>Ga0256844_10000640_pt1 | contig 13354 bp, 8 predicted proteins | sample MusselsmetaG_FD_189100 | JGI IMG/M metagenome (GOLD analysis project Ga0256844, IMG submission 189100) | Mussel associated microbial communities from hydrothermal vent at the East Pacific Rise, Pacific Ocean - Mussels | ecosystem: Host-associated > Mollusca > Shell > Unclassified ... | reverse complement strand
CATTTTGTTTTTCCTCAGTTTGAGACTCAAACAGAAGAGGCTTTTAACTTTTGGAAATCTGGTGAAGAGGTACATTTCTCTGTCCCCATCTCTTTTCATAAAGCAAAATTTATGGGAAGTACAAACTTTAAAACCGTACATTTTGAAGAAGAAGCAGACTTTTCAAATGTTCTCTTCTCACAAGAGCTTAACTTTAACCAAGCACATTTCTTTAAAGCCACCAACTTTATGAAGTGCCAATTTAAAGAGGAGTCCCTCTTCTACAATACCCTATTTAAGAAAAAAGTCTTTTTTGATGAGTCCGTCTTTTATGCACGTACCGTTTTTCATGAATCTACCTTTGAAAGCGAAGGAAGCTTTTCACTCGTCAGTTCTAAGTATCGCATTACTTTCTTCTCATGTTACTCACAATCTATCTCCCTCAAATACTCACGTATGAACCATGCCTACTTTGTAAAAAACAACTTTGACTACTTTAACTTACATGGGGTCGCCATTCAAAACCCTTTCTTCTCTGACAACAAGATTGAAGAGGCAGAACGTGAAACCTTTGCCTACATGAAACACTTCTTTGACACCAGAGATGACCACATCTCAGCCAATGATTACTACGCAAAAGAGATGCAAGCCTACCAAAAAGAGCTTTTTCCAAAAAGCAACGCCTCATTTTTTAAAAAAGTCTACCACTGGTTTAACAAAGCAAATTTAGGAGACAAACTGGTCTTTGGATTTAGTAAACTCGCTTCCAACTTTGGTCAAAATATTTTTTTACCCCTCTACTGGATTCTCTTTGTAGGTTCACTCTTTGTAGGACTCAAAGGGGAACATGCTTTTATGTTCACTGTTTTTTCATTACTGCTACTCTCCATTTTTGTAAGCAGTACTTCTCTCTTTCGAAAACTTACCAAACAGAAAAAAAGAGAAGACCTCGTCTGGCTACTCAGTCAAACCAGTCTCGCCCTACTCGTTGTAGGCATTTGGCTCTACGGAGGTCACTTCATTGGAGACTTCGCCAAAGTCATTAACCCCATTCAGATTTTAAGAGGGACAAACACCTACTGCCAAGGCATTGAGTTCTCTTGTCTACTGCTAAGGGTTTTCATAGCAACCATGGTATACCATTTCATAAGTGCCAGTAAACGTGGTGTAAAAAGGTAAAAAAGAGTGATATTAAGCATAGAATCAAGCTGCGACGACAGCTCAATAGCCATAACTAAAATAGAAGATAACAGACTCATCTTTCACAAGAAAATCTCGCAAGAGAAAGAACATGCTTGTTACGGTGGTGTCGTTCCTGAACTTGCCTCACGGCTTCATGCCATTGACTTGCCCAACATTTTAGAGGAGACAAAACCCTACTTAGATGATCTAAAAGCTGTGGCAGTCACCAACCAACCAGGGCTTTCAGTAACCCTTTTAGAAGGCATTGCTATGGCAAAGACCATTGCTGTTACCAAAGAGATTCCTCTCCTTGCTGTGCATCATTTAAAAGGTCACATCTACTCACTCTTTATTGAGAAAAAGGAGATTTCACCCCTTTTAGTCCTGCTCATTTCAGGAGGACATACACAAATTATTCGTGTAGAGAGTCTAGAGAAGATGACCATTTTAGCAACCAGCATTGACGACTCTGTAGGAGAAAGTTTTGACAAAACAGCAAAAATGATGGGCTTGGGTTACCCAGGAGGACCACTTATTGAACAGTTGGCACTCAAAGGTGACGAAAATGCTTTTGCTTTGCCTGTTCCTTTACGAAACTCTCCTCTGCTAGCCTTCTCCCTCTCTGGACTTAAAAATGCTGTACGTTTAGCCATTGAGTCTCTTGGTGGTGCTGAAAATATGACCGAACAGAACCGTTGTGACATTGCAGCCTCTTTTCAAAAAGCTGTACGCCTACACCTCATTCAAAAGAGTAAAAAAATCTTTGCAACCGAGAAGACAAAAGATTTTGCCATTGTAGGTGGTGCATCGGCAAACCTCTACATTCGAGGAGCTTACGAAAAGCTCTGTGAAGAGTTTGGAAAAACCCTACACACAGCCCCTTTGGAGTTCTGTTCTGACAACGCTGCGATGATTGGTCGTTACGCTGTTGAAGCCTATAAACAAGAGCTTTTTACTGACCCATATGAGATTGATGTGGTACATACGAAAAAGCGTCAATCGGGGACCTTACTATAATTAACACTTTCTAACCAAAATTACGATAAAATAGACACAATTATAATAAATTATTTGGAGTATATCAATGGCAGAATATGGTGCTAGTAATATTAAGGTCCTTAAGGGGCTAGAAGCAGTTAGAAAAAGACCTGGAATGTATATCGGTGACACCTCTACTAGAGGGCTTCACCACCTAGTTTACGAAGTTGTTGATAACTCCATAGATGAAGCTATGGCAGGTTTTTGTGACACCATTAAAGTGACACTTACCAAAGATGGTTCAGCCATTATTGAAGACAACGGTAGAGGTATTCCTGTAGGAATGCACCCTACAGAAGGAATTTCAGCTGCAACAGTTGTACTAACAGTACTTCACGCAGGTGGAAAGTTTGACAAAGACACTTATAAAGTCTCAGGTGGACTTCATGGAGTTGGTGTTTCTGTTGTAAATGCCCTCTCAAAAGACCTGAACTTAACCATTTATAAAGATGGTGAGATTCATGAACAAAATTTTAAAGCTGGTATTCCTCAAGAAGCATTAGCTACCACAGGAACAACACGTAAAAAGGGTACCAAGATTGAGTTTTGGGCTGATGATAGTATTTTTACTGAAACAACAACCCTTCAAAATCAAATTTTGATGAAAAGGTTCAAGGAGCTTGCCTACTTAAACCCAAAAATCACCATTGACTTCAAAGATGAGAGAGACGGAACAAAAGAAATTTTCCACTTTGAAGGTGGTATTCAACAGTTTGTTGAAGACATGAACACAAAAGAGCCTCTTTCAGCTGCACAGTTTTTCCAAGGAAAAGCAGATGACATTGAGATTGACATTGCGTTAATGTACTGTGATGCTGACTCAGAAAAGTCACTCTCGTTTGTAAACAACATTAAGACAGCTGACGGTGGTACACACGAAGCTGGTTTTAGAGCTGGACTTACCCGTTGTATGTCAAGCTACATCTCTAAAAATGCAAATGCTAAAGAGAAAGGGACTAAGATTACAGGAGACGACTGTAAAGAGGGTCTAATCGCCATTGTCTCTGTGCGTGTTCCTGAACCTCAGTTTGAGGGTCAAACAAAAGGAAAACTTGGTTCTTCTTATGTTCGTCCATTGGTTCAAAAATTCTTTGCTGAGAGCTTTAACAAGTACTTAGAAGAGAACCCAATAGAAGCAAAAGCCATCATGGCTCAAATACTTCTTGCAGCCCGTGGTCGTGATGCTGCGAAACGTGCGAAAGATTTGGTAAAACGTAAAGACTCTATGAGCATTGGTACGCTTCCTGGAAAACTTGCCGATTGTCAAAGTAAAGACCCTGCCTTATCTGAGATTTATCTGGTGGAAGGGGATTCTGCTGGAGGTTCAGCAAAACAGGGTCGGGACCGTGTATTCCAAGCGATTTTACCACTAAAAGGTAAGATTTTAAACGTTGAAAAAGCACGTTTAGAGAAGATTTTAAAATCTGACGAAATTAAGAACATGATTACAGCTCTAGGTTGTGGAATTGGTGAAGAGTTTAACGAAGACAAATTGCGTTACCACAAAGTCATCATCATGACCGATGCCGATGTCGATGGTTCTCACATTCAAACACTTCTTATGACATTCTTCTACCGTTTCTTGAAACCTGTTATTGAAAAGGGTTACTTGTATTTGGCTCAACCACCTCTTTACCGTTATAAAAAAGGTAAAAATGAGACTTATTTAAAAGATGATAAATCATTAAATGACTTCTTAATTGAGCATGGAATTGATGTTTTAGAGTCTGAAACTATGGGGAAACAAGATTTAACTGAACTCTTTAAACTGGTTGCTTACTACAAAAGTTCATTAGCAGAAATAGAGAAACGTTTTGCTCTTCCAGAAGTAGTTCGATACATGATTGAAAATCCAGACATTATCTCTAGCAACAACCAAACATTAGCAAAAAGTTTAGAAAGCTATATTGATTCACTTGGGTACAATATTTTAAACCAAAGTGTTTCAGAAGAGATGATACAGCTATTTGTACAGACAAACGATGGACTAGAAGAGCTTATTGTAGATGATAACTTGTTTACCTCTGCTCACTACAATGAAGCGATTTATCTTAATCAGAAGATTCAAGATAGAATGACCGATGAGTTTAAAGAGAGAGATATTTTAGAACTTCTTGACATGGTTAATGCCTCTGCTAAAAAAGGTGCATATATTCAGCGTTACAAAGGTCTAGGTGAGATGAACCCAGAGCAACTTTGGGAGACTACTATGAACCCAGAGGACAGAAGACTACTTCAAGTGGTTATTGACGACGACGAAGTAGCATCTGACACCTTCGTACTCTTTATGGGTGACGAAGTTGAGCCAAGACGTGCATACATTGAGACACATGCAAAAGATGTTAAACATTTGGATGTTTAATATCTTTAAATAGGTGGTGCGATAGCAATCACCCCCTACATGGCAATTTATTAACCCCAACCCCACACATTATAAAAAATCAAAACAACAGGAACAACAACATGAAATACGGTGAAGAAGAAATTGCTAATTTTGATATAAATTTAGCAGAAAACTATTGGCCCAACGAGCATAAAAAAAACTATACCATAGACATTGAACTTCCAGAGTTTATGTGTAAATGCCCACGTTCAGGCTACCCTGACTTTGCAACCATTAAACTTAGCTACTGTCCTGATGAAAAGGTCATTGAGCTAAAAGCACTCAAACTCTATATTAATAGTTTTATGAACAGACACATCTCACATGAGAACTCTGCCAATGAAATTTTTGATGCGTTAAATGAAAATATGAAGCCAAAGTGGATAAAAGTGGTTGCAGACTACAACCCAAGAGGAAATGTACATACGGTAATTACGGTGGATAGTAGGGGCGACCTCCGTGTCTGCCCAGAATAAAATGACCTCCGTGTCTGCCCAGAATAAAATGACCTCCGTGTCTGCCCAGAATAAAATGACCTCCGTGTCTGCCCAGAATAAAATGACCCCTGTGTCTGCCCACTATTGAATTGTGTCTACCCACCATTCAATAGATTAAATAATTTATTTTCCTATATGGCAATGGGCAGACACAGAGGTCGCCCCTACAGGGGAAAATAAATTGTTTATTTAATTATTTCGATCTATCATAAAACCAATTAGTAGCCTCTACAAATCCATCAACAGATCCACAGTCAAAACGTTTACCTTTAAATTTAAAGGCAATTACTTTTCCTTGTTTCGCTTGTTCCATTAATGCATCCGTAATCTGAATCTCTCCACCTTTACCTGGCTCTGTATTACGTAAAATATCAAAAATATCTGGTGTTAAAATATAACGACCAATAATTGCCAAGTTACTTGGAGCATCTTCTGGATCTGGTTTCTCTACCATGTCTGTAATACGGTAAGTATCATCTGTACCATCAACTAAATTACCAGCAATAACACCATATTTATTTGTTTGATCCATTGGAACTTCTTCAATAGCAACTATTGAACATTGGTATTTTTCGTAAACTTCTGCCATCTGCTCTAAGACACCTTTGTTATCATGATGACAAAGGTCATCTGCCAAAATTACAGCGAATGGTTCATTACCAATAAGTGTTTCTCCTGTTAAAATTGCATGACCAAGACCCTTCATGTGAACCTGTCTTGTATATGAGAATGTACACTGAGTAATGAGTCCACGAATCTCTTTTAATAGTGATTCTTTACTTCCACCCTTAATCTGGTGTTCAAGTTCATAAGAGATATCAAAATGGTCTTCAATGGCACGTTTACCACGTCCACTTACAATTGCCATTGTTTTAATACCTGCACTCACAGCCTCTTCTACACCATACTGAATAAGTGGTTTAGTTAAAATTGGAAGCATCTCTTTTGGAGTTGCTTTAGTTGCTGGGAGAAATCTTGTACCGTATCCTGCTGCTGGAAATAAACATTTATTAATCATATTGTTCCTTATTTAGTTTGTATTTTTTTGTAATTTGCTTTTTAAAATAATCTTACCTGACTCAACACCAGGCTGGTCATAGGTATTGACATTAATTAATCGTCCTACTAAAGAAGTTAAGAGTTCAAAGTAGTATATTAACTCACCAATACACCCTTCACTTACTTTATCTAAAATAATCTCATCTAATGGTATGTCACCTTGGTCTAACAATGCCTCAATGACAGAATCACTCTGCATGGTAATCAAGTCATGAAAAGTCAAGCCATTAAGCATGTCTAGTGACTCTAAGTGAGGAAGAGTAATGCTTGGCACTTCTAACTCATTTTGAAAATCATTAATCTTAATAAAGGTTACTGACTTGTCTCGTGTTCCATCAACAATAAGCTGAAGAAAGGAGTGTTGATCTTTTGGACCAATAAGCCCAATGGGAGTTACCCCAACATGAAAAGCAGAATTACACTGTTTCTTTCCAAGGCTCTCACCCCAAAGCTGGACATACCACTCAGTAAAATATCGTAGCGTCTCAGAGTAGGCAAAGAGACAGTTAATGTTGTATGTAGTATGGTACTTCGCATAAAACATTGCTTTGTTTAAAAGTGACTCTTTTAAGTAACCATCACTAAAAAAACTCTCTTTTACTTTGTTGGCTCCTTCAAGAAGTTTCTCAATATCGATGCCACATAAAGAGAGAGGAAGTAGTCCTACTACTGAAAGAACAGAAAATCTTCCCCCAACTCCAGCAGGTAGATAAAATATTTTAGCCCCAATCTCTTTTGCAAATTTATCTAAGGCAGAATTCTCATCAGTAATAAATGTATAATTAGATGCTGAACTCTGGCGTGTATAAAGATACTTAAAAATTGAGATGGTCTCAACCGTCGTTCCAGACTTAGAGATGACCAAGAAGTGTGTCTTCTCCATATCAATTTTTGAAAGCAATTCCATAATATTTAAAGGGTCTGTACTCTCAAAAAAGTAAAGTTTTCGTGTTGGTACTTTTACAGGTTTTAAAAACTCATAAATCGCTTTTGCTCCTAAAGAACTCCCTCCAATTCCCAAGACCACAATGGTCTCTATCTCATCATCTATTGAAGAAGCATACTCCAAAATTTTATCAACATTCTGGTCAGGAAGATTGTAGTACCCAATCTCTCCTCTCTCCTCTTTAATTTCTGAAAAAAGTTTCTCTTTCGCCTCTATCTGTCGCGAAGGTATGTCAAAATGAATTTTACTTCTCATCTATCTACCCCACTAATGATTTTGCCTGAGCAATTAGCAAATTAACTTCATTTTCATAAAGTTTTGCTAACTCCTCATCTGTTGACTCAAAGCGTGTAACCAAAACAGGTGTTGTGTTACTCGCACGAACCAGTCCCCAACCTTTCTCAAAGTTAATTCTTACCCCATCAACATCAATAATATCTACAATTTTAGGAAAAGTTGCAGGAGGAGCTTGAAGTAACTCTTTTACTTTGTCAATAATCAAAAACTTCTGCTCTTCTGTAGTCTCTACTTTAATCTCTTCGGTTGAGTAAACCAATGGAAGTGCATCAAGCTCAGCGTCAAGGTCAATTCCATCTTGAACCAACTCCAACATACGAAGCGTTGCATAGATGGCATCGTCATAACCAAAGTAACGATGTTTAAAGAAGATATGCCCACTCACTTCACATGCCAAGTCAGCATTGGTCTCTTTCATTTTAACTTTCAGGTTTGAGTGACCTGTTTTGTACATAATGGCTGTTGCACCACGACGCTCTAGTTCATCGTACATTACTTGTGAACATTTTACCTCACCAATAACTGTTGGGTTCTCCATTTTCATAGAGTAAAGCAGTGCCATCTGGTCACCTTTAATATTGTACTTATGAGTCAGTACAGCAATACGGTCAGCATCTCCATCATAAGCAAAAGCGATGTCTCCATCTTTCTCTAACAGTGCTTTTACATCTACCAAGTTCTCTTCTACCGAAGGGTCTGGGTGGTGGTTAGGGAATGTTCCATCTGGCTCCATGTAAATTCCCTCATATTTCAACTCTAAAGCGTTAAAAATATCGGTAATTACAGTGTCAGCAACACCGTTACCACCATCCATAACAATCTTTGTATCGAGACCTTTAAGATGAGCAAACGACTCTACCATGTAATCAACATACTGTTTTTTAGTATCTATCTCAACACGCTCTGTATTGTCAGGAATCTCCATGTCAGCATTTGCCATAATCTCATCACCCAGTGCATAGATGTCCTCTCCAAAAAATGGAGCTTGACCCAATGTCATTTTAAATCCGTTATATTCTGATGGGTTGTGAGAGCCTGTTATCATGACAGAAGCTGAGACTTTCTCTTCTACATTAACAGGGTTGACATAGTTTGAAAAGTAGTTTACAGGTGTTGCCACCATGCCCATGTCTAGAACTTTACAACCTGCGAAGTTAAGACCTGAAGCTAAGTAATCACGAAGTACAGGAGAGTGTGTACGTGCATCAAAACCAATCGATACAACGCCACCTAAAGCTTTTATTTTCTTTCCAAGGAAGTATCCAATAAGCTTAACACTCTGTTCATTAAGCTCCTTCTCAAATATTCCTCTAATATCATATTCTCTAAAAATTGTTTTAATCATTACTATCACCTTATTTCATTTTGCTTATTATACATAAAATATAATGAGATTAAACATATTTTTAAGTAAAAAAATTAATTTATTTTAAAAATTTATATTTTTTTAATATTTAAATCTATAATTTAATCTTAATGATTGCACTTTCAATACGTTTTATACTCTCTTCTGTTCCTAAAATGCTCATTATTTCATCGAGTCCTGAACCTGTCATAGCACCAAGAAGACTTACTCTAAGAGGTTGACCAATTTTTCCAAACCCAATCTCTTTTACTTCAACTATTTTTTCAATAACAGCATGATACTCAGCAGGTGTACTTGCCCCACTCTCTTTTAACAATATTGCAAACTCTGTTAAAATCTCTGCTGCATCACCCTTAAAAGCTTTTTTTGCATTTTTTTCGTTGTACTCTGTCGGTGCATTTAAAATAAGCTCTATCTGTTCTGCCAACTCCACCAATGTTTTCCCACGCTCTTTGGTTGCATTTAAAATCAAATCTCTCTTCTCATGCGTTCTAATGTCCACTCCATGCTCAACCAAAAGTTCTGCCAACTCATCATGAGGCTTGTTTTTAATGTAGTGTGCATTTAACCAAAGCAATTTATCTAAGTTGTAGTTAGACGAACTCTTGTTAATGTTTTTTGGGTCAAAAAGCTCTATCATCTCATCAATGCTGAAAATCTCTTGGTCACCATGAGACCAACCCAAACGCACTAAAAAGTTCAAGAGTGCTTCAGGTAAATAACCCAAAGTTTTGTACTCCATTACATCGGTTGCTCCATCACGTTTTGAGAGTTTTTTACCCTGTTCGTTATTAATCATGGCAACATGGTAGAAGTTTGGAAGGTCAAAGCCTAAAGCTTCATAAACCACAATCTGCTTTGGTGTGTTGTACAAGTGGTCATCTCCACGAATAACATCGGTTAAGCCCATTAACGCATCGTCAATTGCTACTACAAAGTTGTAAGTGGGTACACCACCTGCACGAGCAATAACAAAGTCATCTACTTCTGTTGCAGCAATGTTAATCTCACCCTTTACGCCATCTAAGAACGTAATTGTTCCCTCTTGTGGAGCTTTGATTCTAATGACAGGCTCAACACCTTCTGGTGGTGTTCCTGTAAAGTCACGGTAACGACCATCGTAACGGGTACGCTCCCCTTTTGCCATCTGATCTTCACGAAGTGCTGAAAGCTCCTCTTTTGACATGTAACATTTGTAGGCTTTTCCCTCATCTAAGAGTTGTTCTACATATTTGGCATAGAGTTCAAAACGTTTTGACTGAAAAATCGCCTCACCGTCATAAGACATACCCACCCAATAAAATGCTTTTAAAATGGCTGTTACGGCATCGTCTGAGTTACGTGCTAAGTCGGTGTCTTCGATACGTAGTAGAAATTGACCTTGGTTCTTTTTCGCCCAAAGCCATGAGAAGAGAGAGGTTCTAAGACCTCCAATGTGTAAGTAACCTGTTGGTGATGGTGCAAAACGTGTTGTTGTCATAGTTGTATAACCTTAGTCTAAAAAATAGCCAAAATTATAGCAAAGTATCAAAACCGAATTGCTTATTGCTCCTTAAAATTGTAAGGCAATCGCAGCACCAACTGCAATTTGGTAAAGAATTTGAGTAATATCTTTTACCCAAATGGTATTTTTAGCATCTACTTTTCTTAAAACAAGAATTGAATCTCCTGCTTCAACATAATCAGCATTGTTCTTGGTAAGTACTTTTCCACTCGCCTTAACTAAGAGTACTTTTCCCTTATCTGCACGGTCAGTAAATCCACCACAAAACTCAATGTAGTCATCTGTATCTTTCCCATTTTCATACATGAGAGCATTAGGAATGTTCACTTCACCTTCCACAATAACAAAGTTACTTTTTAATGGTACTACAATTTCATCGCCATCTTCAAGTGTTACTTGTCTAAGATCACTGCCTCTCTCTAAGATAAGTTGCCCTTTAGGTTCAACCTTTCTCGCCTTTTCAATAAACTGAAGAACACGAGTTGCTTCGCTCTCACGAATTTTTGCCTCCTCTTCACTTGCTGAATCAGTAGTTAAAACACTCTGTTCTAACTCTTTTAGCTTACTCTCCAAAAGAGACTTTTGAAGACGTGCTACTCTTTTTTTATAAATCTTAATATGCCCAATATCAGACAAATCTGTAAACTTTAACTGCTCTAGCACATCGTATAATGTTGCACCTTTCTTCGCAGAAATATGATGTTTACTCTTATGTTCACCAGCAACACTAATGTTAATACTGTTCATATAGTAGTTTGAAAAAAATGAAATTTTATCTCCAGAGCCCAGTGCAACACTTGATGCTGTACTTAACGGATACTCCTGATTTGACTCTTCTCCATTATTCCAGTGAGTAATGCTAAAACTATTTGCTTTAATAGAAGGAAGCACATAAGGAAGAATATCTGCAACCGTTCCTCCACTATTCAACAACTCAAAATTATAAGGTCGACTTACTTCACCTTCTGTTTCAATGTAATTTTTCATGGCATTTACCATGATGGTGTCACCATTTCTAAACTGAAAAGTATCTACATTTCCAGTAAGTAAAAAGTCATAGAGGTCAATGTTTCGAATGGCTACTTTGTCTCGTAACAGTGTAATGTTTCGAAAACTACCTACCCCTCGAATAACACCTTTTGCTTTGTCAATAAATTGTAAAATTGAGTCTGTTGAGAGTCCTTCGTAGAGTCCAATGTTGTTAACTGAACCTGTTACATAGACAGAAACAGGTTGATACTCCTGAATGTCAGCATAGACATGGACATCTTTATTGAAAACATTTTTTACACTCTTTTGTACTTGTGACTGAAGCTCAGATGCACGTAAACCCAAAAGATGAATGACTCCAACTTCTGGAAGAAAAATATTCCCTTGTTTGTCAATGCTTAAGTTGTTATCAATAAAATTATGTGCACCCCACATCTTTACGGTAATCTTGTCATTAACATTTAAAATATAATCATTGTTCTGATGAAATTGTCGATTCTCTTTAAAATTTCCAGAAAAAAGCTCTTCACCAAAAAATCTATTCTCTTCTTTAAGCTCTTTACTCTGCTCATGAATTTCACTATTTTTATCTTTTTCTACTTCCACATCAACTTTTGTATCTACATCTAATGCAGAGAGAGTATTGAGCAGAAGTAACAACGTTAACAAATATCTCATTTTACTGCTCCTTCATATTTAGTACAGTCATAACGCTGTTCTAAAAATTCTAAACTATAACCATGCCCCTTTTCAAGTGTAGAACAATCCTTTTGAGTCACAACTTTAACAGCAGACTTACTACTGCATCCAACAGAAGAAAACAAAACAATAAATAACAAATATATGTATTTAAACAAAATAAAATCCTTTTTTATAAGAAAAATTATACCAAATTTCTAAAAATTTAGTATTAAACCGTTGTGCTTAATACAAAAAACCAAACAACCAAAGTGGAATTTTAGAACCACTTCCTATCTCTATGTCATCTGCTACTACAAACGAGTTCTCTATATCTTTTATCTGTTTAAAGCCTTTATTTTTTCCACCTACTTCAAAGAGGTATTTATTATCTATTAAAAAGTCTCCTCTTGAAGGGATGCTTACAGTATGTTCAAAATTCATACTCATAAAAAAAACCTCTCTAATCGTACCTATCTCAGCATCGTTACAGTATGTGTAGTGAAGGTTTGTATTGTTAAGGTATATCTTTTCAGGCTTAGTAAATATATTGTCACCTCGGGTAGAGGGTCTCATGACTTTTAAAATTTTTGCTTTATGCAGATAGTCCAAGTACCGATATAAGCTCCTGTAGTCCTCTCCCATCTCCATTTTTATAAGTAGCTCTTTTATGTTTGGAGTATAGGGATGAGACTCACAAACAAGCCGTATGAGTTTTTTCAAATTTCTAATATTTTGATACTCCATAGCAAACACAGACGGAATATCTATCTCTATAACTGCATTGATGGTTTCATTGAGTTTTATGAGGTAGTGCGATTTTTTATCGAAGTAAAATGGATAGTACCCATACTGCAAATACTCCCTAAAAAGTAGCGTCAAATTAAACTTTTCTAACAGTTCATACGCTATGTTAACATGGTTGTTTAAAATCTCTTCTAGTGAGAATGATGGTAACTCTATGCCCTCTTTTAACTCTATAAACTCTCTAAAACTCATTCCTTCTACTTCATAGATGACGGCTCTTCTGCTCAAGTCGGCTTTTGCATTGTCTATTTTTAAAGCAGAACTACCAGAAAAAATAACCTGTAAATCTAACATATCATAGATATTTTTTAGCTCTTGCTCAAAGTTTTGGTATTTGTGTATCTCATCTATAATGAGTAGTTTTCCCTCTTCTTTTTGAAACTGCAAAGCCAACTCAAAAAGAGAATCAATCTTAACTGAATCGGCACTAATGTAGAGTTTTTTTGAGATAGGAAGTTTTGATTGTTTTAGGTATTGAAGTAAAAAAGTAGTTTTTCCAACCCCTCTAGCCCCTATAATACCCGTCATCTGCCCGAAGTCTATTTTGTCAAAAAAGTATCTTTTATATTTAACATTATACTTTTTTAGAAGAAGCTGTTGTAGGTCTCTTATCTTGGCTAACATCATT
>Ga0256844_10000639_pt1 | contig 13358 bp, 10 predicted proteins | sample MusselsmetaG_FD_189100 | JGI IMG/M metagenome (GOLD analysis project Ga0256844, IMG submission 189100) | Mussel associated microbial communities from hydrothermal vent at the East Pacific Rise, Pacific Ocean - Mussels | ecosystem: Host-associated > Mollusca > Shell > Unclassified ... | reverse complement strand
GCTGGTTATTTTCTGTTTTGTGCAGCACTTCTCGTCATAATCTGGATTGACATTCACCACCAGATTATACCAGATGTCATATCACTTCCAGGTATTGTCTTAGGTCTTCTATTCTCCGCAGTCTGCCCTGTACTCTACTGGAAAGATTCTCTTTTCGGCGTACTCGCTGGTGGAGGAATCCTGTATGCAATTGCCCTTCTCTATTTTTTATGGCGTAAAATAGATGGCATGGGAGGCGGAGACATCAAGCTGCTTGCCATGATAGGTGCTTTTCTTGGCTGGCAGGCGTTGCCCTTTGTCATCCTTGCAAGCTCCCTCAGTGGAACGGTAGTGGGCCTCCTTGCCATGATAAAACAGAAGAAAGGTGGTCAAACCCGAATTCCTTTCGGCCCTTTTCTTTCAATTTCAGCCCTTGCCTATCTCTTTTTTCAGGAACAGATCTTCCTGCTCTACGAGATTTATCTAAATACTGTCATACCTGGCTAAAATAAGGGCTCATATTGAAATTCCACTGAACTTTTTAAAAAGTACTACCCAATGTCCCTGCGTCTTCAATACACTCCTTATTCGATCATTCTACAAATAACAGAGTCGAAGAATCCGTTCCTTTGGCTCTCTCCATAACTCCAATCCGCGTATTTCTCATGACACCATTTCCGTAGGATAAGCCAAACACTACGGCGCTACAAACAATTAGGATACAAGAGCCTCCCGCAACAAGAGAGTACTATACTGTAGAAAAATGCAAAAAAAAAGTCCCCGATTACTCGGAGACTTAAAAAAAAGATCAAGAATACTTAATACCCTAGCACTCTTCTACTTCATGCTCAACACCAATGGCTATTTTATATAGTACGGTCACAACAAAGAAGCCTGTTGCCCATACACCAATAGTAACTCCAAGTTCATTCATGGTTGGAATATATTCTGTTATTTCATGCAAAGGAGTTGGAACAAAACCGGCAAGTACAAAGCCAATTCCTTTATCCAGCCAGAATGCTACGAACAACGCCACACAACCAAGCCCAAGTACAAAATCATTCTTCCTGGCTGCAGGTGTTGCAAGGGTTGCAATAGCACCAAAGGCTAGTATTACAAAGGCCCACATAAATGGTACCAGATTGTTGTATACATGACCGTGATGCTCAAGACCAAAAAACAGATACTGAAGAGCATGCTTATGGCCTGGAATGTTTGAGTAGTACCCAACAAAGAATTCAAGGCCAACAAAGAACATATTTAACAATGCAGCATAGATAATAATTGTAACAAGTTTATTCATTGCCTTTCGTCCCGCATCAAAGCCTGCAACACGTTTTAAAATAAGACATGCAATAAGGATAAGAGCAGGTCCTGCTGCAAAAGCAGAGGCAAGAAAGCGCGGGGCAATGATAGCAGAAAGCCAGAAATGGCGTCCGGGCAATCCGCAATACAACATAGCAGTTACAGTATGAATGGAAACTGCAAAGGGGATAGACAGATAAACAAAGAAATAAATCCACTTTGGTGGTTTTACCTGTTTCTTTTCAGCAGTGAGGATTACCCAGCCACAGAGAACATTTAAAAATAGATACCCATTCAACACAATAGCATCGTAGAACAGCATTGAATTAGGAGATGGATGCAGAACAACATTTAAAGCACGCATTGGCTGCCCAAGATCTGCCATGATAAACAGCAGACACATGACAATGGCGGCAATGGCAAGAAATTCACCCAGGATTGTAATCCTTCCGAAATCCTTATAATTATGAACATAGTAGGGGAGTACCAGCATCACACCTCCAGCCGCGACCCCTACCAGAAAGGTAAACTGGGAAATATACAGTCCCCATGAAACATCACGGCTCATACCGGTCATGCCAAGGCCAAAATTATACTGTCTGATATAACAGGCGGCACCAATAGCCATGAACATTCCTAAAAATGCAAGCCAGACCCAATATGCCGGCTTGCCTTTGAGTGTTTTTTCAATCATGACTACCTCACACTATGTAAAAGACTGATGGTTTAGTACCCAGTGTTGGCTTTCTCTGGATAGTAAATTCTTTATCAAGTACCGCGCGTATCTCGGAACTCGCATCGTTCAGATCACCAAAAGTAATGGCACCTGTTCCTTTACAAGCCTCGACACAGGCCGGTTCTTTCCCAAGAGCCAGACGTTCGGCACAAAAGTTGCATTTTTCAACAACTCCCTTCATTCGTGACGGAAAATCCTTGTTATACTTTTTGATGTATGGGCGTGGATCCTGCCAGTTAAAGGATCTTGAGCCATAGGGACAGGCTGCCATACAAAAACGACAACCGATACAGCGATGAAAATCCATTGCTACAATCCCTGTTGAAGCAACTTTAAAAGTTGCCTGAGTAGGACATGCCCTGCAACATGGAGGATCGTCGCAATGGTTACACAAAGCAGGGAAATCAACATCTTGTGTCTTGTTTGATGCATGATAACCAGAGTGATCTGTGAACACATTTTCAAAAGGCGCTTTCCAGATCCATTTGATTTCATTTTTTTTGTCTGGGAACTCTGGAATATTATGAGCTTCAATACAGGCATTGATTGCACTATCCAGTAATCCTGGTTTATCAACTAGTTTGCGCATGTCAATAACCATACCCAAACGCAAGCCAGTGGGTGTTTTTTTCGCATGGTCGTCATGAACACTTGCTGTAGCAGCAGAAGTTGCATGCCCACCTGAAGCAACCGCAGTTGTGGCGGACAGCTTAATGATGGCCGGTGCACCTATTCCTGCAACCACTGATGCACCTGCAATTTTCAAGAACTTTCTTCTTTGCTTATCCATTAGTGAGTTGCCTCCTTCGATCCTATCTCACTGGGCGTCAGATGACACTTCCAGCAATAAGGATCCACAGCTGCATAAGTATGACAGCTATCACAAAACTTTTCTTTTTGACTATGACATTTCAGGCATGCCATCTGCAATCCTTTGGGATATTTCACCCCATCAATTTCAAGAATCTCACGATTAGCATCCCGCAGGACGTTATCACGCCATTCATTAAGGAGCTGCATATGATTTGCTCTCATATATTCAGCAGATGCTATACAATGTTTTTCTCCACCTGGCGGTAACTCGGGCTTTGGTAATTCTCCAGCCGTTGTGAACACGTTAAACCAGATTGGAAAAGTCACAAGTAGGACAAAAAACATCAGTCCCGGTATGATCGTTCCTTTGTTATACATTTAAATTTTCCTCCGTTCCGGTTCCCGTTAAACCATTGTTCTGAGTCCATCAGGAAGCTCAGATTCAGTCCCGTCGGCACCATAGCCCATGGCTCGTTTCTCGTTATCCATAATCAATGCATTTCCAACAAGCTCGGATATACCACAAACTCCGCAACCAGGATTCCAATAATCCATAAGTGATGTAAGCGTTGCACGATCAATGGCGCAGACACAGGAGAGCATATTAACATCATGCTTATCAATCACATGCTTCACAGCATTCGCCCGTGGTAAACCGGCACGCATCCGAAGTTCCATGATTTCATCAGTATTTAGTCCTGTGCCGGAACCACAACAGAAGGTCTGCTCACGAATCGTGTTTTCAGGCATCTCAACCCAACCGGGTACTACGTGATCGAGGATGTAACGCGGCTCATCCATAAGCCCCATGGCTCGCGCCGGATTACAAGAATCATGATAAGTTGCTTTCACATTTGCATTACGGCTTGGATCAAACTTGATCTTGTCGTGTTTAATCAAATCAGCAGTAAACTCGCTGATGTGAATCATCTTGGTTGATTTTGCATTATCAAAAACAGTACCGGTGATGGGAGATTTTGGAACTTCCATAAAATCAGCGGGGCCGTTCATTGTATCCATATACTGATGGACAACACGCCACATATGACCACACTCACCACCTATAATATATTTAACACCGAGACGTTTAGCCTCAGCATACATCTTGGCATTTAGTTTTTTCATCAACTCATTTGATGTAAAAAGACCAAAGTTACCACCCTCTGATGCGTATGTTGACCAGGTGTAATCAAGGCCAATCTGCTCAAAGAGTGCTAGATAACCCATTGCGGTATAAAGTCCGGGCTCTGCAAAAACGTCAGCAGATGGAGTAATAAAAAGAACCTCAGCTCCTTTTCGGTTAAAGCTATGATTAATCTTCACACCGGTAAGAGCTTCAACGTCTTCAGCAAGAAAATCTACATTATCTTTGAATGTATGGGGTTGAAGTCCCATATGGTTACCGGTACGGTTGGAATTAGAAGCTGGTTCTAAAATCCAGTTAATACCGATACCGACAAGATGAAGAAGTTCACGAATCATCATAGTAACTTCAGCGGTATCAATACCATACGGGCAGAAGACTGAACAGCGTCTGCATTCTGTACATTGGTATGAATACATGAACCACTCTTTGAGTACGCCAACAGTCATTTCACGACCGCCGGCCATTTTACCAAAGAGTTTACCCGCTAAAGTAAAGTCATTCCGGTATACAGAACGAAGCAGTTCTGCTCGAAGTACTGGCATATTTTTTGGATCGCCAGTACCTAGAAAGAAATGGCATTTATCAGCACAGGCGCCACAACGAACACAGCAATCCATGAAGATCTTAAGAGATCTAAATTTATCGAGACGCTCCTTAAGACCTTTTAAAATAATATTCTGCCAGTTTTCAGGAAGTTTCCAATCATCTTCATCAGGAGACCATATACGGGCATTAGGAAAATCAATCCCGTCCTGGCTGTCGAGATATTCGACTTTCTCCTGTTTTGCAGGGTAGGCAAAGTTCCCCTCTTTAAATATAGCGGGGGTATCCATCCAGCCTTTGGTTGGTTGTGCTCCTGTTACCAAAGACGGACCCTGCACTACGCTTTTTGATAATTGTTCTAATTTTGCAAGTGCCATTATTCAATATCCTTATATAGTGTGGATCTACCTTTCCTGTTATTCCTCATCTTTCTTGGGAGGCAACTCTTTCTCAACAGGAATGCCGGCTTCAACCATGAACTCTCTAAATTCATCCTCATATCCTGCATAAGAATGCGGTTTGATTGTGGGATCATTCCATGGGTTGATGTGGCGTTTAGCACGACTGTTATTAGCCATATTTCTGGTCGGGCTCATAAAAACACCCCCCATGTGCATCAACTTACTGAATGGGAAGTAGACAAGAAGAGTGGAAACCAGGAAGACATGAATATAAAAAATGGAACCTATTTCAGCATTAATGACTGGATGTAAGGTAACCAGACCCACCAGAAGTTCTTTGATTATGATAATATCGATATTGGTACGCAGAAAATAACGCATCAGCATACCGGTAACCGCAATGGCAAAGATCAAAAAAAGCGGAAAGTAATCATTGGCAAGAGAGATATACCGAACATTGCGGTTCACAAGACGTCGACCAAAAAGAAACAACAGACCAGCAAGAATTGCCAGATCAGAAGCATAAAGCAGTGGAGCACCTACCTGAAGCATGGCGCCGGCATCCAAAAAACCCAGGAACTGTAACCATTGTGGTACAGGGTTAAGAAACAAACGCATATGCCTGATCACAATCACCAGAAAAGAATAATGAAACAGCAGAGCAGCAAGCCAGAGCCATCGGGATGACTCGTAGGTGATTTTAGGCCCCTCATGAAGTTCGGACTTGGTGTTCCGGAACAGAGACCTGAATGCAAAAATTTCCAGGAACATCCTGGCAACAACTTCCGATGTCTTGGTCGGACAGTCAAGTTTATCCTGTTTGATGAAATCCAGAGACTTTCCCTGACCACAAGTGGTCGGAATAGAAAAGGGTACGGGTGATTTTGCCCAGTACACAACTCTGTATATAAAGCCACCCAGGAAGATAAGGATCGCGATATACGGAAGAGCAACACCAAAAAGGTATTGCAAACCCGGTATCATAGATCCCAACCACGCAATCGCAACCAACGCGAAAACTGCCAGGAATGAGAAGGCATACTTCATTTCTTCTAACCTCGCTTCAAATTGAACTGTTTAGGACGTACTCCCTGCAATTTCCCCTTAATCGGGACGAAGTCCTGTTAATCACACTTGGCAATTCTGTTAACTAAACCTGGCAGCATACAATACCAGGCTCCCTATTCATCCCTCCTTATGGGTATAAGTGCTTCTCAGGCACTACACGGGAAAGTTAACAGGATCACCTTTATCTTTTTGCAGTAAGTTCGAAGGACACTTACTGTCGGTAAGAATAATACTACCGCTTTTAATTTCTTTTATTCTGACTTTATACAGGCGTTCACGGCATTGCGAGTACAAATCAAAGGCAGCAAGGACAGCCAAGTCTACATTAAATTCAAAATCATAAAGATCGGCAATAAACTGCTTACGCTCTGAGTCCTTTGCCAGTAATTCTCGCGTAATGTGCTTTACAGCATGAATGGGACCGACCGCCTCAGAGGCTGAAAATTCCTGAATGGATCGAATACGCATAATTTGATCAAGCGGGCCGACGAATTCGCTGGGATCAGCATTTTTTGTCAGAAGCTTAAACAATCTGCCCAAAGATTCGCGGGTATTACCCCCCACCGGATTGGAGAACTTGTCTGGCGCTTTTTTGAAAAATGTGGACGACTTGTAGGATGATAAAGTATAATCAACCCACTGGTTCACTATCTTGTCTTCATAATTACGAAATGCCTCAGCAAGATCCATAACCCTTCAATCCCCTCTCACAGTCAACAACTTGAATGAATAACCATTCATAATGGTTCGAGATTTAGCATTTTTTCTTATGTTAATCAAGAATTTTTTTAAATAGATCCATTTCGAAAAAATGGAAACTCTTGCCTACATGTCCTCAAGGATATGTAGAGACTCAACAATATAAGGATCTTCTTTAATTTCCTCTTTCCATTTATTTTTATCCTTTTCTACATCCGAACTGGAATCTGCGACCTTACCATGCTCAATATCCTGTTCTTCACGATACTTTAAATAATGCGCTCCAATTTTTTCACGTGCAACTCTGGCTTCTTCCCGCTTATTTTCAATATCAGAAAACTTCAGTGAAATACTGGTTTGCTTGGCGCGCTCAGATGCTTTTGCCGCCTCGTCTGCAATGGCTTGCAATCCTTCATCATCTGCAACTCGTTTTTGAGATTTGGCCAGAAGCATATCAAGATTCAATGATGCCAAACCATTCACATCGTACAAAACCGGATCGACCTGATCCCAGGGAAGAGAATTGTCGAGATACTGTTCACCAGACTTCAGATGCTGAAAAAGACTGGGTAAAACTATATCAGGCACCACTCCTTTGTATTGAGTCGATCCGCCATTCACCCTGTAAAACTTTTGAATGGTAACTTTTAAGGCACCAAGATCCTCATATCTTTTGAGATGCAAAAGTGGGATATTGTCATTCATATCAAGGAGTGTCTGGACAGTTCCTTTACCATGGGTGTGAGCCCCGCCCACAATTACTGCCCGCCCGTAATCCTGAAGAGCTGCTGCAAGAATTTCTGAAGCAGATGCGGAGAATTGGTTCACAAGTACAAGTAACGGACCATCCCAGGTAACAGACTTATCATCATCACTGAGTACACGTTTGTTGCCGTAGCTGTTTTTTACCTGAACCACAGGCCCCGACTTAATGAACAGTCCAGTGGTATCAACTGCGTCCATGAGTGATCCACCACCATTGTTTCGAAGATCAATAATGAGTCCTGAGATCTCTTGTTTTTTCAGAGCTTCAATGGCGATACGAGTATCATCTGTGGAATTTCTGGCATTCGATCCCTTCCTGGTTTTTTCAAAATCACGATAAAAACTGGGAATCATCACATAGCCAATCTTTTCCCCTCCAAAACCTTCAAGAAGCGTTGATTTTACAAAAGTTTCCTCAATTTGGACAACATCACGCTGAATGGGAATTATTTCATTGACGCCATCCGGCCTTTTTATTTTCAAGCGAACCTCAGACCCCTTAGGGCCACGAATAAGCCGAACAGCATCACGCAGGCGCATATCAGTTATCTCAACAGGTTCATTAGCTCCCTGGCCAACTTCAAGAATAATATCTTCTGCATGAAGACGTCCCTGACGGGATGAGGCAGAACCGGGTATAATATTTACGACTTTGATATATCCATCTTCTTCACGGAGCAGTGCACCTATACCTTCAAGACTCCCTCGCATATGAATATCAAAATCTTCCTTATTGGCAGGCGGCATGTAATTGGTGTGGGGGTCGAATGCTCTTGCTATGGCATTAAAAAAGCGATCATAATGATCCTGCCGTGTCTCCTGGTGCAGGCGATTGAAAAAATTCCTGCTACGTTTGGCAATTTTTTCTTCGGCTTCCGCCCACAATTCTTTTTCACTTTTCTTCTTCTCTGTCTCTACCCCTTCATTTTTTTTCTGCTCTTTCTTTTGTTCTTCAACAAGATCGAGATACCGGGAAACAATCTGCCCTTTTAGGGTTCTTCTCCAACGTTCAGAAAGATCGTTAAGGTTGACAGCATACTTCAATTTTTCCGGATCAGTTTCATATCGTTCATCCCGATTGTAATCAAAACCATCGGCCAGAAGTTTCTTTGTTAACTTTTCAACCTCTCCAATTCGAGTATTCAGCAGTTTATACCCAACATCCGGTAATATAATAGTGCCATTTAAAAGGTTAGTATCAATCCCTGGAGCCAAAATGGACAGTTTATCCACATCCGATTGCAATAAAAACCGTTTTTGATAATCGAGCTGTTTCAGGTAAAGATCAAATGCTGCAAAAGCAAGATCATCATTCATTACCTTATCACTGAAATGCATCACTGGAAGTTGCTTACTGAGCATATATCCAATAAGATTGTTACGGGATACATCTATTTGCGCAGAACTATCTGTTTTTGCGACAGAAACGTCTGAAAGCAACAAGCTGAATAACAAAACAACAGCCAGACAAGTACGAAAGTTTTTTTTCATTTGTATCTCTATAATATAAAAGAAAAAGCCAATTACACCTAATGAATCACCCTATGTTAGCGGCAAAAAAGGTACAAACAGACTTCTGGAAAGAGCGATCATAATTTTATTAAAAATGGTATAAGATAACACAAGGTATTGATCCCAGCTTCACTTACCTGTTTACCAGTATTTTCGCCGTAATGGTTCCTTGTGTCATACAGAACAAAAAAAGTACCAGAATCCAACAAGAAATACCAACAGAAACCGTACACTCATGGAAAAATTAATAACAGCTCTTCGTAACTTCGCCACAATTAGAAAATGGCAGCCCTTTCATACTCCCAAAAACCTTGCCATGGCCCTCAGCGTTGAAACTGCAGAGCTGAATGAAATATTTCAGTGGATGAATGGTGAAAAGAGTAATGAAGTTGATGCTGCAACCAGGCAGCACATTGCAGAAGAGGTAGGTGATGTAATGATCTACCTTACCATGCTTGCAGATAAATTTGACCTTGACCCACTCAGTTGCGCCAAAGAGAAAATGAAACTAAATGAAATAAAATATCCGCCACCGGATGTTGCTTAAAACTCATTATTCTGTAGTAATTCGAGTTTATCTCTCCCCAACGGACTTAAAAACTTCACATGAACACTATAGTCATTTTCCATGTGAAATCTGATTCGTACAACTGTCCCCATGGCCATAAACTCCACAAGATTATTTTTTTTCTCCGCGCTGAAAATCATCCGCAGAGGTTCAGCTAAAAGTGATCCGGCAGCTTCCTTACTGGAAGATTTAATAAAAAAGCAGGCCCCGCTACGTGAAACATTTCCAATTGATGCCTGAAACTGCCTTCCTGTCGGCTTCATATCCAACCCCATAATATCCGAACAAACCGACCCGGAAACAGTAACACGCTGAGACCGACTTTTCTGCTGTCGTTTTATTTGGTAAGCGTCTTCATATCGATCATGGAGACGACAAAATGATTCAACTTTGGCATACAAGCCCGGAACAGTCTCGGTCCACTCACGAATACGTTCTTTTTCAAGAATTTTGACAACAACTTCGGACTCAGCAATCACTGAAGAAGCACAGGCAGACACACCAAAAAAAGTATCTTCCCCCACAAAACCACCTTTACCTACCTGCAGAACAAGGTTATTTATTTTTCCTTTTGTTAATATTGCAGCAACATGCCCCTGTTCAATGAGAAATAACTGGTCATTCAGGCCACCCTGATTAATAAGAATGGCTTTTGGTGGAAATGTTTTTTCAATAAGGCTGTTAAAGAAAATTGCCTTTTCTTTGGAAGACATCGAATCATACAATTCATCCCAAATTTGCAGATGTGTTTTTTCGATTTCTTCAACCCTTGCTTCGTCAATGATTTCTGCTGAGGCAGTTACCTCTTCAAGAGCTTTACCACTGGAACTCATCAATACCTCACGCAAATCTTCCGCAGTCTCAATATCACCAGCGGCCACGCACTGCTTAATCCTGCCTAATAACTCCTGTGCATTTAGCTCCGATGTTTTTAGTGACTTCCCGTCGGCACCGTCAGGCTGAGTTGATCGCATTTCAGCTCCTGTCAAAAAGGTTTCAGAAAACAAAACTCCATTACTTGCGTTACAAATTCAACATCAAGACAAACAAGTAAAGCCAATTAAAACATAATCATAGATTACTATTGCAAAATCACATTACTAGCCAATATCTCCAAGGGATATTTTTAGAAGAGTATTGTTGAGGAGATGCGCCAAATTGCTGCGGGCATCAAACTGTTTCTCCGAGTTCTTCCCCTTTTGTATGGCTCGAAAAAAAACATCACAAATTGCTCTGTCCTGGCGGCTCCAGTGGGATGTATAACCGATCCTTACAGAAGAATTATCTTCACTTATTATCTGGTCGTCATAATCTCTACGCCCATGAGCCCAATTAATAATATGACTATAAAAAAGAAGCTGTCTGTCAAGAAGTACAAAAAGAAGCTGAATATTTTTTACCGGACCCACGTGGATCTTTTGAGCATCCAGCCGCATCCCAAGTAAACGGGCACCCGACAGGAGTTCTTTTCCTTTAAGTGCTGCGCCTGCAACTCCGACAAGCCCGCCAATAGCAGAAAAAGCCCCTAACGTATGGCCTAACGCAGCGACATCAATACCTGCACCCACAGCAGCTCCGCTCAAACCTCCTGCCATAATAATTTGGGAAGAGTTGAGGCCCAGAAATTCCCAGGTCTTTTCAGAAAACAGGTCATTATTAAGGATCGATTGAGGCGGAAACTCTAAATTAAAAATATTATGTCTATAGAGCGTCCGGATCTGTTTTTGACATTTCAATTCCTGTTTTCTCAAAAACTGTTCATATTCTTCGTGCAGTTGTGACTTCAACGCATCTTCGTCTGCACCATGCTTCACTGCAACGGAGTGCGTATACGTAAGCCCTTCTTCCAAAAGCCCAAGTAGCAATTCCACTACCTGATGGCTGCGTACCTGCCAGTCTTTCCGAAAAGCGTTCACAACAGTATCAAGCACCGGCTGAATATCCTGATCAATGCTCTTTAAACTCTCAAGGAGTTCGATCCGCTCTTTATACGTTGCCTGGCAGGAATTAAAAAGCCGGGTGGAGTTGAAATGTTTTCTGAATTCCGTCTGCCATTTCCCCAACCAGGCAGTTTCTTCATCCTTACAGTTGATAATGGCCATACGCGGACATCCTGTAAGACGCAGGATCTCCATCTCAGCCTTATCCACATTACGAAGAGGCCGTGAGCCATCCACCACAAAAATAATTCCTGCGCCCCGCAAAAGAGGCTGAAGCAACTTGCAATCATCATGAAAATCCGAATTATCCCGATGGGCTTCAATAAAATTCTGGATAAGTGTTTCATCGCTGCCAGTATAATCCTGCATCCATTTCAAAGTTTTACGAGGATTTTGAAATCCAGGAGTGTCGGTAAAACGTATTATTTCTTTACCATCAATGGCCACCGGAAAAATCTGACAATCGCGTGTTTCACCGGGCATGGGACTGATTCTTACGGAATCATCCTCTGCAAGTGTGGACAACACTGAAGATTTCCCCTCGTTTGGGTGGCCAACAACTGCAAATTCCGGTATTGTATTTTCTTTCATTTTTGTTGTACCAGAGGAATTAATTGGAGGCAATGATCATGCAGTGTTGCTGTTTTTTGTTTCCAGATAAGCAAATCATTTGAAGAAACCTCTGTAAAAAGAGTTTCCGGATTCGGTTTGCCTATGAGTGCCACAATGATATGTGTTTCTTTCTCACAATGAATACGAAGTTCACTCAAAAACCGCAACATTTCCTGAATGGGTGGCTGCCAGGCCTCCTGCAGGATAAGTAATGGCGGACATACTGAATCTTCTTCCACTCTTAGTTGTGTGAAAATATAACTATTGTCATTGTACTCTTCGTTAATCCGCAAGCTTCTGCCCACTGCATACCCAAAAGCCTGCTGGCAGAATTGCTCAAGTTGGGTGATATCACAGTCTTCAAAGAGTTCATCGGGGATCAGGGCCAGCAATTCTCCATTTATTGCCGAACAATAAACGTTTTCCTTCTTTGCTTCTTTCTGCCCCACTTTATCCTGAATTGTTTGGCTATCTTCCACAAACTCTGATTTTTGCCCACCTTTGACAGGAATAATAAATGCTTCTCCATCCAGCCGTTTATTCTGTAAACTGGTTTCAAGGCGGGGTGAAAGTAGCCGATGCAGAAGCTGGTTATGATCCGGTCGATGAAATGAGATACGAGCCAGAGAACGTTTGCGCCCAAACAGACCAGCAACAAAAAGGATTATTCGAGGTAACAAACAATAACAACAGACTGCCAGACAAAGAAACGGCCACCAGGAAACAAGATCACTACTTGTCAGATGATAAAAACCATCTTTTAATATCATCCTGCTTCCCTGAATCTGACCAAGATCAGGATATGTTGCAGAACCAAACAAGCATGACCACGGCGCAGCTATCAATTGGACAATTTTTGCCACAAACGGTGTTGAAAGCTGAATGGTAGACTGCCAGCCAAAGGCAAGATCAGAACTTGCGACTTTTAACAGCAGAGCTCCTAACACTCCAAAATTGAAGGCAATACCAAACAGTTGAAACAAAAGAAATAATGGCCAGAAAAACAATACCCCATATCCCTTACCACTGGTACGTACTGCCGCCAAAGCTGCTGCAAACTGTAAGCGCTTGCGCCCTTCCATGCTACTCAGACCATATTTCCTTATCTTAAAAAGAAAGGCATTGAGTCCCTTGCTCACAAGGGAAAGTAAAAGAAAGGAACGCATATCCAAACCACGTAATTTACGAATCCCCCAAAGAAGTAAAAGCATAAACAGTGCAAAAACCTGAAACCCGACAAACACAAGAAAAAACAAGGACACATTTACCG
>Ga0256844_10000638_pt1 | contig 13365 bp, 17 predicted proteins | sample MusselsmetaG_FD_189100 | JGI IMG/M metagenome (GOLD analysis project Ga0256844, IMG submission 189100) | Mussel associated microbial communities from hydrothermal vent at the East Pacific Rise, Pacific Ocean - Mussels | ecosystem: Host-associated > Mollusca > Shell > Unclassified ... | reverse complement strand
ACATATATCACTTATTTTTCCTTTAGTTGCTATCTTACTTGGATTAGAGTTTTTAATTGTATTTGATCGTACAACCGATACTTATGAGAAGAGCCTTTCCAACAGCTATAGTATTATAGTTGTAGCTAAAGATGAGATGAGTATTGATGATTTTAGAGCTTGGGATAGCCATATTCTTGGAGTAAAAGAGCTTGAAAAATCAAAAATTTTAGATCGTATCAATGGTGATGGTGAAAAAACTTCTATTAATATGGAAAAAGCTTTACCCAATTTTTACAGTGTAAAACTTGATAAGTTATTGAGTATTTCTGAATTGGAACGGGTGAAAATAAACTTAGCAAAAAGTAAAAATATTAAGCGTATTGAAAATTTTCGTTCAGCATATAAAGCAAAGTATGAACTTTTTACTTTTATTAAAATGGCATTTGGAACATTTATTTTCTTTATGGCAATTATTGGGTTCTTTCTAATTGTTAAGCAGATGGAAGTTTGGAATTTTTTACATGCTCAACGTATGAAAGTTATGGAAATTTTTGGAGCATCTCTTTTTTTACGTTCTAAAGTCCTTATAAATATGGCTGTACTAGATGCAATACTTTCAGCTATTTTAACAAGTATACTTTTTTTATTTATTCAAAAAAGTTGGGTTAGCGATACGAATATGGAAATCTTAAAAGATAATGTTTCTGAAATATTTGTATTTTCTGATTTTTTTATTTTGCTTTTTGCTTCAATATCTGTGGTTTTAATCGCTGTATTTTTGGTTGTTGTTCATGTAAAGGAAGAGTAAATGAAGATTATTCTTGGCTTTTTGCTACTGTTTAGTCTCTTAGGTGCCTCTTCTGTTGATACAAAAATTAAGAAAAGTAAAAGACAGTTGAGTGCAAAAAAAGTAGAGTATAAAAAAATGGATAAAGAACTTTCAACCATTGCTAAAAAAATCTTAATGGCAAAAAAAGAGAAGAAACAACTAGAAAGTAGACTAAGCTCTTTAGAAGTAAATATTAAAAATAATGAAGCTGAGTATTTAAGCTTAAAAAACAAAGAGAAGCTTCTCACTGCTGATTTGAAAAAAATTTCTGTTTCAATTACTGTGAAACAAGAGAAGTTTATTGCTTTAGTTTCGAAAAAATTTTCTATGTCATTAGCACTTGAAGAGTTAAAACAACCTACTAGGGAGTCTGTGATGATGCAAGAGGTTTATGAGGTTTATGCTCAAAAGAATAGTCTTGCGATAGAGGTGTTAAAAAAAGAGATAAAAGGATTAGAAAATCAAAAATCAGCTCTTACATTAAAAGCTTCTATTCTTAGAACAGCTATTACTAAATACAGCAATGAACGTACAGAGTACCAAGTAAAAAAGAGGAAAAAAGAGGAAATTATTATTATTTTAGCAAAAGATAAATCAATTTATAAAAAACGTTTTAATCGAATTAAGGCTTCAAGACGAAATTTAGAGAAAAAACTGGCTAAACTTCAAATTATTAAACAAGATGAAAAAGCTGCGGCTAGAGCTAGAAAACTTGAAGAACAGAATCGTATTGCTTTAGCAAGAGCAGTTAAAGAGAACAGAACTTTCTCTACTGAACCAAAAGAAAGTATTAATAGCAACATAAGCGTTTCGAGTTATCGAGGAGGAAAAACAATCTCTCCTTTAAAAGGTTCAAGACTTATTAAAAAATTTGGCTCATACATTGACCCTATTTATAAATTTAAGATTTTTAACAAATCTATTACATTAAAAGCACCACATATAGGTTCAAAAGTAAGGTCAGTATTAAAAGGTAAAGTTGTTTTTTCTGAAAATTCTGGTGGAATGCTTGGAAAAGTAGTTATTGTAGAACATGCCAATGGCATTCACACCATCTATGCAAAGCTTTCACGTCTTGCTCCTGGTATTCATGTTGGAAAACAACTCTCTCTTGGCACAACCATTGGAAAAGTAGATAGAAGTTTGATGTTTGAAGTAACCAAGCATAATAAACATATGAACCCATTAAAGTTGATTCGCCTATAATGTTAAAAATTTATTTACTCTTATTACTTACCACCTCCCTTTTTTCTTTAAGCAAAGAAGAACGTCGAATTAAAGCCTCTCTCTACCCCTATACAGTTAAAAATATTACCTATTATCCTCATAAATTGTCAGTAGGTGAAACAAAAAATATTTTAGCTTCATGGTATGGTGAATATTTTCATGGACGATTAACAGCACTAGGTGAAGTGTATGATATGAATGGTTATACTGCTGCACATAAAACGTATCCTTTAGGAACGGTTCTTAAAGTAACCAATCATGAAAAGGGACTCTCTTTAAATGTGAGGATTAATGACCGTGGACCTTTTTGGGGCAAACGAGAATTAGATCTCTCTAAGGGAGCAGCAACTTATTTAGGTACAAGAAAACAAGGAGTTGCTCCTGTTAGTATAGAAGTTATTTCTGTTCCATCCATTGCTCGTTCAAACTCTATAATCAGACGAAAAGCACCAAAAGTGAAAATAGAAACTTTTATAAATAAAAGAAATATTCAAATTAACAGTTACGCTTTTATAGACCCTGAAGAGACCAATGTCCCTGTAGAGTTTGGACGTTTTAAAAGTTTGAAAAAAGCAAAAGCTTATGAAAAACAAGTAAAAAAATATTTATCTTTCTCGTATATTTTAAAATATAAAAAGTTTTATAAAATAAAATCTTTTTTACCTTCTCATGAAAGAAAATCGAGACGAATTCTTAATAAGTTGAAGAAGAAAGGACTTATTAAGAAGTATGAGTTGTATTGGTCGTATAAGTAAAATTATAAAATAAAGGAAGAGGCCAATCCAATAAGACCACCAAAGATTCCACCCCACACAACAAGCCAACCTAAGTGGCTGTGGATAAGTTCATGTACTAAATCATTGACCATTTTTGGGGTTAAGTCATTGAGACGTTTTGTAATTAAATCTTCTACTGAATTACGTAAATCATCGTTGAGAGTAGAGTGTTCTAAGTGATGATTGATTTGGGCTTTGAATGTGTCTGAACTTACTATGCCAACTACTGCTGACTTTAGTTTATTTGCAAACGGTTCTCTTAGTCCTTCAAGGGCTTTTTCTCCTCCAAACATGTTGAGCATATCACCCAGTTTTGACTCCATGACACTTTGTGTAAGTGCATTAAAAGCAGGAGAGAAGTCAGCAGACTTGACCAAGGGGGCTAAGTCTAATTTGTGTTCTTCACTTTGAAAAAACTTGCTTAACTGCTCTTGATTAAAAAACTGTTTCATAATCATCTCTTTGATAGAACCTTTAAACGTTTCAAAGTTGTTTTCTATAACTCCTGAACCATAAAGTAGGGGAACACGATTAAACAACATATAAATAGCAACTTGATTGGTGACTGCACCTGAAAAGGCAAAGAGACCAATGGTTAAAAGGGGCAGAGCATAGGGAGCAGAAAGAGAGAGTCCTGCTCCTATAAAGGCAACAGATACCATGTCTGTAAGGGTGGCTTTTGAAAAGTGCATTTTTAAGCTTCCATAATGACTTTTTCTAACTCATCAACATGATGAATGGCATCTTCATAGTCTGAAAAACCCCAATTGATCATAACATAGTCAATGTTAGCTGATTTAGAAGCCAATATATCACGTTCACTATCTCCTACAAAAAAAGCATCTTTGGCTTCAATTTTTAAATCTTCTAAATTTCTTTCTAGCATATCTGGTGCAGGTTTACCTCGACCTACATCATCATAACATGCTAAACTTTCAAAATAGTCTAAAATTTTTAAATGAGAAAGAGACTCAATGGTTGAACCTCTGTAAGCGTTAGTGGCAATGGCAAGTCTGAAGCCTTTATCTTTTAAATTTTGAAGAAGATTTTTTATTCCACTGTAGAGTTGTAGTTCTTTTTCATGATTATCAGTATAATATCCTGAAAACCATGCTTCATGTTGAGGAGTAAAGGCATCAACTTCATAAAAAAATTTTGCAGGGTTAAGGTGAGGGTCATTGACTTTTTCTAAAATAAGTTCAGTCTCCATTGGAGGAAGTTGGAGGTTGTTTCGTACATGATTAATAGCATTAACAATGGTTATTGAACTGTCGACAAGTGTTCCATCCATATCAAAAATAATTGCTTTTTTCATTAGTGAATCTCTCCTATCGTTTGTGTGAATTTTACTTTTTGGTTGATTTCAAGTTGAGGTGTAAAAGCATCTTTTTGGCTAAAAAGTAAAATGGTTGAACCCATCTCAAACCATCCAAAGAGTTCCCCCTTATTTAATGTAAGGTCTTTATATGTATAGTGCTGGGGTTCTCTAATATTTGAATTTGTTTTTATGGTATCTTCAAAAGTAATAATCATTTTTCCAACGTTCAATGCACCAACCAAGACCATAACAAAAGTTCGTCCTTTACTATCAACACATTCAATAATAGCACGTTCATTTTCTATAAAAAGGTCTTTTTTATTTCTTAAAAGAGGAAAGTTTACAGGATAGAGTTTTCCTGGAATATGGGTTAATGATTTAATGGTTAAGGTGTCAGGTGTATGGTATCTATGGTAATCTTTTGGGGAGAGGTATAGGTTTACAAATTGACCTCCATCAACAGCTTTTGAAGCCTCTTTATGATGCTCTCCAAAAAGTTCTGCTAAACCATACTCCATCCCTTTAATTTGATATGCTTTACCTCCAACAATTTCTCCAAAATCAGTAACCAACGCATCAACAGGAGAAATCATAATGCTTTCATCGGTTGTAATCTCTTTTGGATTATTAAATGCTCGGGTAAAGAGCTTATTAAGAGTAGGGTAGTCACTGGGGTTTTGAAACTCGTTCATATCAAGACCCATAAGTTTAACATAGCCATGGTTAACGACTTTTTGTATGGGTTTAGGAAAGGTTTTAGAGGCAAAAACGCCAAAACCAGAGGAGATGATAGATGAATAGTGTTTTTTCATATGATTGATAGTCCTTATTTTATTGATAAGCATTATATCATTTCTAACAAATAATTAAAAATAACTGCTATAATAACGTTTAAAAATCAGGGTTATTTATGAAAAAATTATTTATATTTTATATTTTATTCTCCAGCTTAGCTCTTTGGGCAGATATTGTTGATATTAAAGCAGACCATTTTTATGCAAATAATATTAATCAAGTTGCTTTCTTTGAGGGACATGCAGAGATAAAACAGGGTAGTAATGAGTTTAAGGCATCAAAAGTTACGGTTTATTTTAACAAGAAAAAAAAAGCCACAAAGTACGAAGCAAAAGGTAGAGTAAGGTTTGATTTAATCGAGAACGGTATTCACTATACAGGAAGAACGGGAAGAGTTGTTTACTCCCCAAATAGTTCAAAATATTTTTTTTATGGAGATGTTGTTTTGGTTGATGAGACCAATAATCGAACTATAAAAGCAGAGAGTATTACTTTAGATTTGAAGACAGGCTTAGCAGATATTAAAGGTAAAAAGAAAAAACCTGTACATTTTAGATTTGAAATAGAGGATAGAAAATAATGGCAACACCAAGACTTGTTAACGCAGAGTTTATGAAGTCTGCACAAGCCCTAGGCGATAGTGTAGAAGATACAGTGAGTGAAGTGGTCTTTTTAGGACGCTCTAATGTGGGGAAAAGCTCTTCCATTAATGGGTTGACTTCACGTAAGAATTTAGCAAAGAGTTCTGCTACACCAGGTAAAACACAACTGATCAACTTTTTTGATATTCGTTATATTTATGATGAAAAGGATTGGAACATTCGTTTTGTAGATTTACCAGGTTTTGGTTACGCGAAGGTCTCTAAAGATTTAAAAGGTGCATGGCAAAAAAATTTGGTCGAGTTTATAAAACATCGTGTCTCAATTCGTGTCTTTATTCATCTTCGTGATGCACGACATCCTAATGCACAAATAGATAAAGATGTAAATAAGTATGTTAAAGAGTTTATTCGTGGAGATCAACTCTATTTAGACGTTTTTACTAAGATAGACAAGTTAAATCAAAAAGAGAAGACGGCTCTTAAAAAGGCATTTCCTGGTTGTATTACTATCTCTAACTCAAAGCGAATAGGATATGATAGAATACATCAGAAAATTTTTGAACATATTTTTGGAGTTACTGAGTGGTCGAACTAGTTAAGGCAAGATTGTCTGATATTCCTGAAATGCAAGAGATGGTTGTTTCAGAAGTTAAAGATGGTGTTATTTTAGAGAGAAATGCTGATGAGGTAGCAACCAATATTCGCTCGTATGTTTTAGCTAAAGTGGAGAACAAAATTGTAGGTTATACTGCACTACATATTCACTCTTCACGCTTGGCTGAAATTCGTTCATTGATTGTAAAAGATGGATATAGAGGTCAAAGTATAGGAAAAAAAATAGTAGAATTTAGCTTGAAAGAGGCAAAATCGTTAAATGTTACTGAAGAGGTATTGGTTTTGACTTACCTACCTAGATTTTTCATAAAGATGGGTTTTGTTGAGATTGCTAAAGAGAGTATTCCTGAACATAAAATTTGGGCAGATTGTATAAAGTGTATTCATTTCCCTATTTGTAATGAAATCTCTTTGGTCTATAAGTTAAATAAATAGATAGGATTAATCGTGGCTAAATATAAAGAATTAGATAATAATAAATTAAATATTTTTCAAAAAATACTTTTGACACTATTTGTGTTATTCTATCCCTTTTTGGTCTCTATGTATCCCATGTTGCCACCTTTAATTGGCTTGGTTGGATATATTATCATTTATAATTTAGATAAAAATCCAATTTATGCGTTAAGTGGTTTCTTTTATCTTTTAAATTTAGAGTTAAACTCCTCCTTACCACTCTTTTTAACTACTTTCATTATTATAATGATTTATATTTTTCTCTATTCGGGGTTAAAACTTCTTATTCGTTGTCATGTTTGCTTACTTTTTGCCTTGATGATACTTATTGATTTCTCCTATTATATGGGGTTATTTCTATATGATTTTGTTTTTAATACATCCAGTGTACTGGGAGATGTTTTATTGGTCTATTATATTGTTATTGATATTCTTATAGGGGTCTTCTTATGAGATTTGGTATTATTTTTGTTATTTTTGCACTTTTTTGGGTTATGCTTATCTCTAGGATTTATCAAATTAGTATTAAATCGAACTACTATTATGAACATCTAGCACAGATGAATATTGAGCGAAAGTACTTTATTAAACCTGTTCGTGGAGAGATTTTAGATAGAAACAAAAAGCTTTTAGCCGTTAATGATATAGGGTTTTCTATTAAAATTGCTCCTCATTTAAAACAAGACAGTGAAAAATTGATAAAGAGTATTAATAGTATTGTAAGAGAATTTCCTGATTTGAACAAAAGTAAGCTTCTCGCAAAGTATAAAAAGAAAAACTCTCCTTATAATCATCGTTTTATTCCTATTGTTGATTTTATTGTTTATGATGAGATGATTGGTGCTTATCCCAAATTGAGTATTAATAAACTTTTGGAGATAGAGTCTGAGACGAAACGTATGTATCCAGCAGGAAGTATGGCAACCCATATTGTAGGTTACGTGGGACGTTCAAATAAAAGACAAAATGCTAAAGATAGAGAAGCCAATGCTATTGAAAAAAAAGATAATGGGACAAGAATCGGTGTTGTTGAGACGGTAGGTGTTATTGGAAAAACAGGTTTAGAGAGACAGTATAATAAGGTTTTACAAGGAGAGCTGGGCTATAGAATGGTTAAAGTAAGTGCAAGAAATAAGGAAGTTGCAGAGATTAAAACAAAAGCTCCAATTGAAGATCAAAACCTAATTTTAAATATTGATTTAGAGTTGCAAAAAAAGATTAATGAACTCTTTGTTGGTCAGGCTGGTGTGGCAGTAGTCATGAATGTTAATGGCGATATTATTGCTGGTGTTTCATATCCTTCTTATGATCCAAATTTATTTGTGGGTGGAATCTCTTCTAAATCTTGGAAAGCTTTAATTACAGACTTTAATCATCCTTTTACCAATAAAATTGTTTCAGGTGCGTATCCTCCTGGTTCTGGTATTAAAATGGGTATGGCACTTGCTTTTGCTAACGCAGGAACTTCTTTAGACCAGTCAGAGTATTGTAAGGGTTACATTACTATGGGAAAAAGTAAACATAAGTTTAGATGTTGGTCAAAACATGGACATGGACAAGTAGGTTTACGAAAAGCAATTCGTGAGAGTTGTGATGTTTATTTTTATAATAAAAGTCTGAAAACAGGTATTAATGCCATGTCTAAGGGGCTACATAAGTTAGGTTTGGGAGAGAAAACAGGTATTGATTTACCACGAGAGACAAAAGGAATTGTTCCAAGTAAACCTTGGAAGATGAAACGCTTTAAACAGCCTTGGTATCGAGGGGAGACGGTTATCTCTTCTATTGGACAAGGGTATAATTTAGCAACCCCTTTACAAATAGCACGATACACAGCATTTTTGGCAACAAAACGTCTTCCAACACCACACCTTGTTCATAAAATTGTTGACAAAGAAGTTGTTCCTGAATATCGAATGTTTGAAGTTAATAATAAATATTTAAACACCATTCGTATGGGAATGTATGATGTTTGTAACTCTCCTAGGGGAACAGCCAGACGAGCGATGTCAAGGCTACCTATTGTTGTTGCAGGAAAAACAGGAACATCTCAGGTTGTCTCTATTCCTCAAGGAGAGAAGAAGAGAATGTTGGAGTCTCAATTAGATTACTACAGTCGTTCTCATGCTTGGTTAACCACTTATGCACCATTTGATAATCCTAAATATATTGTAACTGTTCTGGTTGAACATGGTGGACATGGGGGTAGTACCTCTGGACCAATTGCTGCTGAAATTTACAAATGGATGGCAAATGAAGGCTATTTCGGAGAGAAATTTAAGGGAAAAATTAAGCTTAAAAAACCTGACTCGAAAAATATAAAAAAGATAGGACATTAATGTTTTTTATTTAAAACTATGATGCATATAGATACATTCTAAGTGAAAAATAGGAATAAAAGGACTTTTTCATTAATATTTCAACAAAATTTAACTATTATTCCAAAATTTTATTAAAAAAGGGAAGTTTTTGAAGAAATTGTTACTGTTACTATGGATTACACTTCTATTCTCTGGAAATGTAATGGCAAAAGAGAGTGGATGGAAAGAGTCGAGGCATCTCCAAAAAATTTATAAAAAAGTTGCTAAAAAGACAAATATTAGTAAAAAAGCGTTGAAACGGGCTTTTAACTATTATAAAAAAAATCAAAGAAAAAAAGGTCTTTCTAAAAAGTACCTTGCTATTGCTGACTATACTAAAACAGCCAAACAGAAACGCCTCTACATTATCAATCTCAAAAATGGAAAAGTTTATCGTCATAAAGTTGCACATGGTAAAGGCTCTGGTCGGATTGGTGGAAAAGTAAGGAAATCGAGTAATAGACGTGGAACAAATATGACCCCTTATGGCTTTTTTAAAGTAGGTTCTTATGTGGGTAAGACTAAAAAGAAACGTTATAAATACTTATCGGTTAAAGGGTTACAGCGAAGTAATCGTAAAGTAGGTTATCCCTCTCGTAAAGGTGGACGAGATGTTATTGTACATCCTGCAACATATGTAAAAAGAGGTGGACGTAGTCATGGTTGTTTTGCAATTTGTCCTAAAGATACATGGGCTGTTTTTAAACGACTAAAAAAAGCCTTATTATATAGTTATACAGGAAGATAGTTTCAGAAAATAGTTTGATTTAAAAAAGGAAAGTTGTGAAAGTTATTATTGATTTAATAGAAGATATTAGAGAGAGCATTCAAAATGCTGAAAAATATACTATTTCAGGAATGTTATTAAAAGAGAACCCTGAAAATAAAAAAGATTTGATTTATGCAGGAGAAGCTTCTGTGGGGTCTTTTTATATAGATAAAATTTCGAAAGAGCTTATTTTTACTGTGGAGAATAATAGTACAGCTTTAACAGTAGGAGAGTTGGTAAAACATCTACTTATTTTAGATATGGATGCAATGATGTATGAAGTAAAACTAGCTGTGAGTGAAGAACATGCTCCCCAAGAGTTGGTTGGATTTGGATTTAATGCAACTGATGGGAAATATGCTTTATTCATTATGGCGTAATGACCATTTTGCTAAAATGCTAAAAACAATTATTAAAAGGTTACGGTATGTCAGTTAAATGTGCATTTTTATTTGCAGGTCAAGGTTCTCAAAGCATAGGAATGGGAAAAGATTTTTTTGAAAATTCAGAAGTTGCAAAAGCGATGATGTCGAATGCAAGTAGTAGAACAGGTATTGATTTTGAAAAACTTCTTTTCGAAGAGAATGATGATTTGGGTCAAACAGAGTTTACCCAACCAGCTATTCTTTTGGTAGCCACCATTGCACATAAACTCTTTACAGATGCTATTGATGTTGAACCTGTTTTAACAATGGGACATTCACTGGGAGAATTTTCTGCACTTGTTGCATCAGGAGCTTTAGATGCGATTGATGCTGTAGAGCTTGTGAATCTTCGTGGTAAACTTATGGCAGAAGCTTGTTCCACACAAGCTGTTGGAATGATGGTCTCTTTAGGACTTAAAGATGAAGTTGTTGAAGAGATTTGTAAAGAGCAGAGAGAAGCAGGGCTTAGTGTTTGGGCAGTTAACTATAATGCTGATGGTCAAATTGTAATTGCAGGAATTAAAAAAGATTTAGAAATTTTAGCACCAATCTTAAAAGAGGCAAAAGCAAAAAGAGCTATTTTATTAGATATGTCAGTAGCTTCTCACTGTCCACTTTTGGAAACAGCTGTTGCACCACTTTCTGCAAAGTTAAATGAGATGATAAAAGATGAATTTATTGCACCTGTTATCTCAAATGTTACAGCCAAAGCATATAATACAAAAGGAGAAGCGTTAGAACTTCTTGCTAAGCAGTTGGTTGAACCAGTGAAATATAAACACTCTATGGCAAACATTGATGATGATGTGGATTGTTATATTGAGTTTGGAAATGGAGCAGTATTAAAAGGTCTTAATCGAAAAGCGACCAAGAAACCACATTTTAATGTAAGTGATATGGCTTCACTTAAAGCAACTGTTGAGGCTATAAAAGCTTTATAAAATATATTAAAATAATAACTTTAATCATAATAAAGTTATTATTTTCTAATTGTACTACTGTATTAAAAAATTATTTTATTAAGCTTTTTAATACAGAAGCTTTTCCATCAGTATAAACATCTGCAACTTCAACAGCTTTATCTATAGCTATCTCTTTTAATGAAGTAGTATTGTTGTCTATTTTTGTATTATTCTTATCTGCTTCTTGAGGTTTTGCATTTCTAACACTGCTCTCTTTAGTTTGGTTGTTTGCAACAACTGTTCCTACACAACCTGTAAATATTAAAGCTACTATAAAAGTAGATAAAATTGTTTTAATCATCATTTTTCCTTTAAAATAAAAAATTGTCCCTTAAGACAAGATTATTATAAGTATATGTTTCTTAAGAAACATATAATAATAAATTTTTTTTATCTTAAACAGATATTTGCTCTCTTTTTATACAGTTTCTTTATTTTTTCTTAAGATAGTGTTTTTTTACCTCACGATTAAAGTAGATGTTTTAATGATATTTTGCTATAATTTCACAAAAATAATTAGGAATATATATATGTGTAAAATTGCGATTATGGGTGCGATGCCCGAAGAGATAGAACCACTTTTAGAAAAAGTCGAAAATATTAAAAAAATTGAATATGCAAATAATAGCTACTATGAAGCAACCTATAAAGGGAAGGAATTGGTTATCGCCTATTCTAAAATCGGTAAAGTTTTTTCTTCATTAACTGCGTCTACTCTTTTAGAAAAGTTTGGTTGTTCTACACTTCTTTTTTCAGGTGTTGCAGGAGCAATTAACCCTGAACTTAAAATTGGAGATTTAATTATTGCAGATAAGTTATGTCAACATGATTTAGATATCTCTATCTTTGGACATGCTTATGGTTATGTTCCTGAAGGGGCTGTTTTTATTGAAAGTGATGCAAAGTTAAGAGAGATTGCCAAAAGAGTGGCAGTTAAAAATGAACTTTCACTTATTGAGGGAACAATTGCAACAGGAGATCAGTTTGTGGCATCTAATGAACGAAAAGCATTTATTACTGCCAATTTTAAAGCTGATGCTTTAGAGATGGAGGGTGCATCTGTGGCAGTAGTTTGTGATGCTTTAAATGTTCCATTCTTTATTTTAAGAGCCATCTCTGATACTGCTAATGATGATGCTGGAATAGATTTTGATGAGTTTATGATTGGATCAGCTAAAATTTCGGCTAATTTTATTTTGGATATGGTAGATAGCATTGAGTAGAGAAATAAAACCTCAACTGAATATCTCAAAAAAGCTTTTAAGGGTTGCAGGAAAGACAAATGCAACCTTTAAACTGATAGGCGAAGGAGATAAAGTTTTAGTAGGCTTGAGTGGAGGAAAAGACTCTCTGGCCCTTATTCATATTATGAAACATATTCAGCGTCATGCTCCATTCAAGTTTGAATTTGAAGCATGTACTATTAATTATGGAATGCCTGGGGAACACTATACCGATTTAATAGAACATTGTAAAAAATATGATATTAAACATACTGTTTATGAGACCAATATTTATGAAATATCGAATGATACCATTCGAGAAAACTCATCATTTTGTTCTTATTTCTCACGGATGCGTCGTGGAGCGTTATATACGTTTGCAGAGGAACATGATTTTACAAAAGTAGCTTTAGGGCATCATTTTGATGATACAGTAGAGAGCTTTTTTATGAACATGTTTTACAATGGTTCAATGAGGGCAATGGCACCGATTTATAAGACAAATCGAGGGTTTCATTTGATTAGACCACTTATTGAAGCCCGTGAAAAACAGCTTAGAGCATTTGCTGATGATAATAAATTACAACCCATTGGAGATGAAGCGTGTCCTGCAATGCTCAAAGATGTAAAGATGCCTCATGCTAGGGCAAATATGAAAATTTGGTTAGAGGATTTAGAGAAGGATAACTCAAAGGTCTTTAAGATGATTAGAGCATCTTTTAAACATATTCATGATGATACATTTTTAGACCCTGAGCGTTGGAATAGAGATGATATTAAATAGATTAAGCAACTTTTTTTATAAATCTGTTTTCATAAAGAAAAGGTTGAATGTCAAGAGATTGTTCTGAAAATTTTTGAATGAACAAATCTAGTTCTCCTTTTGATCCAATCCATTGAGGAAGATGCAAGTGTGCATAGTTTTTCTCATTTTGGGTAAACCCTCTATATAACTGTACTGCATTTCTAAGTTTTTCTATAAAATTTGCTTTTTCTTGACGACTCATAATTTTTTCCTTGTATTTT
>Ga0256844_10000637_pt1 | contig 13369 bp, 15 predicted proteins | sample MusselsmetaG_FD_189100 | JGI IMG/M metagenome (GOLD analysis project Ga0256844, IMG submission 189100) | Mussel associated microbial communities from hydrothermal vent at the East Pacific Rise, Pacific Ocean - Mussels | ecosystem: Host-associated > Mollusca > Shell > Unclassified ... | reverse complement strand
TTAGCCCTGCTGAAATTGGTAAGGCTGTTAAAAAGGTTTTAGGTTAATATCTACCCACCTAAAATTGTAGGGTGTTTTCCCATGAAAACACCGTCAAAACCAAATTGATATTCTATTTGTATTTGACGGTGTTGTGAGGCACAACACCCTACTCCAACCTATCCAAAAAACTCTTAAAATGCTCCCAACTCTCAACCACATTCATCTCTAAAAGTGTCATCATTTTTTTCTCATAATCATCTCTTTTTCTTAAAGCTTCAGAAGTAGCATAATTGGAGTTCCAAAGATATATAAAATAACTATTAAAATAGTAAAAAAAGATATTTATCTATTAAGATATATAAAATAACCATTAATAATCTTAAAAAGAATAAAGCATGTAAAAGGGATTACAGCTTGTAAGAAGTTGTTAGGAAAAACCATATCGTCGGCTAAAGCCGACCCTACAGCTTCCCATTCTTTGCTTATTTTTTGTTTTTTCCTTCATAAATCGAATGAATCACTGCTCCAGCAACAAATAAGATACCAATTGTTCCTACTACAATTTCATTAATATGAATGTCAAACATCTTAATAAACATAATTCCTGCCAATGCAAAGATAGCATAGTGTGCACCATGTTCTAAATATTTATACTCTTCTAATGTATTTTTTTCTACCATGTAGAGTGTTAAACTTCTAACAAAAAATGCTCCTATACCCAGACCTATCATAATAATAAAGATATTAGAACTTAATGCAAATGCTCCTATAACGCCATCAAAACTAAAGGAAGCATCCAATACTTCCAAATAGAGCAAACCAACGATACCACTACGAACACCATTGCTGTTGAAAAGCTCATCAAATGTCGTTAATAAGAGATGCAGAATAATACCTGTAAAATATGCCAAAGCAATATTCACACTATCTAATAAATAAGTCAATAAGAGACCCAATGCCAATGCTATAATTGTCTCAGTGTGTTCAGCTTGGGCTACTTTTTTAATAAAAAGATTTGACTCTATCCATTTTATCCACTGTATCTCCCTATCTTCATCAAAAAGAAAATCTAAAAAGACCATGAGTAAAAATGCACCACCAAAAGCATAGATAACGTGATGCACTTTATCAAATGTCTCTTGATATGCTTCAGGAGCATACATCGCCATTAAAAAAGTGTTCCATACACTAAGACCACCTGCCACAGCTACAATAACAATGGGAAAAACGAATCGCATTCCAAACACAGCGATAGGAATACCATAGGTAATAAAACGCTCTTGCCATTTTGGCTCCATTGTTTCTAAAACCTTCGCATTAACCACAGCATTATCAAAAGAGAGTGTCACTTCTAAAATAGATAATAAAATAACCACATAAAGAGCTTCAACTCCTCCTAAAAAAACAAAAGCGACAAGAAAACCAATAAGTGTAAAAATAATTGAAGAGCTAAAATATTTCACCTCATATACTCCTATTATAAATATATAAAAATATTTTATAATATCTAACTACAGATACCTCTTAAAAAAATCTTTTTGTGTGTAAATTATTAAATTACTTAAAAAAATTATTTTTTATTTAAATATGTGTAACTCTTAAGCTCTTTAAAATCCCTCGATTCTTGAATAAAAGTTCAAATTTTTTTTGCTCCAATTGGTAACATAAGAAGTTATCATTTCAATAATAATGGGTTATTTATAAACACATTACAAAAAGTAAGATATTCTACTTGAAGTGATAGAAACTATCTCACTTAAAATTTTAAAGATTAAAGGGGAAACCATGGCAGTAATGACAGCTCCTGAGAATACTCCAGTATGGGTTAATACAGCAAGATGTAAAGCTTGTGACATTTGTGTTGACGCGTGTCCAGCTGGTGTACTTTCAATGAAACCTGACGCAGGTTCAACACTTGGTGCAAACATCGAGATTGTAGCATCGGAAGCATGTATCGGATGTAATGAGTGTGAACTCTCGTGTCCAGATTTCGCTATTTACGTAGCAGAGAAAAAAGAGTACAAATTTGCTAAATTGACTGACAGCTCAAAAGCTCGTCAAGAAGCAATTAATGCAAATGGGTACAGATTACCAGAAGATTACAAGGAGGCAAACTAATGGCATCACAAGCAAATGCAAAAGGTAAAATCAACGCAGACGGTAAACGTGAAGTTGTAATGATCGGTAACCACCTAGCAGCTTTAGCAGCCGTTGATTCAGGTTGTATGTTCTTTGGTGGGTATCCAATTACTCCATCTACAGAAGTTATGGAAGCTATTTCAGATTTCTTACCTAGAGTTGGTGGAACTTGTGTTCAAATGGAAGATGAAATCGCTGGTGTTGCTGTAGCAACAGGTGCTTCTATGTCAGGTGTTAAGTCAATGACTGCAACATCAGGTCCTGGTATTTCACTTAAAGCTGAAAATCTTGGTCTTGCTCAAATTGCAGAAGTTCCTTTGGTTGTTGTAAACGTAATGAGAGGTGGTCCATCAACTGGTCTTCCAACTCGTGTTGCTCAAGGGGATATTGCTCAGGCTAAAAACCCATCACACGGAGATTACAAATCAATTGCTTTATGTGCAGGTACATTGGCTGAATGTTATACAGAAACTGTAAGAGCGTTTAACCTAGCTGACAGATTTATGCAACCAGTATTTGTTCTTTTAGATGCGACTCTTGGTCTTATGCATGCAAAAGCTGTTCTTCCAACTGTTGAAGAAGTTGAAGCTGGAATTGTTCCAAGAAAGAAATTTGACGGTCCTGCTGAAGATTACAGACCTTATGGTGTTGAACAAGATGAAGCGGCAGTTCTTAACCCAATGTTCCAAGGGTATAGATACCACTTTACAGGTCTTCATCATGATGCTATGGGATTCCCAACAGAAGAGATTGAAACTTGTAGAAAACTGATTGATAGACTTTTCCAAAAAGTTGATAATTTTAGAGATGAAATTGAACTTAACGAAGAGTACATGATGGATGATGCTGAAATTCTTCTTATCGGATATGGTTCTGCATCTTTAGGAATTAAAGAAGCTGTAAACAGACTAAGAGAAGATGGAATTAAAGTTGGTATGTTTAGACCAATTACTATCTGGCCTTCACCTGAAGAGAGAATGTATGAACTTGGTCAAAAATTTGACAAAGTACTTTCTATCGAGCTTAACCAAGGTCAATACCTTGAAGAGATTCAAAGATGTATGGGTAGAAGAGACATTCAAAAGTTAACTAAAACTAATGGTCGACCTTTCTCACCTGCTGATATTATTAACAAAGTTAAGGAGGTATTTTAGCCATGGCATTTAATTATGACGGATATTTAAGAATGGAAAAGATGCCAACACTATGGTGTTGGGGTTGTGGAGATGGTATCGTATTAAAAGCGTTTGTTAGAGCAGTTGATGGTCTAGGATATGCTAAAGATGATATTTGTGTTGTTTCAGGAATTGGGTGTTCAGGAAGATTTTCTTCTTATGTTGACTTCAATACTATTCACACAACTCATGGTAGAACTGTAGCATTTGCAACAGGTGTTAAACTTGCTAACCCAACTAAAAAAGTTGTTATTGTAACTGGTGATGGTGATGCTTTCGCTATTGGTGGTAACCATACAATTCATGGTGCAAGAAGAAACATTGATATGACTATGATTGTTGTTCAAAACTTTATTTATGGTTTAACCAACTCTCAAACTTCTCCAACTACACCTCAAGGTATGTGGACAGTTACTCAAAAAATTGGTAACATTGACCCTACTTTTGATGCTTGTAGATTGTTAGAAGCTTCAGGAGCAACTTTTGTAGCTCGTGAGTCTGTTACTAAACCTAAAAAGCTTGAAAAAATCTTTAAAGCTGCACTAGCACATAAAGGTTTCTCTTATGTTGATGCATTGACTAACTGTCACGTTAACCTTGGTCGTAAGAACAAAATGGTTGCAGCGATGGATACTCTTGATTGGATTGACAGTATTACTACAACTAAGAAGAAATGGGATGCACTTCCAAAAGAAGAGCAAATGAACCTTCTTCCAACAGGTATCTTACATCAAGATGAAACAAAAAGAGAATACTGTGATGCGTACCAAATGGTAATCGATGCACATCAAGGTAAACGTGGTAAAATCACATCTGCTGATTTTGATAAAAAAATATAAGGAGACAAGTCATGGCTAGAGACGTATTAAGATTTACGGGTGTTGGTGGACAAGGTGTTCTTCTTGCTGGGGAAATTTTTGCTTCTGCAAAAATTAACCTTGGAGGTTTCGGTGTAAAAACTGCAACCTATACATCACAAGTACGTGGTGGACCAACTGTTGTTGATATTCAACTTGATGATGAAGAGATTTGGTACCCACATGCAATTGATGGTGAAGTTGACTTCATGCTTTCTGTTGCAGATGCATCGTACCAACTTTTCAAAGATGGTGTACGTGAAGGTGGAACAATTGTTATTGAACCAAACCTTGTATTCCCAACAGCAGAAGATAGAAGTAGATGGAACATCGTTGAGATACCAATTATTACTATTGCAAAAGAAGAAGTAAAACTTGTTCTTACACAATCAGTTGTTGCTTTGGCGATTGCTAATACTTATCAGAAAGCAATTGATTATGAAACATTAGTGGCTACAATGTTGGCAGCTGTACCTGAAAGATTCCATACTCCAAACAAATTGGCGTATCAATTAGGTAAAAAGTATGCTGAAGAGGCTTTAGCTAACGCTTAAGAACCCTTCACTTATAACCAAGTTACACCTTTTATAAAGGTGTAACTGACTATTAAACTTCTTTAAAAATTCATCCAATATGATGAGTTTAGCCTCATTCAAAAATGGCACAAACAGCACCATCTTCAAATTTTATAACATCTCTATTTATTTAAAGCATTTTAGCTATTTTAGTCACACTTTTTCTTTGTTGTATTGGTATCTTTCAAAAGAGAATTTAATCCTCCTTGACCACACCCTTTAACAGGTTTTCCTGATAATTCAATTGAAGGCTTCCCATTAGAACCCCATGTAACCTTACCAGCATTTGCAACTACAATCAACGATAAAAACAATACGATATGTTTAAGTCTCATTCTTTACTCCTCAGTTATGAATTAGCTCAAAGCAGTATATATTAAATCAAACCACTAAGATTATTATTTAAGTATTAGTAAATACTTACTTATTATAATCCAGTTTTCATAAAATTTGTTTTACTTTTAAGATTAATTGTAAAATATAAGACTATTTTATCAGAAGCTGTTTTTTATGATATTTTTACTGTTTTTTTATAGATAAATCATGTTGATAGAAGTGATAAAGTAAATGAATTATGCACAATAAGTTATTTTTTGTGTAAAGAAGAGAGATTTCCCTTCCCTTTTCAATAAAAAGAGGCTAAAATAGATACTCCATCTCAAAAGAGAGATTTTCAACTTTAACGTTATCATTGTTTATCGGTACCTCTTTGGCTTTATGTTTTGAATAACGCACATGAAGCAGAACATTATCAAACTTTTTCCCCATATCAAATAAGTAGCTCTCTTTAAACTCCATAGAGTGATGTTGAACTTTCATTCCCTCATTCATAACTGCAAAAATACGTTTTCCAACATAACTCCCCAATGAGAGATGATACTCATCATAATGGGCATGAATTTTCACACCTGTTGTAAAATAATCACTCTTCGCTTTTTGTGTAAATCTATTGCTCTCTTTATTTTTAAGATGAATATATTTGCCTATAATCCCTGCACTAAGAAGAAGCTTATCAAACTTCTTTTTCGTACCAATTTTTAAATCTGTCTGATAGACATCAAAGTGCTTATAATCACTTAAATACTCTGTTAAACTCAAAGCCTTATAACGATAACCTAGACCATAGATATGCCCTCCATCCGTCTCTCTCATAAGGTTATCATCAACATTGATATAGGAGAGGGTTAAAGCACTTTTTTTATCAAAAGCATAGCCATATTTCAGGGCATATTTATTGACCTCTAAATCTTTAGGTAAAAGAGCTGTTGTTTGCGTATCTGATTTTTCATAATAGAATCGATAGTGATGTTTTTTATCTTGATAATCAAGCTCCACGCCATAACGTTTTCCATCATCTTTCTTTTTAGAATTTTCAAAATCTAAAGTTTCATAAGAGAGTTTAACGCTACTTGTTCCAATATGCTCATGATGAGACTCTTTTTGAGCATAAGCAAGGGAGTTTCCTAACAGTGTAATCAATAAAAATTTTAATACTTTCACTAATTAATCCTTATAATTTAAATAAGTTAACATTATAACTAAATAAATATTAATATTTTTTCTTTAAAATAAATAAATAGATAAAATCTTTAATAATAAGAATAGAAGAGTAGAGCCATAGAAGATTCATAATAAAATTGGACTTGTAATCAAGCCCAAAATAGAGAAGTGGTAATCCAAGAAAGATTAACCACTTTATGTAGTAAAAAAAGAGTATTCCTACTCCATAGAGTTCTTTTATAAACTTTTTCATTTATAATAAAATTCTATAAGTAATAAATGACAATATCCAAGCCGTAATGGTCGTAAATATGAAGAGATACGCCAAATACTTATAACCCCCTGCCTCTTTCGCAAAAACCATCGATGCAGCCAAACAAGGAAGATAAATCATAACAAAGACAATAAATGCCATTGCAGAAGCAAAGCTTACATGCTCTTTGAGCTGTTTTGCCAATGAAACGCTGTTTTCATCTACCTCATCACCAATGGCATAAAGAACGCCCAATGTTGAAACCACAACCTCTTTTGCTGCTAATCCTGTCTCTAAAGCTACTGTCATTTTCCAATCAAAACCTAAAGGTTCAAATGCAGGTTGAGAGAACTTACCAACTTGTCCTAAGTAGCTATTTTCTAACGCTTCTAGTTTCTGTGCATTCTCTAAAGTTTTAACCAAAGCACTGTCTGTTCCAGCCAAAGCGATTTTGGCTTCATATTTTTCAGAAATTTCACTGTGTTTAGGATAAGCTGATGCAAACCAAATTAAAATGGAAGCAGCCAAAATAAATGTTCCTGCTTTTTTTAGATAGCTTAACGCTTTATTATAAACGGTGTGCCAAATTAAAGAGAAAGAAGGCAATCTATATTTTGGCATTTCCATAACAAAGGGTTCATCTTCACCTTTAAAGACAAATACTCTTAAAGCTTTTGCCATAACAAGCCCCAGTAATGCCCCTGCAATGTAAATAATAAAGAGCATATTTCCTGCCTCTTCAGGAGCAAAGAAAACCCCAATAAAGAGTACATAAACAGGAAGCTTTGCACCACAAGACATAAAACCTATAATAAAGAGTGTAATAAGCCTGTCTTTTTCGCTTTTAAGTGTTCGTGTAGACATGTAGGCAGGGACAGAACATCCAAAGCCTGTAACCAAAGGTATAAAGCTTTTTCCATGTAATCCAAACTTATGAAAGAAACCATCGAGTAAAAAAGCTACACGACTCATATACCCTGTGGTCTCTAAAAGTGCGATACCAATATATAAAATAATAATATTGGGTAAAAATAGTAAAACAGCCCCTACCCCTGCAATGATTCCATCAACCACCAAACTTCTAAACTCATCGTGAGGAATCATTGAGCCTACAGCATCACCAAAGTAACCAATTCCTGCGTCGATATACTCCATCGGAATCGCTCCAATTTCAAAAGTTAACTGAAAAAGACCCCACATTAAAAAAAGAAAAATAGGAACGCCTAAAATTTTATTAATAAGGAGGGCATCTATTTTTTGTGTACGGTTCTTTTGATTGGATTTTCTCCCCTCACACTTTACAGTCTCCATTCGAATACCACGAGCAATAGCAATATACTCGTTGGCTTTAATCTCATTGACATTTTTAGTATCATGGTGGGTATAGATATGTTGAAGGGAGTCCACAATGCGTGGTTGAAGCTCAGTCATAATTGGCTGTTCATGTAACTCTTTATATAAGTCTTTATCTTCAAACAAGATTCTAATAGCAATTTCACGAGAGGTTAAATCTCTAAGGCTAAAACCTTTTGCCTCCATAAACGTACTTAATGATAAAATCTCCTCTTCTAAAGGATCTGAATAGACTATATTTGAGTTTATTCGTTGCTCGGAGTCAGCCACCTCATGTACTCTTTCAAGTAACTCCTCTATTCCCTCTTTAGAGTTCGCAGAAACCAAAACTGTAGGAACACCTGTAATGGCTTCTATTTGGGCAACATCTATCTCTAAACCCTCTTTATTGGCTTCATCTGCCATATTCAGAGCCAAGACCATCTTTTTGTTCAATTTTAAAAGCTCTAATGTCAAAAGTAAGTTTCGTTGTAAATGGGTTGAGTCTAACACATTGATAATAACATCATACTCTTCGTTGAGCAGATATTTATGAGCCACTTTCTCTTCTTGTGAAAAGCCTCGAATAGAGTATGTTCCAGGTAAATCAACCATCTCCAACAGATGACAATGGTGTTCAAAACAGACTTCTGTCTTCTCAACCGTTACCCCTGAAAAATTCCCTACTTTTAAAGCATTAGAACCACTCATTGCGTTAATAAGCATTGATTTTCCTACATTGGGTTGCCCTGCAAGAACTACTTTAATTGCACCATCCATTATATTTTTTCAACCTCTATCTTACTTGCTTCTTCTCCTCTTAAACCAATCAATGTATCATCAATCATAATCTCAATAGTCTGTTTCCCTAAAGAACAAGCTTCTATACTAAATTCTGAACCTCGTGCGAGACCAAACGAAAAGAGTCGCCCTTTCAACTCTTCATTGGTTTCAATTTTCTTAATAACAGCATGATCGCCTTTTTGTAATTCTGAAAGTTTCATTCTATTTTCCTTTTTCTCTCTCATATTAATTATGCAAATGATAGTAAGTATCAACTTAATAAAGCATAAAATTATATTTTTTTTAACTAGAAATTATAATTAGCATACACTCTTAGATGTTTTGCATCATCTTCACCTACATTTGTACCTTTTAAATCTGAATAAATCATATGCACTTCAACATCTTTATTAATTTCATATGATGCTACAAAATCCATCTCTGTAGCCTCTTTTTTAGCTTCTGTCTCTAATATAATTTTAGCTAATCCCAGACTTAATCCCTTGAAACCCATAAGAGAAGCATCAAACTCTGCACCCATCCATTTGGCTGTGGCTTCATCTCCACCATTGTCCAAAATCAAATATTCCGAGTTTGAAAAGAAAGGACCTCCCCCAAAACCACTAAAAGCAGAACCATCTTTTGTCTCATTGTACGCTGTTCCAAGTGTTAACCCTGTATTCTTCGACGTAACACTCAACGTTGCACCTAAAACCCTTGTTGATACACCAACTGTATGTCCTTGTTTTGAATATTGTAATCCCCAACCATAACTGTAAGCACCAAACTCTTTTTCATACATCGCTTCCAAATAAGTAATTTTATCTACCTCTCCCCCACTCAATCGAGAGTACCAACCTGAAAGTTCTAAATTGGCAATACCATCGTAATTTAGACCTAGAACTTGCATATGTTTTGAACCATTTACTTTTGTAAATTTATCTATAACCTCTGCATCAACCCCTGACATTTTTTGAATTTGTCCTAAAAAAAGTGTTGTATTTTCCATATCATTATTCACGAAGGTCATGGCTTCAAAAGTATTAGGAATCATTCCTATATCATCCATTTGAGCAAAGGGTGTCTCTATCTCTTGGCGACCAATTTTTAAAATACTTTTCCCAAATTCACCTTTCAAATAAGCTTCTCCAACAATTGCATAAGAGTTATGTGTCTCCCCTCTTAAAGAGATAAGCCCTTCATTATCATTATGAAATATACTGGCAGAAGCGTATAGACTCGCCCCTAAAGAAACCCCATCTGTAGAAGCTGTTTCAAAATGAAGTTTTCCTCCAATAGCATCACTTTTATAGACTTGGTCATCTTTTATATCATGAGTATGATATGTTCCCCTAATATAACCATCTACCTCTGTCTCACTCTTCGCATAAAGCGTACTGTTCAATAAACCTACAAACAACAAAAATAACACACCTTGTTTCATTCTCTAACCTTCTTAATAATATTATTTAAAATGATAATAGTTATCATTACACTAAAATTTATAATTATTGTAGATAAACTTCACTTATAAGTGGCTTTAGTTCGGTCAAAGCACGGCATAATTAAAGCTTAAAATTAAAGGGGAAAATTATTTGAATATTCTAACGAAGGGGAATCAAGGTTAAAGAACCATGACATTGCCTCTTAATTATAAAGAGACAATAAAATTTTCTAAAATCTAAATGATCGCATAAAGCCTTTAGGAGAGCTAAATTTTTTCATATTATTATTCATATCAGACATGTCTGAACTCATTGTCTCTACAGAACCACTTATGGAACTAATGTCTTTTGCCATTTCACTTTGAATAAGATGAATATGGGAATTCATCTCATCCATACTTTTACGAATGTGAATCATATTATCATTCATGTAGTCAAATTTTTTATTAAGACTAACAACTTCATGAGACATAACTTCTACATGGGTTGCCATTTCACCTACGTAACTGGTCATATCATATAACATTTTTGCAAAAAACAATAGCAAAGTAACAGCAAACCCTGTCACCATCATCATTAATACACTCGTCTCTTTACGAATCATTGTATGCATTTCCATTAATGTTCCTTTTATCTTTTTAGTTAATTTTTAAATTAACATCAATACTAACTAAAAGTTATATTTGTTTTATTGAAATCATAACTATTGTTGATATTTAGAAGAAAATCAATAAAGATAGAACAAAAGTTATAGAGAATTAATATAAAATATCACATTCCCTCTACCATAAAATGTTATAATTAAACAAAAAGGAGTAACCATGCGTTTACTATTTATATCTCTGTTTTTAATTTCATCTTTAAATGCTGATGGTGGCATACTTAATGTAGAATGGCCAAAACCAAATGCTCAACATCAAAAACCTTCAACCCCTTATCCTAATGTCTTAATCAAAGGTATAGCAAATACCAAACTACCTGTCTATGTTCCAACGACCTATGCTTATGATAAAAAAATGATAGTTGTCGCAGATAAAGACTTTTATACCATTAGTTTTCTACTTGAAGGTGCTACACTTATGATTGGTGGAGATAGAACTTTTCAAGAGAGTATATCAACAACAAATTCAGAATTTAAAAAAGTTATGAAACCATCCACAGTGAAATTTATTCAAGAAGAGGGAATTATGAGTACTGATTTTAACCGTCATGGAGTAAACTATACTTTTTCAATAGAGTGTGACTCCCCTAAAAAAGATAAACGATGTAAAGAGAGTAGTTTTTTAAAAAACCTTTATAATAAACTCATTATTGTAGGAGGGAGACCATGAGGTTTTTCTTAATACTTCTTCTAGCCTTCACACTCACTTCTTGTACTACTAAGAAAAAAGAAAAACCTGCTGAACAAACATGGAAAGGCAAAGGCTTCACCTACTATCCATCAGGACAACTAAAACCCTCAAACAGTGGTGTTGGTCGTTATGGAGACAACTATATTTATGCTCCAAATATTCGTTTTCCTTTAGCCTATGCCCCTGCCTATATCAATTCACAAGTTTATGGCATCGGAGGACAGTTTGGACCCAAAGGTAGCTTATGTGACCAACGTAACTACCAGTACCCATGGAAAGACAATTACTGTGAAAAACGTGGTCATAAAATGCCTCTTTGTCGAGGAGGGAAAGGTCATCAAGGAGTAGATATTAGAGCCAGAGATTGCCAAAACAATAAACATTATGCTGTGGCTGTTGAAGAGGGAATTATTACCTATATTGGTTCATACTCTGTAAAATTACGAGGGAAAACAGGCAGAACCTACCGTTACTTACACTTAAATTCACGTTCCATTCAAGTAAGAAGAGGTCAACGTGTATGGAGAGGTCAAAAAATAGGTTTAGTCTCAAACAATATGGGAAGAACCAAAACCTCTATACACCTACACTTTGACATTAAACAGACCATAAGAGTGGGAAACACATCAAAAAGTGTCTATATTCCACCCTATAGCTCTTTGGTTGATGCCTACAAAAGGTTATTAACAGGAAGACCTTAAACCTCTTCCCCATCATAATAAAACTCGTCCAGCCCTTCAATAAATGCCATCAAAAGTTCATAGGAACAAGCTTTAAAGTTTTTTCCACCCTCTTTTCTAAAGAGTGAACCTATCTGTCTTTTGCTCAATGTAACCTCTGCCAAAGCAAAGATAATAACCAATTCACTCTCTTTTAAGTTCATCGCCACACGAAGTTTTTTAAGTATTAAGTTATTCGTTAATTCAACAACTTCATCAGAATCTACTTTTTTAGAGTTTTCCCCTCGCTTTAAAACGACCAATCCATCTAAAAAAAGACCCAACTCTTCATACGTTGCCTCTTCATAACCCTTGTCTTGATGTCGTTTAACTATGTTGCTAACTCTCTCTTCACTCATTGTAAAATCTGCCAATTTATAAGCTTCTATAATCTCACTGTTACTCAAAGAGAGTGCTGTTTTTATCTTAAATAATATATCATTTATTTGCATCTATACGTTTGCCCCATTTAAATTTATCTTTATACCACGCATTTATATCAGAAATAGTCACAGAGAAAGCTTTACCACTAGAAGCATGAATAAACTTTCCCTTCCCCAAATAGATACCAGAGTGGTTCACATGCCCTTTCAAAGAGGTATCAAAAAAGACCAAATCCCCTACTTTTAGACTCTTTTTAGCAATCTTCCGACCTTCAATTTTTGATTGATTCAAAGAAGTACGAGGAATAGCAACCCCCAAATTTCGATGCACAGCATAAACAAACCCCGAACAATCAAAATTATTAGGTCCTGTAGCTCCATATTTGTAACCTTTCCCCAAATGCTTATAAGCTTCCACCACAAAAGGATTAAGAGAAGATATATTTGAAGGAGAACCAACAACTACTTTAGATTGTCGCTCCAAACACCCCGTTAAAAATATAAAACTTAAAAGAATACTAACGTTTATAAATTTATTCATGACTACTCCTTTTTTATAAGGATAGCTGTTTTAACTGAAATAGTCTAATTGGCTCTCAAAAATTCCTAGCTTTTCATATTTAAGCAAAGCATAAGAACCATAAGAAGTTTCAGACCATTTACTCCACTTGTAAGAGATGATTTTTAGATGTTTCAGGACAAGAACACTATTTTAAACTATTTCTAATAAATTTAAATATATAATGTCGCAAAAGCTTTTTTTGAAGATTTTTAAAAGAGGCTGTAGTTATAAGGTTGGGGTAGGATTCCCATAAGTGTCGAAGCTCTAACAATCCTACCCCACAAGCACAAGGCTTGGTAGTATTTTAACCAA
>Ga0256844_10000636_pt1 | contig 13370 bp, 13 predicted proteins | sample MusselsmetaG_FD_189100 | JGI IMG/M metagenome (GOLD analysis project Ga0256844, IMG submission 189100) | Mussel associated microbial communities from hydrothermal vent at the East Pacific Rise, Pacific Ocean - Mussels | ecosystem: Host-associated > Mollusca > Shell > Unclassified ... | reverse complement strand
TTTCTTGGTTGCGTCACACAACTCCTCTGCCAAAGAGACAGCATAATGAAAAGGATATTTTTCATTGGCATAAGCAATTCCTGCACAAGCTGTTAGTTTATGACCTATTTTCTTTTGAGTCTCCTCTTCAAAATATTTCAAAAAATCTGTGGTAAATCTCAAAGCATCATTGGCATTACAGATAACCACCATATCATCCCCACCCAAAATCACATCTCGAATACTCATATTGTCACATTTAGCTCGATTAAATGCCTCTTGTGTTGCCTCATCTAACTGTTTTGAAAACTCACTAAGCTCCATCCCTTTCTCTCTTAATTTAGGAATCAACATACCAAGTCCATTACCATCTGCGTGAATCACAGCTATTTTATTTTTTCCATTAGAGAAGTTTGTCAACTCTTTAAACTCTTTTAAATGTGGATTTTTGTCTAAGAATTTTTCATAAGCTATACGTTTCTGTGCTGTTCCTCTGTCCTCTTTTTTAGAAATTAAAGGCTTGGCAGTTTTAGAGTTAAGTTCCATAATATTTAAACTCAAATCCAAAGCTATAGAGGGCTTGTTTCGTTGAATTTTCAATTTTTTTTCTAACTTATTAATATCTTCTTGTGATTCGCTCTCTCCATCTATTTTTACCACAGCCTGAGAGATACTAATACCATAAGCTTTCTGCTCTACCATTTTTCCAAAGTTTAAAACCAATGCTTGGCACTCATCTTCTTTCTCAAAAATGGCTTTAATATTTCCTGCGGCGTTCATTAAAATCTTTTTACTATAATCTGTTGTCATCTCTAAAAAATCATCTTGAATGCTTTTGACAATTTCACTCGCCCCAACAATCTCTTGTAGTTTATTGGTTTCAAAAATAAATCCTTGAATACCTTGTACACTTGCTCCGTATAAATACTTCATCTATTTCCTTTGTTTTATTTTTAATTTAATTTCATTCCGAGGGCAGACACGGAGAGACTGTGAAAGAACACCATTCCCGTTTCCATTATTTCATAAAATCAAAAATCTTCAATTTCTATCCGACCCAATCCCATTACCGTTTGTTTACCCACACCAATAATTTCGCCCAATTTTAGCAATCTATAACTCTCTTCATCAATCCCCATTACAGCCAACTCACCTACAATACCATCCATTTTCATGGTCTGCCTTTGTCGGTTGCTTTTTCGGGTCAAAGACTTGTATTGTAAAGCTTTTATGCTACTAAAATAGCTTGGTTTATGGTCAAGTTTGAAAACTTTTTTTCCATAAACCAGCTCTTGTTCTCTTTGATGGATAGAGCGTAATAAATCTTCTAACTCTACATCATCTCTTAGAAATTTGTTGTGCTTTTTAATTCTTAAAGGTGTTGGTAACTTTATCTTAATGTTTGGACAGAAGCTGTCTACTTTTAAGGCTTTTGGTAAAATATCTAAACTTTTGAACTCTTTTCCATCAAAAACTTCTTTTCCGTTTACACTTATGGTTAAATCATTAAATTTATAATTATTTTTGGTCAAACCATTTTGACTTAATGTTATCTGTAAAGCACTAAGAACATAAGGTAGGCTTTGAGTTGCTTCGTTAAAGAGATATAGAGTAAAATCAAATTTTCTACTTCCTAAATCTATATCAAAACGATAATTATGAAGTGTGTTCTTTTTTTCATAAAATTTGTAGTATAGACAGGAGGTTTGGGCAAAACAGCCCTCACACTGATAAGAGGGATTGATACAAGTTATTTTTTTAAGGGCGTAACCCATTGCTCCACGAATCATTGAGCCTATAAAGTATGAGGATTGGTGGTTGGTATTGATTTTTACTTGAATATGATGGTATTTCACTTTTTTCCTTTTGCTTAATGATATTAACTAAATTTTTCTCATGGTCTCAGAGAATCGTCCCAAATCATCACACTCTCCAAGCTCTAGGAGATGTTGTAACCAAATTGGTTTATCTTTTAATTCTCTCTCTACCCCTTCTCTATCTTTGTAAACCTCTCCATGAAGGGCAATAAGCACTAAAACTTCTTCTGACTCCTCAAAGGTAATCATTTTTTGATTAACCAAATCTTGCACCAAAGGCTCTGCTAGTTTGGCAGAAAGTTCTTCGTGACCAAAGAACTGAACATGATTGTTTTTAGGGTTTATTTTACGTGATTGAGGTTTTCCTATGTCGTGAAGTAGTGCAGAGACTTGTACTACTTTGTCATAGCCTTTAAGTTGGGCTATTTTACATACCATCATGGTATGACTCCAGCAATCGCCTTCTACATGGAAGGGATTGGTATCCAAAGCATCAAAATTATGATGCGATGAGAGAAGAGCCTCTTTTAACTCTGGGTAGTTGGTTTGAAACCAGTGTAGTAATTTAATCATTGTTATAACCTATTTTTTCAGTGATTATAACAGAGAAGTAAGACAAAAGCTGTCTTATTAAAGCACTCTTTGTCAGTTTTAATTTTAACACATAATTTTTCTTATTTATGTATACTTTCTTATGAATCTAAAAAAAACCCTAAAACCCATAAAGAAGAAACTTCTATACAAAAACAATATATTTAAAACCATAAAACATGTCTATCCTCATTTATCAGATCTTACCCATAAGGAAATTCTTGACTATTATCAACTTGAATCAGCCCAATCATTGGAAAGACATGTAGAGAGAATTAAAGAGATATTTATCAATAATAAACAAGACTATAAAGAGAATATAGAAGAGCTTGATGCCTGTTTTTGTACCGATAGAGAAGATGATTTTAAAGAATTATACCATACTCAAAGAGAAGCCAATCGGCGAATAAATATTTTTTATAAAGAACAGAGAGTCAAACTTAAACTCTACCCTTGTCCCTATAATTGTGGTTGGCATTTGACAAAAGTATAACGGATATAAACAATAATGTTGTCTATATCCGTTATACTTGCTCCTCTAATTTACAAAAGGAGCCATAAACATGGGAAACAGTTTCTTTGGAACGAAACATGAAAATGAATTTGATACCAATATAATAGAAGAAGAGTTAATTGCTAAAGAAGTTGAAAATAAAGTAACTTACTGGATACTAAAAATAATCGTTGAGATGGGTGGTCATAAACAATTTATAGACAGTGACAACGACTTCACCTACGAAGATATGGCAATTTTTTTAGGTTTAGAGAAGTATGTAGAGTTTGATTACAACGACTTTAACAGAACAGAACCACTTCTTATTCTAAAAAAACGCCTAAAGTTTTTAGTTAAAAAAACACCGTTTAGCTCGTCTAAACTACTCATAAAAAATATAGGAAGACTCTCTGAACTCATCACACTAAATCTTTATGAAAAAAAGATTTTAGAATTTGTTATACTTCTTAAACAGTATGATATTTTAAGTAATGCATTGGGTCTTTTAGGGGGGAGTTTAAATTCTTCTCGAAGTAAACGAATTCTATCAACCTTGTTAGAGATACCAATTGAGCAGATTAATGAAGTTTTTGCATCTCACTCAACTTTTAGTCGTTCAGCGATACTACTACTTAACAGTGAAGAAGACTACTCTTTAAATAATAAACTAAGACTCATTAATTATGAGTTTTCAGACAACATGCTTAATTTAAATGAAGACATTACTGAAATGATAAAAGATTCTGTACGTCTCTCCTCAAAAGCAACTTTAACAATTGAGGACTACAGTTACATAAAAAACGATTTAGAAATTTTAATGCCTTTTTTAAATAAAGCATTAGAAACAAAACAAAAAGGGGTAAACATACTTCTTTACGGTCTTCCAGGTACAGGAAAAACTGAGCTTTCCAAAACTATTACCGATATTTTAGGTACAAAACTTTATGAAATAAGCTATGCAGACAGCGATGGTGACCCCATAGAAGGAGAAGCACGTCTACGCCTTTACAAAACAGCTCAAGCCCTCTTTTTTAACAACCGAACCGTTTTAATGTATGATGAGGCAGAAGATGTTTTTGAAAGTTATGAGGGTGGATTTTTCATGATGCCCAAACAACAAGCAGACAAAGCATGGATAAATAAAATATTAGAAAACAATAACGTACCCACCATTTGGATTACCAACAATATTGAGAGTATAGACAATGCAATTATTCGACGCTTTAATATGAGTATTGAACTTCCTATTCCTTCTAAAACAACACGTAAAGCCATTATAAAGAAATACTCTAACAATATCTTAAATGAAGAGAGCATTGAGAGACTTTCAGAACATGAAAGCATAGCCCCTGCACTCATCTCCTCAGCAATTAAAGTTACCGATAACTTACCTCCAAAGCAACAGAGTAAAGCCCTACTACAACTCATTAACAATACACTAAAGGCTCAAGGTTATCCAGAAGTTGCAAAAGATGCTGAAGGTATTTTACCTAAAAACTACAAACTTGATTTTATTAATACAGAAACCAATTTAGAAGAACTTGTAGAGGGAATAAAAGAGTATAAATCAGCAAGAATCTGCTTTTATGGTGCTTCAGGGACAGGAAAAAGTGCCTTTGCAAAACACATTGCACAAAAAATAGATCGACCTTTTATTATAAAAAGTGGTTCATCACTTATGAGTAAATGGGTGGGCGAGACTGAAAAAAATATTGCCAATGCTTTTAAAGAAGCTACAGAAGAAGAAGCTGTACTTATTTTTGATGAAGTAGATGGATTTTTAGCAGAAAGGGGTCAAGCAAAAGTAAATTGGGAAGTAACCCAAGTCAATGAAATGTTGGTACAAATGGAGAAGTTCAATGGTCTTTTTATTGCCACAACCAACCTCATTGATCATTTAGACCAAGCCAGTCTACGACGTTTTGATTTAAAGTTGGAGTTTAAAACATTAGAGCCAAAACAGTTAGAAAAAATCTTTACCTCTTACTGTTTGGAACTCAACATAGAAATTCCAACAGATCAAGAGTTCCATCAGATAAAATCATTAAAAAGTCTAACCCCTGGAGATTTTGCAACCATTAGTAGACAAAATAAATTTAGAAAGATTGTCTCTCCTTCAGAATTTATACAACGACTTAAAGAAGAGATAAGACTTAAAAAGTTACAAGATGGCACAAGTATGGGCTTTATTAATTAGAATTATAATTTTTATTTATAAACAAAAATTATTCTTTTTAAACTAAATATGTTTTCTTAAATAAGTTTATTATATACTTTGCTTTTATAAAAAAGGAATGCTGTATGAAACTTTTACCACTAATTCTCCTCTCTTGTCTATCTTCAGAGGTTTTTGCTTCTTCTCTTATTGAGAAAGCAACAACTGCTGGACTTAAACCTATCCCCAACGATACAAACGCTCTCCTAAAGATTACTGACCCTAAAGGTGTCATTACTCCTCAAAGAGTGGAACTGGGAAAAAAACTTTACTTTGACACTAGAGTCTCAAAAAGTGGTCTTATTAGCTGTAATTGGTGTCATAACCTTGGTTTAGGTGGTGTTGATGGTGTTCCTAAAGCCATTGGACACAAATGGGAATCAAACCCACATCATCTTAATTCTCCTACCGTCTACAATGCTGTATTTGCTAAGAAACAGTTTTGGGATGGAAGAAGTGATTCATTAGAAGACCAAGCAGAAGGTCCAATTCAAGCTGGAGTAGAGATGGCAATAGACCATAAAGTCTTGGCAAAACGTATCAACTCTATTCCTGAATATGTAAGTGAGTTCAAAGAAGCTTATGGGGAAAATATTAATATTAATTTAAAAAGTATTGCACAGAGTATCGCTATATTTGAACGTACATTGGTGACACCTTCACGCTATGATGATTTTTTAAATGGTGATAAAGATGCATTAACTCAATCAGAAAAAGAGGGACTAGAGACATTTATTGATAAAGGATGTGTCACCTGTCACAATGATATTTCGTTGGGTGGAGCAATGAAACCATTTGAGCTCAATAACAAATATAAATTTAGAGATGTTGGAGATTTTGTCAAAAATAATAAAATGATAAAAGTACCAACATTAAGAAATATTACCGAAACAGCTCCCTATTTTCACAATGGTCAAATTTGGGATTTACATGAAGTGATTAAAGAGATGGGAAATGTACAAGTAGGGTATAAAGTTGCAAAAGATAAAGTTACCAATCGTTTAAGTGTTGACATTATGCCTATTACATTAAATGACAAAGATATTGATAAGATTATAGTATTTTTTAAAGCGTTAAAAGGTAGAAAACCACAAATTAGCTATCCTCAACTTCCAGAAAGTAGAGTAGATACACCAAGACCAGTTACAGATACAAAATAAAACTCTAGGGGAGAGCAAAATGAAATTAGTTATAACAATATTACTAAGCACACTACTACTAACTACTCTTGTAGAGGCAGAACCAACCAACCAAGAGATTAAAAATATTATTAATCTCGCAGGTAAACAGCGTATGTTAACTCAAAAAATGAGCAAAGAAGCACTGCTTATTGGAAAAGGAATTGATGTAGAGAAAAATCAAAACACCTTAAAAGAGAGTATTTCTCTATTTGACACAACACTAAATGGGCTTCTCTATGGAGATAAAAATTTAAAATTACAAAAAACAGAAGATAAAGAGATTGTCAAAGAGCTTCAATCTATTCTTAACCTATGGAGAGAATTTAAAATTTTTATAGATAGAGTTGCAAATGGTAAGTTTAAGAGAACAGCACTCAAAGCTATTGAAATGGGAAATATTCCTCTTCTTAAAAGTATGAATCATGTTGTAAATATGTACGAAAAGAAGTATGAATCTCAACTTTCAAACCAAAGAGCAACCACCATTAACCTTGCAGGAAAAGAGCGTATGTTGGTTCAGAAAATAACCAAAGAGCTACTTCTTATATCTCATAATTTAGAATCCAATATCTATATGAGCAGTCTTAAAAAGGGTGGAAACTTTTTTAAAAATAGCCTTCTTGAGTTGGTGAACAATAAAGAAGCAATGAACAATCCAGAAATAGTTAAAGAGATTCAAGACATCAAGACTCTTTGGGATGAGTATGAACAGAGTATTATGAATGCAGAACTTTCTAAGGAAGGTGTTCATAAATTCAATCAACAGGAGAAAATTTTTACTCAAAAAATGACCTCAAAACTTATTAGTGTTGCCATTAAAATTGATAAAAAACGCTATCAAGATGAACTTAAAAGAAGTACCAATGAGTTTGAAACCATACTTCATGGGCTAATTAATGGAGATAAAAAACTGGGTATTTTTAAAACAAAAAATGAGACCATTCAAAAAGAGTTGTCGCATATAGAGAGCATGTGGAAAGAGTATAAAAAAATCATTATTCAGGTAGATACATCAACCAAAGCTCTAAAAAAAGCCATGGAGATAAACATGCCTTTGGTTGAAGATATAGATAAAGTCGTAAAACTTTATGAGTTAGAGGAACAATAATATTTTTCTAATTAAATTCAGAATGTCTAAACCGATACCATTTATCCATATAAAGGGCTTTTAAAACAGCCCAAACTAGATAAAATATAAATCCAACCAATGGTAGATAGTAAAAGAAAAATATAAACAGAGCATTATACCACTGCCACTGCCATAGTTCAGTGGCAGACCAGTAAGCAATAACTGAACCTACTATGGGAGTGAATGCAGTAATAAATGCTCCAATTCCAGCAAAAATTCCATCTATCTCATACTTAATACTGTACCAATTATAAATGGCTGAAGTTTCAATTAACGCTACTACAAAATATGATAAAAGTACCAAACCAATTGTCCAAATAAGCCATTGAGGGGTTCGATCTAAATCTAAATTGTCCAATGATGTCTCTTCCCAATTTTCATTAACTTCTTGATAGAGTTTATACCCTATCTCTTCCTCATCAAAGCCTTCGAGGGTTACCGTGAACTCTGGCATATTATCCTCTTTACTTACATCTAAAACAATCATTTTCTCTTTTTCTAACTGATCTACAATAGAAGAAATAGCGTAATCACCTTCAATAATAAAAGATTGAAGATTTTTTGCAATACCTCTTCCATTCTCAAACTCGATATTTATAAATTTTATTCCTATTTTTTGCATTGAGTATCCTATTTTTACATATATTGGTTAAAATTATAGCCATGAAAAACTTTAAAAACCACCCTTTATTAGAAATAACCAATTGGATAGACCAAGAGTTAAGAGAGAACAAAACCCTCTCTTTTCAAGTCTTAAATCCTGATACAAATGAAAAAGCCAAAGGCTATAAGATATGGGTTAATTTAGCAGAGTTACACTTCTGTAAAATGCTTACTCCTGAAAAGATAGATAACGAAAGTGTGAAAATAACATTTCAAAAGCTCAATAAAGACGACTCTTTTCACTCTGCACCCATAGAAAATAGAGAAGAAAAGTATGGAGTAGATTCTAAGTTTTTCAATATTAATAAAAATGAAGAGCCAACTTTTCTACATGCGTATAAAAAAGCACTTGAAGCTGTAAAAATTCAAAATAGAAAACAGGTTCTAAACTTGGGCATTAATAAAGGAGATGAATTTGAACTCATAGCACAACTATTAGAAGAGGAGACTTTCCAAAAAATAAAACTTATAGGTATTGACCACTCCCAAACAGCTCTTGAGTTTGCAAAACAGCGTTTTTCAACAGAAAATATAGAGTTTTATAAACAAGATATTAATACAATAGAAACATTAAAATTAAAAAAATCTGATTTAATTATTAGTATAGGTACACTTCAAAGCCCAAGCATTAACTACAAACCCTTTTTAATGTCCTTGGTTCAAGAGCATCTAACACAAGACGGTGCTTTTATTTTAGGATTTCCAAATAGTCGGTGGATAGACGGGGAGTTAATTTATGGAGCAAAAGCCCCAAACTACCCTTACTCCGAAATGTCTCTCATCTTTAACGATGTTATCTTTGCCAAAAAATACTTACAACAAAAAAAATTTAGGGTAACAATTACAGGACGAGAATATATATTTTTAACTGCCACACGAATAGGAATTTAATTTTTTTCGTTTATTTACGTTTTCTTTAGAGTATTAGTTATATAATAACTTGTTCTAAATCTTAATAAAAAGGTACTTAAAATGAAAAAGACCCTCTTCGCCCTTCTTTTTACGACACTAACCCTCATCACTTTTACTGCTTGTGCAGCAGAAAAAGAGCAACCCAAAATAGAAGGAGAAAACGAAAATCGTTTTAGAACAATTAATGCTACAAATAGAACTGGTAGAGTTGCTGAACAAACGGTTGTTTGTCATAACTGTACTGCAAAGTTTAAACTTTCAAACAAAATACACAAAATGTCAATGAAAGGCGATGCTGTTGTAACTTGTCCTGTTTGCCATCATAACTATTTAAAAAAGGCTAAAAAATAGTTTTTTGGGCGATTATGCCCAAAAATCCTCATCGGTCATCCCACCACGCTTCTTTTTGGCAACCATTGAGGATTTCATCGATTTTTCTCCACAAATGCCCTCTTCCATAAATTCGCGTAGATGTAAAATTTCATATCTATCATCAAAAGTAATCTCTAACTCTCCCTCTTCAAGTAAAAAACTTCTATTTGAAGGTGCTTTGGTGTTATCAGCATGGTGCATAAAAGTTTCAAAAATAAAAACGCCACCCTCTTTTAATGCTTTTTCTATTTGGGGAAAAAGAGAACGCTTCAAAAAATAGGTACAGACAATCAAATCATAACTGTTCTCTTTTAAAGTATAACTATCAAAGTCAACTTCTAATGCTAAAATATTTTCTATATTTTGTAAATTTTCAATGGCAACAGGGCTAATGTCTAATGCCTCTACAGTAAAACCATTTGATGCTAAAAATTTCGAATTGCGTCCCATACCACAAGCAATATCTAACGCCTGTTTTCCTGTTGCAAGTTGTGCATATTGCTCTACAACTTTTACTATTTTAGTTGGGATAGGATTGTTTTTATACTTCTTATCCCATCTCTCTTTGTCTTCTCGTGCCATTATCTATAACTCTCCAAATCTTCTGATTTTCTACACCATTTTAAAAAGAGTCTATCAGGATTAACTCTCTCATCTATTTCTTTACCATCAACAATATTGTCTGCCAACATTTTTCCCAACATTGGGGCAAATACAAAACCACGTCCACCTAAACCATTACAAACATAAAGATTTTCCATTTTAGTAGGTACTTCTTTTAACTTCTGTCCTTTGGGTAAAGAGGGGTACTCTGCTAACATCTCATTGACAGAGATAACTGAGCCTAACAAAGGAAAGTAGTCTTTCGATCCTGAACGCATACCACAAAATGTCTTATTAAGTTCAAAATCTGAAGTATCTACCATCTCTGAAGCCAATGAAAATAGAGTTTTCAGTGGTTTTCCACTACAACTAATACATGTACCAATCTCTTTTTCATGGGTTGCACCAATTTTAACAATTCCATTTATATTGGCTGAAATAGAAATTTTTTTATGCATCGAAACATCTAAGTTTAATGATGTTTTATAATCTCCACGGCTTCCCCATGTGCCTTTAATCCCCATGTATCGCATGTCAAAAAATCTGTTTTCATAACCTGTTGCCAAAATTAATTTTTTAGCTTGATACTTACCTATATTCCACTTATTCTCTTCATAATTTAAACTTGAGACTTCATACTGTTGATAATCAATACCGTCCAAAAGAGCTTTACATAATTCAGGAGCGTCACAAACCCCTGCCTCATTAAAAAGAAAACTATCAAATGATTTTTTAATTCCTATCTCTTCTAAACGTTCTTCACGAATCCACTCTTTTTGAGAGCGATTATGCTCCTCATACTCTACAAATTTTTGAGCATCTATCTCATCTTTGGGTATACGAATAACCCCTGTCTGATTAAAATATTCAGGAAAGTGTTCAAGATAAAAACTCTTTGCAAACTCAAAAGCTTCATTCGTCAAAGATTGTAGAGCAGAACCCTTACCAATTTTAGGTGAGACAAAAGCACCAGCAGCAGAAGAGTCTCCCATTGCAGCCACTCCTGAACGGTCAAGTACCAAGACATCTAGTCCACGCTGTTTTAAAAAATAGGCAGACGCACATCCTGCTATTCCTGCACCCACAACAATCACATCATAAGTTTTCATTATATATCCTATATAAAAATATTATATCAATTTCATAAATATTCATCAATAATATATATTATACTACTCTTTTACAAAAACTTTAACATCTCTCCCTTAATTCCCTCTTTTTCTACAATAACCGTATGTTTAACCTCTTTATCAAACAGACCATCAATCATAGCAGGAACAGTAACATTGGTATTGTTTTTAATCCACTCTAATGCCTCGGTGTCTTCTGTAATGTCAGCTTGACCCAATGCTCTTGCCACAGTAGTAGAAAATTTTGTCCACTCTGCTGTTGAATAGATAATGGTTTTTAAATCTTTTGGTGTATCTTTTTCATACGATTTCATACAGGTAGCTGTGTGTGGATCCATAATGTAACCCTCTTTAGCATATTTGGCTATGTACGCTTCACACTCATCATCTTCGCTATATGTTGCAGAGAAATCAGCTTGAATCGCCTCTTTTTCTTCTTCTGTCATACTAAATTTATTGTTATTTGCCAAGTTGTCCATTAGCTCTTTGGTACGCTCTGCTCCAAATTTATGAAAAATAATTCGCTCAATATTTGAACTTTTCAAAATATCCATCGCAGGAGACTCTGTTTTAATAAGTTCACGAGTCGTTAAATCATACTCTCCATTTTCAATCCAATCGGTTAAAATATTATTAACGTTTGAAGAGATAAGGATTCTCTCTACAGGAAGCCCTGCCTCTTTTGCATAGAAACCACCAAGTGCATTACCAAAGTTTCCAGAAGGAACAACAAGATAAACTTTTTCACCCATCTCAATCTCATTTTTTCTAACCAACTCTAAATAGGAGTGAATATGATAAATGGTTTGAAAGATAATACGCCCAAAGTTTACAGAATTAGCAGCTGAAAGCTTGATATTTCTACTCTCCAGCTCTGCTTTAAAATCATCTGAAGCCAAAAGCTCTTTTAGCATATTTTGAGTATCATCAAAGTTACCATGAACCCCAATAACTTTTAAGTTTTCTGCCTCTTCTGTAACCATTTGAAGACGCTGAACATCAGATGTTCCACCATCAGGATACAAACATGCCACTTGTATGTTCTCTTGATTTTTAAATGTCTCCAACGTTGCAGGGCCTGTATCGCCCGAAGTTGCAGCCATAATCAGATAATTCTCTTCTCTCTTTTGAGCCTCTTTAGCCAACACATACCCAAAAGGTTGCAGTGCCATATCTTTAAACGCACGGGTTGGACCATGATAGAGTTCAGAAACAAAACAGTCCTCTTCAATTTTAGACAAAGGAACAGGGTTAGAAGGGTCATCAAATGCATCATAACGACTAAGAGCCTCTGTTAAGGTAACCTCATCAATATCTATATCAAACCCTTGAAGTACTTCTAAAGCCAATGTTTTATAGTGAGAATCTACATGTTTTGTTAAAAATTCTGTATCAAAAGTAGGTAAAAACTCAGGCACATAAATTCCACCAAAACTAGCACTTGGGCTTAAGATAGCCTCTGAAAAACTTACCTTTTGAGCTTTAACACCATCATTACCACGAGTCTCTATAAATTGCATATAATATTCCTAGATATTTTTTCGGAATTATAACAAAACTGGCTAAAATCAAAGGTAATAATAGCAGATAAAGATTCAACTATTTCAATTTTATACTCTTCTAATCCCCAAAACAATCTCCTCCAAAGAGACAATTTCATCCTTCAAAACCCCCTCAATCCCCTCTTTCTTCAAAAAGTTCAAAGCCACTTTTATATAACCATCAAATGCATCTTTAAGGGTTTTACTCAAATCAATTTCAAAAGTTATCTCAGCTGGTACAATACCTAAAACAGTAGCCTTAGGTAAGTTTTTTCCTTGAAGTTCCAGCATATCTAAACACTGAATAACCCCTATCTCGTGAGCCCCACCAGCGTTTAATCCGTGTCCTGTAAGCTCTTTGGCAGGAATAAGGTAGATACTTGAAGGATTGTCTTTTAACTCTATGGTATCTAAAATAAGCACGGTATCACTCTCTTCAAAAACAGAAAAAAGGTTAATGCCCTCTACTCCACCATTGATGATGTTAATATTTTTAGAAAAAGTATAATTTTCTTTTAAATAGGTTGAAGCATATACACCAAAACCATCATCTTTTTGTAAAATATTTCCTATTCCTAAAATGGTCATTACGACTTAACCACGCTTGTTTCCCAACCGTCATAAGCCACATTGTAAGTCTCTAGTAAATCAATTAAATAGAGTGTTAACTCATCTATATCGTGATAAAATGGCTTATCTATTCTATAAAATGAGAAACCTTTAACGCCCTCTTTTTCAAGCTCT
>Ga0256844_10000635_pt1 | contig 13386 bp, 12 predicted proteins | sample MusselsmetaG_FD_189100 | JGI IMG/M metagenome (GOLD analysis project Ga0256844, IMG submission 189100) | Mussel associated microbial communities from hydrothermal vent at the East Pacific Rise, Pacific Ocean - Mussels | ecosystem: Host-associated > Mollusca > Shell > Unclassified ... | reverse complement strand
TTCCCCAACCAATTGGAGTTCCATCTGCCATTTTAATTAATGCAGGTTGTTCACCAGTACTCTCTATAATATACGTTTTATCATTTGTAAAATGATAAATATTTACACCTGAACCTAAAATATAAGTTTTCCCAGAAGTAAATTGTAATGTTCCACCATTTGCTCTTAAATCTGTTATTGCTTGTTGTATGGCCGCACTGTCATCAGTAACGCCATCTCCAACAGCATTATACGGTGGATTGTCTACATTTATTTGTGAAAAAGTAAAAGTAATAGTTAATAATAGCAGTAATGTTGTTAATTTTTTCATTATAAATATATTTGCAATAAATATACAATAATTTATGTACTTCTTTATAAAAGTAGCACCACTTAAATGTCTTTAAATGGTGCTACTAAACAAGCACTATTTTATATTAAATTTTTCTTTTATTCCATCAACGATAGCATACACTACAGGTACTAAATATACCGTAAGCATTAATGATGAGGTTAAACCACCAATAATTACCCAAGCTAGTCCATTTTTCCATTCAGAAGCCGAACCTTTAGCTAATGCAATTGGTAGCATTCCAACAATCATTGCAATGGTTGTCATTAAAATGGCTCTCATTCGTCCTTTTCCTGCTTGAACTAAGGCTTCTTTGTAATGCATTCCTTGTGCTTTTAACTGATTGGTAAAATCTACTATTAATATGGCGTTTTTTACCACCAATCCCATTAACATAATCAATCCTAACAAAGCAAATACACTTAAGTTACTTATTGATAAGTTTAAAGCTAATAAAGCACCAATAATCGCTGCAGGAATGGAGAATAACGCTACAAACGGATACACAAAACTATCATAAAGTGCTACTAAAATTAGATAAATTAAAATAAATGAAATTAATAAAACCGAACCTAAAGCTCCAAAACTATCGTTTTGTTTTGCAATATCAGAACCCCAAGTGGTATCAATTCCTTCTGGTAACGGATTTTCTTTAATATAAGCCAATACTTCATTGGCAACTGTACCTGATGGAACACCTAAAGCTTCTGCTGTTAAAGTAACCGATGGTTGACGGTCTTTTCTTTCTAATAATGAAGATGATTTTCCTTTAATAATATCTGCTACTTGAGATAGCTTAATTGGCATTCCTCTTGGATTAACTATGATAATGTTTTTTAAACTTTCATAGTTTTTTCTATCTGCATTATCATACCAAATCCGTATTGGATATTCTGTTCCTTCTTCTGTCATTGTAGCATCATCATTACCTGTAATAGCCGTTCTAATTGCCATTCCAACATAAGCCGTATTTAAGCCTAAACGTTGCATTTTATCTTGGTTTGGAATGATTTTGTATTCAGGATTTCCTTCTTTAACCGATAACTGTACATTATCTGCTCCTGGTAATAATTCCATACCAATTTTTAAAGATTTTGCAGCATTCATTACTTTGGTTAAATTACTTCCACTTAAAGTGATTTCAATTGGAGCAGCACGAGGAACTAATCCTAAAGCAGCCATAGAATAATTAGGCTCTGGATATTTATTTTGAAGTGCTACACGCAAATCTTTCATAAATTGCTCCGTTGGCTGATTGTTTCGTTCTTCTAAAGTTTTTAACTGAATAGTAAATTCTGTTTCATTTGGATTTCCTAATCCTGAACTACCAATACCTGATTTTGGACCTCCAATATTGGAGAATACAGATAAAACGTCTGGTTGGTTTAGAATAAAATCTTCAATTTTTTGCGTGTAAATATTGTTTTGCTGAATAGCATATGATTTGTCGTATTCTAAATTTAATCGGAATTTACCTTGATCACCAGTAGCAATTAATTCTTTACCGATAATTCCTTGTTTCATCATTCCTGCAGTCATAACTGTTAAAGCCAAAAGAATTACTCCAAAAACCCATTTATGCTTTAAAACCCATGTTAATTGATTTCCATACCAATTTATAAAACTATCTAATTGATGTTCAAACCACAATAAGAATTTATTAAAAAAGTTGGTTGGTTTTAGGTCTTCTGATTTTCCAATTCTCGAAGCCATCCAAGGTGTTAAAGTAAATCCTACTAATAAACTGGTTAGTGTAGATACAATAACAACTACCGCAAATTGTCCTAACATATCTGCTAAAAATACTTGTAAAAACAGGATTGGTAAGAATACAACAACATCAACTAAAGTAATGGAGATTGCAGAGAAACCAATTTCCATACGACCATCCATTGCAGCAGTACGTTTATCTTTTCCCATATCTAAATGGCGCTGAATATTCTCCAAAACTACGGTTGCATCATCTACCAGAATACCGATAATTAACGACATTGCTAATAAAGTCATTAAATTCAACGTATAGCCTAAAATCCACATTGCAGCAAATGAAGTTACCAATGATGTTGGAATGGCAATTAATACAATTAACGAATTTCTAAAACTATGTAAGAATAATAACATAATAATCGAAACCAAAATAATAGCAATAATTAAATCGTGAATTACACTATCCACTGCAGCAATGGTATTATCTGTACTATCATCTGCGATAATGAAATTTATTTTGGCTTTTGCATTCTTTTTTTGAATTAGTTTAAAACGATCTCTAACTGCTGTAGAAACTGCTACAGCATTAGCATCACCTTGTTTTTTAAGCAATAAACCAATACCATTTTTACCATTATATCTACTTACCGAAGTAATTTCTTTGATACCATCAACAACTGTTGCGACATCTTTTACATAAATTGGTGAACCTGGCTGTATCATTCCAACTTGAACGTTTTCAATATCTTGAATTGTTTTAAATTTACCGATTATTCTAACGGAATTACTCTCTGTATTAGATTGTATTTTACCTGCTGGAATATCTTTTCCAGACATATTAATAGCTTGCACTACTTGTGCTAAAGATAATTTATTCAGCTTAAGTTTTTCTTGATCTAATTTTACTTGAATTTCACGTTGTTCTCCTCCTAAAATAGTGATTTCTGCCACTCCTTTTAATTGCTGAATTTGTGGCAAATAATCATCTATCATTTTTTGATAAAATTCTTCAGATGGTAAATCTGCCGTTGCACTAATCGACATAATTGGTAAATCATTAGGTGATACTTTACTCATTTCTGGAGGTAAAATTTCACTTGGTAAATCACGTTTTATATTGTCAATATAACGTTGTGCTTCTTGCATTGCTTTATCTAAATCAGTACCATAATCTAAATTGGCAATAATCATTGATGCATTTGGTAAAGACTTGGTGATTAAGAAATCTACACCTTCTAAATTTGAAAGTGCATCTTCAATTTTTCGAGAAACTGAGGTTTCTACTTCCTGAGGTTCTGCACCAGGATATATGGTTTTAATTACAATTACTGGCTGATTAAAATCAGGCATTAATTCGTAACCTAAATTTTTATAACCGATGTATCCAAACAGGATAAATATGCTAAACAATACAATGATTAGCGACGGTCTTTCTATGGAAATTTTTGTTATGTTCATGTTTTTGTTATTTCACAGAGATACACGGAGAAACACAGAGTTTCACAGAATTTTTCTGTATATTAGTATTGATTGTCATTACGAGCGCAGCGTGGTAATCTCTCACTGAAACCCTTAATTCTATCAACAGATTGCTTTCGTTCTTCTTTCGCAATGACGTTACATAGTAACATTAGCGCCATCAAACAAATTAATAAATCCACTGGTTACAATAGTATCACCTTCAGAAACTCCAGAAGTGATTACAGCTTTATTTTCAAAACGTTTACCTATAGTTACATTGGTTAACATTGCTTTACCTTCTTTAATTACATAAACTTGTGGTTGAATTTCACTACCAATAACAGCTTTTGCAGGAATGATAATAGATTTCATACCTTTTTTACCTGCTCCAACAGCTACTTTACCAAACATTTTAGATTTTAACTTTTTGTCTTTGGTATTTTTCAAAGCAAACTGAACGGTAAAACTATTACTCATATTTCCTTTTGAACCTATACGAATTACTTTTCCTTTTAAATCTAAATTAGGATATGTATCCGTTTTTATTTTATACATTTTTCCTTTTTCAAAAAGGTTTAAATTATGTTCAGGTACGTTAATGGTAAATTTTAAATCACTTATATCTGTTAATAATACTAATGGAACTCCAGGAGCAGCAAATGCACCAACTTCTTGAAATTTCATGGTTACAATTCCACTAAAAGGTGCTTTGATAGTTGTTTTAGCTATTTTTGTTTGTATTGCCTGACGTTGTGTTTTAGCTGTTTTAATGCCTTGCTGTACTTTTTCTAATTTTACTGCAGGAATTGCATCTGCATCTGCTAATATTTGATAACGTGCTAAGTCTTTTTGTAAAGTTTCTATCTGCACATTTACTTGTTCTAAACTAGTATAAAGCAAACTTGCATCTAATTTTACTAAAGCCTGACCTTTATGTACTTTGGCACCTTCATCAACATAATATTTGATTATTTTTCCTTGAATATCGGCAATTATTTTACCTTCTTTAGCTGCTTCAAAAGTTCCTGTGAATTGCTGATTGGAATTTACACTTTCTAAAGCGATTTTTTGTGTAAAAACTTTAATAGCTTTTTCTTTATCGTATTGGTAAATTCTGTTTTCTACGATTTCTTTGTTTCCTTTTAATTTTAATCCGATAATAACCAATAAGGCGATTAAGATTAGAATGTTTATTATTTTTTTCATTGTTTTATCGTTTATGCGTTGATTTGTGTATTTGTTTATTTGTCATTACGAGGAGCCTGAAAGTGCGACGTGGTAATTTTTTTATTATTCAAGAGATTGCTTCAATCATTCCTCTTTCGCAATGATGCTAAATTCTTAATTAAGCACGTTTCCAGTTAATTGTTTTAATGTTAAGTCTGCTTTTAAATAATCGATTACTGCGGTTAAGTAGCTTTGTTGTGCTTGACGTAAATTATTATCCGCCATAAGCACATCGGTTAATGAAGCTACATCTTGTTTGTGTTGTAGTAATACACTATCGTACACTTTTTGAGCTAAAGCTATTTGTTCTTGTGTATTTTCAATAGTTGCTTGTGCGACACCAATTTGTAATTTAGTATTATTTATTTCTATAGTGTTTTTATCGTTTAATAAGCCAATTTGTAAATCAACTGTATCGTTTTCTAGTTTCTTTTGTTTGATTTTATGTCTTCTGCTTAAATCTAATACAGGAATATCCACTTTTAAACCTACAAACGAAACAGGATACCAATCTAAAAATTCATTTGGACTTTTATCATACCCATAACCTGTTTGTCCATAAGATCCGTACAACATTATACTTGGTATTCTTCCTTTTTTTAAGGAGATAATTTCACTATCGGTTAATTTTTTCTTGGTTTCAGCCAACTTTACATCTGTAATTGTTTGTGATGTATAATTATTTAGTTGCTTATGATTTACTTGAACAGCTACATCAAATTTTGCATCAGTAATTCCCATATTTAATCGTAAACCGTTTAATACTTGTTGGTATTTACTTACCAATAATTGTTTTGAGGTTTCGAGTTGTTTTACTTGTAAATCAATTTTATTTACATCGGTTCCTGTAACTAATTTTTGCTCTTTTAATAGTTTTAAATTATTTAATAATTTAGTAGAATTCACAATATTCTTATCCATAAAATCAATTTGATTACGAATAACTTGAGCAGAATAATACAAGTTAGAGATTGTAGAAACAACATCTTCTTTAGATTTTTGGAATTGCAATTCTCTTAATTCTTGTGCTATTTTAGTGGTTTTAATACCATTTAATAATTTGGCATTATAGACAGGCATTCCAAACTGAATATTAGCATTAATATTATGAGGAACACCAAACTGTGCTGCATTAAACTGCCATTCAGGAGCCATGGGATTAAAGGCTTTGGCTGGCATCAACTGCGTAGGTTGATCAAAAAAATATTTGTAGTCTATTGCAGCACTGATTTTTGGTAATAAATTAGATTTTACCTCTTTTGTTTTTTCTTTACTTATATTGATATTGTTTTCATCAATTTTTAATAATTTATTATTGACTAGCGCTTTATCTACACAGTCTTCTAATGTCCATTCCTGTGCTTGAACAACTTGAAACCCGATTGCAAACAGCAATAAGAGTAGGATTTTATGTTTATTTATTGTTTTCATTTTTATTTAGTTTCGTTATTAAATTGTACGTCATTGCGAGGTACGAAGCAATCTTTTGATTTCACCTAAATTTAATTACGTGAGATTACCACGTCGCACTTTCAGGCTTCTCGTAATGACAATTAAGTCATCATATCAAGTCTTGTTTCTTGTCTCTTGTTTCTATTTAATTTTCTTCCATTTCATTGTTTTCCAAAAGACAAATTTGGAACCTACAATAGTTATTTCATCTTTATTGTATTTGGTTATTTCAAGGTTTAGTGTTATCCCTTTATCTGGTCCGTACATTTTACCTTTTTTCCATTTTTTTTCGTCTTTGTCAAATTTTAAATTGGTAATGATTACTTTACCTAAAAGTAAATCGTCTCGTTTTGATTTATCCGAATTTTTTATGTCTTTTGTTTCTGGATAATCGTTTAATGCGATTATTTTACCACTATATTTAGACCCATCTTTAAAAATTTCAAGATCTAAACTATTTGGTAAACTGTATTTACCAATTATATCATCTGCTTGTTGTGCAAATAATGTGGTGGATACCAATAGGAGCAGTATTAAATAAGTATTTTTCATATTTATTTAAAGTTTTTATCTACAAGGTTAAACGAGTGTTTGATAACTTGATAATTTTCTTGCGCATCTTTTAAAGTTTTGCTTTTTGCAAATTCTTTTGAAATATCTAAAAATGGCAATAACCATTTATGCAATTCATCGTGACCTTGACCTGTCATTGTACAACTTGACGTTAGTACATCTAAATGCTTGGTGATTTTGTTAGATAAATTATTATAATCTTTCAAAGTTTTACCATCAAATTGCATCACGTCTTTTTTGATATTTTGAATAATTTTCATCATTGGTTTATCTACCAACCATTTATTTCCATCGGATAATTCAATTTTTATATTGGTAAAAGCATTTGGTTTAAGAATTACCTCTTCTTTTTTATCTGTTTTACAAGAAAAGAAAAGGAATGTTATTAATAAGATACTTAATATTTTAATTTTCATATTATTTGTTTTTTTAATGTGCTCAATTAGCCGCAAAGAACACTAAGGTTTTCGCAAGGTTAATAAAGAATTAATATTTGTTTAAGGTTTAATTAACATACACATGCGTTTGACTAAATTCTCTCCTGTTTTTAATTTATAGATAATTACACCTGCAATGTGTGCAATTACAGAAGTTACTAATATAAAGATTGATGCTTTATGTAATACTTCTAAAGTTTCATTAAAATGCACTCCAGTAGGAAAAGGCCCACCAAAATCAACGGTCATTGCTCCAGTTTGGAAGATCATAATAAATCCAATTAAAGGTGTAATGATTAAAAATGCGTAGATAAGTTTTATTACTGTTTTTACCATCATTTTATGTGTGTCACCATAATAAGTGATTTCTGCAGGTAAACTGTTTTTGTATTTTTTCTTTACAAATAATCTAATTACAGTAAGGATTGCGATTAACATTCCTAACAAGGCATGAAAACGATAATGGTTCATATTAGCTTCATTAAATTCTATATTTTCAAAGGATTTTCCTTTAATAAATACAATGACTAATAAGATTACAGTTAGCCAATGTAAAGCAATCATTGGTTTTGGGTATTTTTTAATTGTGTTCATAATATAAATATTTAGTTAGATTTATTTTTGATTGTGAATTTTGCTAATAAGGTAAAAACTAGTGTTACTCCTGTTCTAAAAGCTAAAGCGCCAAACGTATCACTTTTATGAACTCCACCATTTTCTACATAAAAATAGAAAGATATAAATGTAATAACTAATGCAATTAAAACTAATCTTAGTACTTTACAAGTCCATTCTTTTTGTTTAAGAAATCCATAAGCTGATATTACATAAGCTAATCCGCAAAAGAAATTTACCCAAATTACAAAATTGACATAATTACCTTGTTTTTCACGCATACCAACTAAATCTAAAATTATAGTTGTGCTTAAAAACAGTGTAAGTAAACCAAATGCAGTTAGTATGGTTGCTGGAATGTATTTTTTAAAGAGTTTCATTTTTTTAGTTATGTGTTATAAGTTGTTGTCATTGCGAACAAAGTGAAGCAATCTCACGCTACAATCAAAAGATTGCCACGTCGCACTTTCAGGTTTCTCGTAATGACTATTATTGTTCCGTTTTCATTTTATAAAAAGAAACTCCTAACCAAACCACTGCAATGATAATGGAGAAAGCTCCAAGCAGTACAAAAATTGGTGGTGCTCCTAAATACAATTCAGCTAAAATTCCTAGCGGCATCAAAATACCTATTAAGGCTAACCAAGAAATTTGTTTCACATTTTTTAATTGATTTTTAAAATGTAATAGTAAAAAGCCAATTACGATGTTTAGAAAAGAAAATAGGTTTCCGTGAACGTGAGCTAATCTGCTTTCAAAGTGTTTTCCTGTAGTGTATTCTGCAATCCAAGCTTCTTTTCCTGGAGCGAAATCACGTAAATAGATTAATAAAAAGCCGTAAAGCATAAAAAATGCCATTGTAAAAAATCCGATTGCGATGTTATTTTTTCCGTTCATGATTTATATATTTTGAATGTTAAATTATTAATTTTGAATGTCATTATAGGCGTTTGTGTCATTGCTAACGTAGTGAAGCAATATTTTGATTATAGAACGAGATTACCACGTCGCACTTTCAGGATCTTCGTAATGACAGTCTTGTTTCTTGTCTCTTTCTTCTTGTTTCTTTCACTCAAAGTATTCATCAAATTTGTGAAACTTTTTAATTAATATTTGTTGTTCTTTTTTTGCACTTTCTATTGATTTTGCAGCAATCATATTATGCATGTTTTCTTCTATATTATGAAAAAATTTCTGAATTTGACCAAAGGTATTATCATCATACGATTTATCTAATAAAACTGTTTTTGCATTATCAAATACATCTTTTCCTAACTTGTTGTAAGCTGCTAAGTCATCTGATTTGAAATTGTTCAGTTGCTTATTAATGATTGTAACTAACTTTTTAGAACTATTATTTAACAGCCATTTTTTTCCATCGTTTAATGAAAGTTTATTATCACTTTGTTCGTTCATTTTTGGCATGTCACCAAAATCAATATCATATAAAGTTTCAGCTATAAGTTGTAAATCTTCATCAGCTATAGCTAATTTTGGCATAATATTAAATTTTCTAGCTGCTCCAGGCATCATTATTTTATCTTCATTTGGATTGTTTACCCAAGTTTTAATAGCTGTTATAAACTCTTCTTTGTTTGGATAACTTGGTTTATAATGTTCTTGAATACGCAACATTGGAGGAGCAATCATTTGATCATGTTTTGTTTGATTTGGCTTTTCCATATGACAAACAAAGCAGTTTGTTTTCATTAGCTCATAACCTTTGCTTGTTACCTTAGAAGCTGTTTTAATGGCTATTGTTTCTTTTGCTATTGTTTTTTTGTCTTTATTACAACTTGTAAATAAAAAAATTGTAACTAATATTAAAATTAATTTTTTCATGATATATTGATTTAATTATATTTTTATGGAATTAATTACAAACTCGGCAACACAAGTTTGACGTTCTTTAATTAATCTTTGATAAGTTCTATCATCTTTTTGTAAAATGTTTTTAAGTAGTGGTTTTCCTACAATAGGGAAAATACTTAATGATATAATGTGAAGCAATAATTGCTCAGGATTAATAGGTCTTATTTCCCCTTTTTGTACTAATTCATCTATTTGTGTTACTAATTTTTGCTCTAGTTGATTGTCTGTTGTTTTAAAAGCATCTTTTAATAAATCAGGATTTCTATTTAATTCATTTATAATAAATAAAGGTATATAACTATGTTTATTAATAAAGGAAATATATTTATTTGTAAAATTTTTTATTTTATCAAATAAATGTTCATCAGTATTGATAATTTTTACAATTTTTGGAGCCATTAAGTTTATGGCAGATTTAAAAACAGCACTAAATAATTTATCCTTACTTCTAAAATAATAATGTAACATTGCTTTATTAATACCTGCTTTATCAGCTATTTCTTGCATTCTTGCTCCTGCCATACCTTTATGTTGAAAAACATCCTTAGCTGCTTCCAATATAATTTCCTCCGTATTATTTTCCTTAACCTTAACCATATTTTAATTAAATAGTTTAACCATTTGGTTGACAAAAGTAAATACAATATTTATAACTGACAAATGTTATGTTTGTTTTTTTAGTGATTTTTATTACATAAACAGTTAACTATAAGATAATCAATGTTATAAAAAAGTTAAATTTATTAACTTTTTAGTCTAACCATACAGTTAATCATAATTAACAGATATTTAGCATATTATGTGATATATGTTACGTAATAAATTAGTTTTTGGTGCTAAATTTGCACTATTTTTATATATTAATATTAATTTTTAAAACATTATAATTATGAGGAAATTTGTTTTTATTGCTTTAATAGCAATCGGATTTATGAGTTGTTCAGATGATGAAACAACAATGGTATCTTTAACTCAAACAGAGAAAGATGATTTATTAACACTAAGAGAAGAAGAGAAATTAGCACGTGATGTTTATTTGTATGCTTTTGATAAATATGGCTTAGATATTTCTAGTAATATTTCACAAAGTGAGCAAACTCACATGGATAAAATATTAGATTTACTTAATAAATATGGATTGGAAGATCCTGCGTTAGCTAATAGAGGTGAATTCACAAATCAAACATTACAAACATTGTACAATGATTTAACTGCTCAAGTAGATGTTTCTGAACTAACAGCATTGGTAGTTGGAGCAACTATTGAAGATTTAGACATTAGAGATATTGAAGATTTTGAATCTAGAACCGATAAAAGTGATATTCTAAATGTATATAGTAAGTTAAAGTGTGGTTCAAGAAATCACATGAGATCTTATTATAGTCAATTAGTACTACAAGATTATATTTATAACACACAATTTATTTCAAGTGACGAATTATCTGATATTATTGTAAGTGATAACGAACAATGTGGTAGAAATTAACCTATAAATATACCAACTCAATATAAATTATTGAGTTGGTTATACATTAATATCTAATATTTTATTCATTCTATAGCATTTTTATTATTAAACACTAATCAATTTAAAATGATATATTTGTGTTTTAATCAATAAAACTATTATGCTTAAAAAGATATTATTTGCCATTATAGGAATTATATTAATAGGAACTTTATATTTTTTCTATGCTTTATATCCAAAACTTGATTTAGTAAGTGGATTTTCAGCTAAAAGTGTAGCTTCTCATTATTTTTTAGCAGGTAGAAGTCAGGAATTCACAGAAAAAACGGATAATGATATTGAATCTATGGATTTAGCTAAAACAATTTTAGATAAAGATCATCATTCGGTTACTTCAAATGCTTTAGGACTTAAAAACCGAAAAGCACAATATTTTGATGGTTTAGGTGCTATATTAATTCCTCAAGGTAAAGAAACCATTAAAGTTAAACGAGCAGTACCTAAACGAAATAAAATAGCAAAAGCACTACCTTATCCTTTTGGAAATTTACCACAAAAAGATACTGTTTTTAGTAATATTAACTATAAAAATTTAAAACAAGCGCTAGACAATGCGTTTACAAAAGACATCGATATTAAAAAAACACGTTCGGTTTTAGTTATTTATAAAAATAAGATAATAGTTGAAAGATACAAAACAGGTTTTGATAAAAAATCTTTATTTTTAGGTTGGTCTATGGCAAAAAGCATTACGAGTGGTGTGGTAGGTGTTCTAGAAAAACAAGGAAAAGTTAATTTAGATCAAGATAACTTATTTCAAGAATGGCAAAATGATGATAGAAAACAAATTAAACTTCGGAATTTATTAAATATGAATTCTGGTTTAGCTTGGGAAGAAAATTATTCTAAAATTTGTGATGTAACGCAAATGTTGTTTTTAGATAGCGATATGTCACAAAAACAAAAAAGCAAGCAACTTGTTGGTAAACCTAATGAAAGTTGGAATTATTCTAGTGGAACATCAAATTTATTAAGTGGTTTTATTAGAAATCAATTTAAAACACATCAAGAATATTTAGATTTTTGGTACTCAGAATTAATCGATAAAATAGGAATGAACTCTATGCTTATAGAAACCGATTTTTCTGGTCATTATGTTGGTAGTTCGTATGCTTGGGCAACCAGTAGAGATTGGGCAAAATTCGGATTACTGTATTTAAATAATGGAAATTGGAATGGAGAACAAATCATCAATAAATCTTGGGTAGATTTCACCAAAACACCAACAAACACTTCAAATGGTGATTATGGTGGACATTTTTGGACAAACCAAGGCTTACATTTTCCTGATGCTCCAAAAAGCTTATTTTATGCAGATGGATATCAAGGTCAGTTTGTATTTATATTTCCAGAACAAGACATGGTTATTGTTCGTACAGGTTTAAGTGGAGAAAAAACACATATTAATGAATTGCTAAAAGAAATATTAGCAAGTTTTAAATAAAAAAACAAAAGATTAATTAGTTAGAATAAATTCCGATTTATTTACCAAAGCAAAAACACCATAGCCATTTTCAAAATTTCTATGTAATATTATAGGTTCAACAAATGGATTACCTTCAGAATCTTCACTTTGTAATAAGGAAACATCATATCTATAATAATCTTCGGTTACATTATATAAAACAACTTTGTATTGTGAATTATTATCACCAGAATATGAATTTACTGCAATCTCAAAATTTTGTTCTCCATTAAATGTATCATCATTAAAATTCACACAGGCATAACAAAATGCAGAATAACTTGTTGATGTTGAAAAAGGGTCTAAATATTGATCATAATAATTACCATCATTTTCTCTTCTCTGTAATTTTAAAACGTAATAATTTTTTTTGTTTGGATTATCGTTAATTTTAATTTTTAACAAATCACCATTTATTGTTGCATCTAAAATAGGTACTTGTTCTGGATATACTTGAGTAGCACTAATTGTTTTATAATTTGGTGCTTCAACCGTAATTGTATACGTTTCATTTGGAACAAAAGGCAATGGAATATTTGGCGCATAAAATTTACTTTGTGAATTAAATGTAAAATCAACATCTAGATTATTACTTTTTATATTTACCATTGCATTTGTTATAATTTTTTCTTCATAATTATCTTCAAAAGCACCTTCAGAATAAGAAACTAACACTTGATTTGTTTCATTTGAATCTCCTAGAATAGCAGTTCCTGCC
>Ga0256844_10000634_pt1 | contig 13387 bp, 11 predicted proteins | sample MusselsmetaG_FD_189100 | JGI IMG/M metagenome (GOLD analysis project Ga0256844, IMG submission 189100) | Mussel associated microbial communities from hydrothermal vent at the East Pacific Rise, Pacific Ocean - Mussels | ecosystem: Host-associated > Mollusca > Shell > Unclassified ... | reverse complement strand
CATGGTTGCTGTTATTATTGAGCCCCGGGTAATTTACCCAGTCTACTTTATCGTGGTTTTGAAGAAACGCAGCAACTGCAAGCCCATTCTCAGAATGACGTTCCATCCTGAGAGATAATGTTTCCAGGCCTTGAAGAATTGACCAGCAGTTATCAGGAGAAATACAGGCACCAAGATTACGAAGGGGAACCAGACGCATGCGCAGTGCAAAAGCAATGGGGTTCATATCATCAAGGTCATGGGCGTATCGAAGCCCGTGATAGGACGAATCCGGTTCGTTGAAAAGTGTAAATTTAGGGTCTGTCCAGTCAAAATTACCAGCATCAGTGGCAATTCCACCAATCACTGTTCCATGTCCACCTATCCATTTAGTGAGCGAATGGATAACAACATTGGCACCGTAATCAATGGGGCGCAGGAGACAGGGCGGGGTGAAGGTCGCATCCACAATGAGGGGTAGATTATATTCCTGGCCAATCTTTGCCACTGCCTCAATATCTGTCATGGTGAGGCCAGGGTTGCCAATGGTCTCACAGTAGAGTGCCCTTGTTTTATCGTTGATGGCACTTTTAAAATTTTCAGGATTGCTTGGATCAACAAGCCGAACCTTGATTCCAAGTTGGGGCAGAATGGAGTCAAACTGGGAATAGGTACCGCCATAAAGGTTATTGGCAGCTACCACTTCATCACCTGCTTTACAGATATTGATGATACTATAGTAAATGGCAGAGGTCCCGGATGCCAGAGCAAGGGATGCTGCTCCGCCTTCAAGCATGGCAATACGTTCTTCAAGAACAGCCTGGGTGGGGTTGCCGAGCCGTGTATATATATTACCAAGTTCTTTTAAGGCAAAAAGATTTGCGGCATGTTCGGTATCTTTAAAAAGATAGGAGGCTGTGCGGTAAATAGGGGTTGCACAAGAAAGTGTGTCACTGTCTACCTTGCGTCCACCGTGAAGGGCTGTTGTCTCAAATTTCATATCTTTCCTCTAGTGCTGATTTGGATAATTACAGTATCATTTGTGGGGAAAACTGCACCTATATAATGACGGGTCGCCTGTTCTTTATGTGTCATTGTCATACCACGATGTAGGAGGTCTTGGCCAGCGTAAATATTTATAAAAGGGAAGAATAAAAAAAGGCTTTACTGAATAGTACGATTTATCTTTTAGTTAAGGGTTCTGTGAAGTCCGAAATCCGTTGTTTTCTACTACATGTTGTAGATTGTTCTTGCATGGCACCCAAGTATGGTATATATCCATGTTTAACAAAAGGTGAAAAATCAGTCGATAAATGTTGATATTTCACTGCCAATCTTCATGGCATCCATTATTAATCAGCTCCTTCAGCCATTAAAATTCATTTTTTTATTCATTCAAAAGAGGAAGACATGACCCCTGATTTGACTAAACAGGTATTGACCAAGACTGCAGAGACTGTCTTAGCAAGACGTTACTATATAAAAGATAGCGAAGGAGAGGTCGTAGAAACCTGGGAAACGCTGTGTAAAAGGGTCAGTAATGCAGTGGCTGAAGCGGATAAAAAAAGCAAGAAGTTTGAAGCTTTGCGTGAATCTTATTTCCGCATGATGTACCATCTGGATTTTCTTCCTAATTCCCCTTGTCTTATGAATGCGGGAACAGATATCGGACAACTTTCTGCCTGTTTTGTTTTGCCCATAGAAGATTCAATGGATGGAATTTTTACCGCTATCCGAAATGGAGCACTTGTTCATAAAACGGGCGGCGGCACCGGTTATTCTTTTTCCAGGCTTCGCTCAAGAAATGCGACTGTTCGTTCAACACAGGGTGTGGCATCAGGTCCTCTTTCTTTTGCAGCTGTTTTTGATGCAGCTACTGAAACTATAAAACAGGGTGGTAAGCGTCGGGGAGCCAACATGGGTGTCCTTCGTATTGATCATCCGGATATTATGGATTTTATCAGTGCGAAGGAAAATCAGGATAAGTTTAATAACTTCAACTTCAGTGTAGCCATAACTGATACATTTATGCAGGCTGTGGACGATGAGGCAGAGTACCCTTTGATTGAGCCTTCCAACGGAAAAGAAGTCGGAACATTAAATGCCAGAGCTGTTTTTGATAAAATAATTGATTTGGCATGGCATAACGGAGAACCCGGAGTTCTTTTTATTGATGCCGCTAATCGCGACAATATGACGCCGCAGCTTGGGGATTTTGAAGCCACAAATCCATGTGGAGAGCAATGGCTGCTGCCCTATGAAAGCTGTAATCTTGGCTCGCTTAATCTCAGTAATTTTGTAAAGGACGGAAAGGTTGATTACAAGCGGATGGAACAGGTAGTGAAAGTTGCCACTTCTTTCCTTGATAATGTGATTGACTGTAACCGATTCCCCATTCCTGAAATCGAGGAAATGACACTCAAAACCAGAAAAATTGGAATGGGTATCATGGGGCTGCACGATATGCTGATTCAGCTCGGAATGCCATATGGCAGTGAAGAGGGGCGCAAGCAGGCTGCAGAAATAATGAGTTTTGTGAGGGGAAAAGCAGAAGAGGAATCCATTGAGATTGCTGAGAAAAAAGGAGCCTTTCCTGCCTTTGATGCAGAGTGTAACGATTATCCTGCAAGACGTAATGCAGCTCTTACCTCAATTCAGCCAACTGGTACAGTTTCCATGATCGCTGATTGTGCATCAGGCTGTGAGCCCTATTTTTCCATTGTTATGATTAAAAATGTTATGGACGGGGATCGTTTGATTCTTGTGAATAAACATTTTGAGCAGATTGCAAGAAGAGAAGGTTTTTATTCTGAGGAGCTAATGGCAAAAGTTGCCGATTCCGGCACAGTCATCGGGCATGACGAGATCCCTGAACAATGGCAGGAAGTATTTCGTACAGCCCAGGATGTTACACCTGAAGATCACATCAAGATGCAGGGAATTCTACAGAGTAATGGTGTGGATTCTTCCATCTCAAAAACCATCAATATGCCCAACAGTGCCACCCGTGAAGAAGTAGAACTTTCTTATATCATGGGATACAAGCTTGGTTGTAAGGGGCTCACAGTGTACCGTGATGGATCTCGGGATCAGCAGGTCTTAAACACAAAAGAAAGTGCGGAAGCAGAGCAGACAGCTCTTGTTTCAACTGCTGGTGTAAAAAAGAAGCTTCCGGATACTTTAAGTGCTAAACGCTATAGGGTGAAAGATCAGGATCAGAAGTCTGTGTATATTATTGTATGTTTTGATGATAATGAGCAGCCCATGGAGGTTTTTGCGAAATTTCCTTTTGATAATCGTGTGGATTTGAAGGATAAATCAACCATGTGGACCACTACTTGTCGCCTGGTCTCCCTAGCTCTTCGCTTCAATATTCCAGCCTATGAAATTATCAAGCAGCTTGATCGATCAAGTGGACATATGCTTGACCTTCCTGCCCAATTGAGTAAATTGTTCAAGTCATTTATGGCAGGAACACACCATGGTTTTGCTTCTACCTGTCCTGAATGTGTTGGGCAGCTCGTGTTTGAGGAAGGTTGTGAAACGTGTCATGATTGCGGCTACAGTAAATGCTCGTAAGTAGCGTCATGATTTCATATTAAATATTGGTATGTGATGGGAAAGATAGGAAGAAATGAACAGTGCCCTTGCGGCAGCGGGAAAAAGTTTAAGCACTGTTGTCTGTTAAAAGAGCAGGCTGGACTGGTTAGGGCAAATCCTGAAGCAGACTTTAAACTTTCATTGATTGGTGAACTTGAAGCAATTGTCCAGGTTGCCATTGCCAGAAGACAGAAGATTAAAGAACTTGGTGTCTTTATTCTTCTGGCGACAGCGGAGGGTGATGCCTGGCTCCTTGAAATAACTGACTCTGATGCAGTGCAGCTGGCGCAGGCTGGAGAGGCTCTTGAAATTCCCATTGATGAGAATTCTGAAACCATCGAAATTAACTGGAGCCATACCTACGATCTCAGCAATAAAGAGTTTGAACTCACAGCATACAGTGATAAATCAAAGACTGTGATGGCAGATTATCCGGTTAAAGAGATTAGTGCCTCTGTCAAACGTATGAAAAAGAGATTTCCAAGTGATCTCTTGGATCAGGTTCATGTGGATCCCGAAGAGCAATAGCGGGCAGTCGGATACTTTTTTTCTGTGATCTTTCTAATACGAATAGTCCCTGTGGTTTTAGTCATGGGGACTATTTTCTTTCTTTCTCACCAAAGTGGCGATACGCTGGGACTCCCTTCCTTTCCTGGTGCAGATAAACTTGCTCACATGACAGCTTATGCGGTATTGGCCCTTACAGTTCTCTGGGGTTTTGGGAAAAAGGGTATGGAACGCCAGGGGCGCACATTATTTATTACTGTTCTTTTTTGTTTGCTGTACGGCGTAACTGATGAGTATCATCAATCTTTTATTCCTCATCGATCAGTGAGTGTTTTTGATATTCTTGCAGATACAGCGGGTGCTTTTGGCTTGTGCATTATGTGGCTGAAGAATCCTGAGTTGCAGCAAAAGCTGATGAGGTTTCAAAAACTGTTGCTTAAGTGGCTATAAGCTAACTAAGAGCTTTTTTTACCATCTGGGATGCTATCCCCATGTCCATATTATCCCCATATTCTTTTTTCAGACTTCCCATAACCTTTCCCATGAGTTTTGGGTTTTTTTCCGGTAATTCTGCAATGAGCGCATCAACTATGATTTTGGTTTCTTCTGCACTTTTCGTTTCCGGTATGAAGATCTGCAGAATCTCAACGGTGTTCCCCACATCAATCCCTGCTTCAATGGATTGATGAGCCATTTTGAGTTCTCTTTTGGCAGCAGCTAACAAATCTTTCTCGTTGGCTTCCCGGTTTCCATCAGATTTGGCAATTTTTTGCGTAGCATCGAGCAGCATTGCAAGAATTGTGGACTTCTCCGGATCTGTCTTTTTGGCCAGCATCATAGTTTTGCGTAATTCTTTTATATCCATTGTCTTTGTTTATCCTTGTAAAAGTCTTGCCATGTCTTTGGCAAAATAAGTTAAAATAATATCGGCACCGGCACGTTTAATGGAGAGCAGGGTCTCAGCCATTACTTTATCACCATCAATCCATCCATTTGCAGCGGCAGCCTTGATCATCGCATATTCACCACTTACGTGATATGCCGCAATAGGAAGATCAAATTCATCTTTTAAACGGCTGATAATATCAAGGTAGGCAACAGCAGGCTTTACCATGAGGATATCGGCTCCTTCGTCCACATCGAGTGTGGCTTCACGCAGTGCTTCTCTTGCATTTGCAGGATCCATCTGATAACTCCTGCGATCACCAAATTGCGGGGCACAATCTGCAGCATCGCGGAATGGGCCGTAGAAGGCTGAAGCATATTTTACGGCATATGACATGATGGGAATCATCTCAAAATTGTGTTCATCAAGGCTTGCCCGGATCTCAGAGACTCTTCCATCCATCATGTCAGATGGTGCTACCATATCAGCACCAGCCTGTGCATGAGACAGTGCGGTTTTTGCAAGAATTTCAAGGGTCGCATCGTTGTCAACGGTTTCACCAATCAAACATCCGCAATGGCCATGATCTGTATATTCGCACAGACAGACATCGGTGATAATGTTGAGCTCAGGTGCCTTGTTTTTAAGTTCTCTTATTCCACGCTGGATAATACCATCTTTTGCATGTGCTCCACTTCCCATGGCATCCTTTTTTTCTGGGAGACCAAAGAGAATCATAGAGTTTACTCCGAGATTCATACACTCTTGTGCTTCTTTTTTCAGTTGGTCAACACTCAGCCTGAAAACACCTGGCATGGAGGAAATTTCCTCTCGTTTGTTTTTTCCGGGAGTGATAAAAACAGGATAGACTAACTGGGCAGGGGAGATCTGAGTTTCACGAATCAATGCACGCATGGATTCATTTTTACGCAGCCTGCGGGGACGATATTCCGGGAAAACCATTGTATTCTCCTAACTCGAGACCTCGAGTGATTTTAGTTTTTTATGTAAATGGCTTCGTTCCATACCAACCTGTTCGGCGGTTTTGGAGATATTGCCATTATTTTCAGTTAATTTTTGCTGCAAATATTCTTTTTCAAAGAGTTTTTTTGCATCCTTGAAGGTTTGGGCACCATATGGTCGCATTGCTTCCGTTGACTCTGCAATGGTTGAAACGGTTGTTGTCGGGTTCAGGAACAGGTTGATGTCTTCTTTCTGTATGGTATCGGACGGGCACATAATGGCCATTCGTTCAACAAAATTCCTCAGTTCCCGCACATTCCCTGGCCAGGAATGGCGACCCATAAGACGAAGGGCACTGCTTGAAAACGTTTTACTGACAAGGCCACGGCTCACAAGGTTTTCCATAAGATCTTCAACAAGGGGTTTTATGTCCTCCAAGCGGTCACGAAGATCGGGAACGGTGATTGGAACTACATTGAGACGCCAGAAAAGATCGGCACGAAAAGTCCCATTTTCAATCTCTTCTTCAAGGTTTTTATTAGTGGCAGCGAGTACTCGGACATTTACTGAAATTGTTTTGTGACCACCCACTCGTTCAAATTTTTGTTCCTGGAGGATGCGTAAGATCTTGGCCTGGGTTTTTAAACTCATGTCACCTATTTCATCCAGAAAAAGGATACCGCCATCGGCCTGATCAAATTTTCCACGTTTAGAATTGTAAGCTCCGGTAAAAGAGCCCTTTTCATGTCCGAAAAGCTCTGATTCAATGAGCTCATCAGGGATTGCAGCACAGTTCACTTCAATCATGGGATGATCTGCCACAAGCGAGTGACGGTGAATGGATTGAGCCACCAGTTCTTTTCCGGTGCCATGGTTACCACGAATTAATACCCATGCATCGGTGGGTGCGACACGTTTTATCTGTTCGCGTAGATCGTTGATTGCTGGAGAATTACCTGTGAGCTTAATAACTTTACTGGTTTTATCCCGAAGGATTTTGTTTTCTTTTTCAAGTTGTGCAAAGCGTAAACCGTTGGAGATGGCAAGGATGATCTTGTCATAGGAAAGGGGCTTTTCAACAAAATCAAAAGCACCTTTGCGGGTGGCCTGGACAGCGGTTTCAATGGTACCATGGCCGGAAATCATAATTACAGGAAGTGAGTAGACTTCTTTTATTTTTTCCAGGGCGGTGAGGCCGTCCATGTTATCTCCGAGCCAGATGTCAAGCAGGATAAGGTCGACATTGTTTTCCTCAAGGATTGCGAGACCGGCTTCTGCTGATTCGGCACAGAGTGGGGCGAACCCTTCATCTTCGAGGATTCCTGAAAGTGTTTCCAGGATGGAAGCTTCATCATCAATAATAAGAATTTGTTTAGCCATATGAGTTTTTACTGGACAGTGGTTCTTTGGATACTGTTTTTATTCAGTAAGGGCAGTTCAATGGTAAAAATAGTGCCATGAGGTGTGTTGTTGTGTACTCGAATGTAGCCATTATGGTCGGATACAATGGTTGAAACAATGGCAAGTCCCAATCCGGTACCAGTTTTCTTTGTTGAAAAATAGGGCTCAAACAGTTTCAGCTTTTCATCTTCTGAAATACCGGGCCCGGAATCACAAACATGTATAAAAAGCTTTTCCTCAGCTTTATCCGGTTCCAGGATAATATTGACTATACCGCCGTCGGGCAAAACTGCAACCGCATTGTCGACGAGATTAATAAAACAACGTTTCATCTGCTCGATATCAAAACTAAAAACGGGGATAGGATTTTGCGAATCAATCCGGACTCTGAAAGAGATATCAGCGTGGGCCTGCTTATAGAGAAAAAGGGTCTCGTTGATCATTTTAGTGATATTTGCAGGAGCCCTGTTGACCTTAGGCATCCTTGCAAATTGTGAGAATTCACTAACCAGCAGCTTTATTTCATCTACCTGTTTAATAATGGTGTTTGTGCACTGATCAAAGACAGAATTTTCCTCTTCAATAATTTCTGGATATCGCCTGCGAAGTCTCTGTGCAGAAAGCTGGATAGGGGTAAGAGGATTCTTGATTTCATGGGCAATGCGACGGGCAACTTCACGCCATGCGGCCATGCGTTGCATATTCTCAAGCTCTGTGAGGTTTGCAAACACGAGAACAAAGCCCAAAGGGTCTCCAGCTTCATTTTCAAGCCGGGTAAAGGTGACGAGCAGTGAGAAGTTTTCACGCAGCACAGAAAGTTTAAGATGTTGGCGAACAGATTGCTTACCGGTGATTGTGATTTCACGAATAAATTCGTCAATGATGGCAGAATGTTTTGGCGGGAGTGCTTTGGAAAATTTACGTCCGATGAAGTAATCTTTGCCGATGTTTAAAAGCTTTTCCGCAAAGCGATTGATGGTTGTAATGGTTCCTTCATCATCAAGTGAAATCACCCCTGCTTCTACATTCTGGAGGATGATCTCCGTATAGCGGCGCCTGTCATCAGATTCCGTTGAACTCTGTTGCAGGGCATTGTGGGCATCAGCTAGTTTGGCGTTGCTTGTCTTCAGATTTGAAGTCATGGTGTTGAAAGAATCAACAAGGAGCCCCATCTCATCGTTAGATTGCTTTTCCAGTACAAAGTCGAGATCGCCTTCTGCAACACGTCTGGTGGCCATTGCAATTTTATCCAAAGGTCCGGTTATACTTCTTGCAATGTAAAGACCAAACCAGATGGCAGAGAAGATAATAAGCAGGGTTACAATGAGCAGAATAATAAGCAGCCAAAATTTGAAGGGTTTTTTGAGATACTTTAGTTGCTGGTAGTCTTCGATTCCCTTGGATATGTGATCAAGCTGGTCCTTTTGTTTATTTCTAATAAGAAGAGTTGTTACAAGATAGGTTTCTTCTAAAGGGTCATCATCTAGCTGAATGGAACCGACCCGTCGTATCAGCTCACCAAGGGTGGATTGTTGTATGACAATCTCCGGCTCTCTGCTGTCCTGGACGCTGTTCAGGGTCGCAAGCGGTATCTCGGGCAAATTTTGACTGCTGAGAAGAGGAGATGATGCTGAAAAATATTTATTTCGTTGGTCAGTGATAAGGGTAAAACTTAAAGTGTTTCTGGCGTTGTACGTTGCAAGAGTCTGAACCAGGTTTTTTTCAAGATCTTCAGGTTTCGGATTGCTTTCCTGAAATAAGGTTAAGTCATGTTCAACGGCCTTGCCTATTGCATGAACTTCATCTGTTGTTTCTTGAAAATATGATTTGGCAAGATCCAGAGAATTTTGCAAAGAGATTTCAATGTTGGTGTTAAACCAGTAATCCATGCTTGTGGAAACAAATTGCAGTGAGATAAAGAAGAGTAGAATAGTGGGAATAAGTGAGAGTGAAATAAAAGAAATAACAAGTTTACTTTTTAATTTAGACCCCACAATATTCTGTTTGCTCTCAAAAAAGAGCTCGGCCAGGTTGCGGAGAACCAGAAAGAGCATGAGAAGCACAAGAATTACATTGAGATTTATTATTCCAAAAATAAGGATATCGCTTGAAATTGGCAGGGTGATATCAGCTTTTAAAAGAGAACTTTCGAGCCAGACAAAAAGCGGAATAAGACAGAGACAAATAAGAATAACTCTTCTGATGAGTCGTTTCTTCTTCAGTCGTTGCTGGCTGCTGAGGTGTGCTTTGCTCAGTTCCTGATACGGAGGCAACTCATTTGTGTCGGAGGTGGCTCTAGCCATAAAAGGTAAAAGAATAGTGTTAAAATTAATAGGTAAATTCTATGGTTACCCAGTCAGTTTCGATATCCCACATAGAGATGAAAGGGACAATATAATGGAGATTCATGGGTAAAGTCTTCTTGAATAATTCCGCCTTCATTCTCAGTTCATAAGAATTGTCTGGTTTTAGTTTTGTTAATTCAATAACCTTGAGGCCATTAATATCATTCATGGCGGCCATGGCTTTGTCAAGATTCATGTACGTGGCTTTTCTGTTGTTTCGTTCCTCTAATTCCAATTGATAACTTTCTTTAAGCGTGTCGTATCTGAGAGTGTGTTTAAAAACCAGCGAGACCAGTTCTTCATCTGCCCAATTATCTCTAGTGCGGAATAATTCCACGAAAAACGTGAATTGCATGGGAATACCACTGTGCAGTGCCTGTTCAAGTTCATCGCGGTGATCGTTTTGGATGACACCAAAAAGTAATAAGTGTTTGTTCGATGTGGTGAGGGTAATATCTTTGAATTCAACATCTTGACCGGCTTCTGCCAGTGCATTGTTGCCTGTACATAATATCAAAGAAAGAAGAAGAAAGAATCTGAGAATTGGATGGTGCATAGTATGTGATATAAAAAAATATAAACTTCAGGGAAGAGGGGAGTGCTCCAAAATATTGATATTGAGTTGTTTTCCGGGGCAAATCCTCTTCCATGGTAGAATCGTAATGTTTTCGAAGGACTATTCCTAATAGAGAATACTCTGAATATAATATTTTTGTAACCTAAATCCTATTCTGGTTGATTTCTGTTGACAGGAATAGATGGTGACATTACAATGTGCATATGTTCATAAATGGGAGTGGCGCCTTATTTTGTATGGTATCGAAATGTTGATATCGGTACTTCAGGGGTAATCTTATTGGCATGGATATGAAAACTCTTGAAGAATAAGGCAGATAGCTCCCCATGGTTTTCCCTACGATGAAGAAGTTGGGTAATAAATTGAAAGGAGCTGGTATTAAAGAATGTACGTTGCAATTTTTTAATCTAAAGAATCAATTTTTCTGTTGTTTCTTTTTTACTATATTGAATAGGGCTTTATTTCTTGCAGGACAATAGCTATAATCTTTAAACTTAGTTATCAAGTAAGACAAATTGTAGTCATGCCAAAGGTGCTGCTTATGATTTAGTAGTACTTGGAAGGCGCAGTCATAATTTGTTGGATGATTTTTACTTGGAAACATGATTTATGTGGGGATTGTAAAAAAAGTCCCATGCCAGTGATGAATCTCAGGCAAATAATAAAACGTGTAAATTGATTTGATCGGGAGCATGTCGATGGTATTCTTTTTCGGATAAACTCCTGAGGTTTTTTTTATATAAATAATTTCACCAAGGATATTGGTGATACCAAGGAGATTAAAAAATGCGTATAGCAATACCAACTAACAATCCTGGCGGTATGGAAGCTTCTCGTTCCGATCATTTTGGACATTGTGATGTGTTTACTCTGGTTGAAGTGGATGCAGACAATAAAATCACATCAGTTGAAATGATGCCAGTCCCTGAGCATGGTTCAGGCGGCTGTATGGTTCCTGTTCAATTTTTGAAAGACGCTGGTGTTAACGCCATCGTGGTTGGTGGCATAGGCGCAAAACCAATGCAGGGTTTTGCCAAAGTTGGAATCGAAGTATACTGGGCTGATCGTAAAGCAATCCCGGATGCGGGTGCTGTTATGGAAAAATTTTCTGCGGGTCAGCTTCCTAAAATGAATGCTGATCAGGCGTGTGGCGGAGGAAGTGCCTGTCATAAATAATGTATTTGTTCTTTACCAGATAGTGGTATAATATAAATCGGCAGGGTTGAAGTATATTTGACTCTGCCGATTTTTTATTGTTGATTTTCAGGGTATCCCCTCTATAATGCTGGTTAATTATGTCACCGAGACCCAAAAAACTCAGAAATTGTGAAGGTAATTTTTGTGGACGTGCTTTTAAGCCCACAGGAACCCCTCTTTCAAAACTCGATAAAATTGAGTTGTACCGTGATGAAATGGAGGCTTTGCGACTCTGTGATCGGGAAGGCTTAACCCAGGAGGAAGCTGGTCTGAAAATGGGTGTTTCCCGCGGAACTATTCAAAGGATCATTACCATTGCAAGAAGAAAGACTGCCGAGGCAATTTCCGAAGGAAAGGCACTTATCTTTGTTGATGAAGAATAAAAAAATGAGCTGTTGTTAGAAAACGTAGCTATAAAAGAGATAGATTACTCTTTTTAAGCAAGGTTTACATAAACTCCGCACGCTTCTTTTTTATATGTTTTCTCTGGTTTTGTGAAACTCTATATCAGGCCACTTTTCCATAAAGAAATTGAGCATCCATTCGTTCTGGGCAAGATAAGTTAGAAAACCCTCTGCATCAACAGCTAGTGATGCCTGATTTTTCTGCTCAAATTCTGCAAGTTTCTTCTTATCTGTACATTCTACCCAGCGTGCAGCCTGAAAATCGATGGGTTCATAAATGGCATCTACCCCATACTCATTTTTCAGTCTGGCAATGGTTACTTCAAACTGCAATACACCGACTGCTCCCATAACATGAGATGTTCCAATATTTGGTTTAAAGACCTGGATGGCACCTTCTTCAGCCAGCTGTTGTAATCCTTTTTGCAACTGCTTCATCTTTAGTGGATTCTTGAGAATTACCCGGCGGAAATGCTCTGGCGCAAAGTTTGGAATGCCTGTGAATTTCAGTTCTTCTTTTAAAGTAAAAGTATCCCCGATTTTAATTGTACCATGATTATGGAGTCCGATGATGTCTCCTGGCCATGCTTCTTCGACATTCGCGCGATCCTGGGCCATGAAGATGGTTGCATTGGAAAGACTTATATCTTTTCCAAGGCGGTGATGTTTTACCTTCATGCCGCGGGTGAATTTCCCCGAGCAGACACGGAAAAAAGCAATTCTGTCACGATGAGCCGGGTTCATATTGGCTTGGATTTTAAAGACAAAACCGGAGAAATTTTCTTCGTTTGGTTCGACATCCCGGCTGGCAGCCGCTCGTGTGCTGGGAGGGGGTGCCATTTCGACAAAGGCATCGAGTAGTTCTTTTACGCCAAAGTTATTAACAGCGGAACCAAAAAAGACAGGAGTCTGGCTGGCACTGAGGTAATGATCGTATTCCAGGGGGTTTGCAGCTCCTTCGAGGAGTTCAATATCATCCCGCAGGACTCCTGCGTCATGTTCTCCAAGTATCTCGTCAAGACGTGGATCGTCGAGCGATTCAATGGTAATGCCGCCCTGATCACGTCCACCTTCTCCTGCTGTAAAGAGATGTATTTTCTTTTTATATAGATTATAAACGCCTTTAAATGTTTTTCCCATTCCAATGGGCCATGACATGGGGGTGCATTCTATTTGCAGTTTGTCTTCAATATCAGCAAGGATATCGAGCGGGTCCATTCCTTCACGATCAAGTTTGTTGATAAACGTTATGAGTGGTGTGTTTCTCATCCGGCACACTTCCATCAGTTTTTCAGTCTGTGCCTCAACACCTTTTGCTGAATCAATGACCATGATGGCAGAATCCACGGCAGTAAGAACTCTGTAGGTATCTTCTGAAAAGTCCTGATGTCCGGGAGTGTCGAGCAGGTTTACTTCGTAGTCTCCGTAGGTGAATTTCATCACAGAGGTGGTAACTGAAATTCCACGTTCCTGTTCAATGGCCATCCAGTCACTTGTGGCATGTCGGTCAGCTTTGCGCGATTTTACT
>Ga0256844_10000633_pt1 | contig 13399 bp, 6 predicted proteins | sample MusselsmetaG_FD_189100 | JGI IMG/M metagenome (GOLD analysis project Ga0256844, IMG submission 189100) | Mussel associated microbial communities from hydrothermal vent at the East Pacific Rise, Pacific Ocean - Mussels | ecosystem: Host-associated > Mollusca > Shell > Unclassified ... | reverse complement strand
AAAAGCAGCGAATATATCTAATAATATTCACTGCTCCTTAATATATTGTACCTAAAGTAAAGGAAGTTACTTCCCCTATTTACTATACTTAAAACTACCCTTTAACTCAACCTTTTTACCATTATTAGATCCTAGAGCTGAAACACTAAAAGTGCCTTCAAAAGAATTGCCAGAAGATTTGGAAATGGTAATCGTTCCCGACTGTGATTTATAAAATTCATTATTTGCGCCATTAACTCTTAGCTCAACAAAACCGGGCATTTTATCTCCACAATTATAGGTGCCTGGTCCCGTAAATTTCACATCTTTATTACCTGTAACAGCAAGGTCAAAATTATACTTTGTATCATTATTTAATCCTGAATAAAGGCTAACCCTCATAGTGTCATTATAGTAGTAAGTAATTGCTTTATCAAAGCAAATGTCTTTTTCCATAAAACCAGTAATTTCTACTCCTAAAACACCACTACAAGTAAAACTTGGATCTACTGGTGGATCTTCCTCTTTCTCTTTTCCACAGGAAGTGCTCATTGATAATGTAATAGCCCCTAGAACAATTACAACTAATTGAAATATTCTTTTTGTTTTCATAAGATTGGATTTGTTATTATTATGTGTGTATTGAGTCAACAAATGTATAACATATTAGCTTATAAAACAATTGCTATTCGTATTGGTAATTATGCGAAAAACTAAATCAAGAGTTATTACTAGAAAAAAAACAGGAATTAGGTATATTACGCAGAATTATAACAAATCTTAACGATTAACTTTGTACTTTAGTTTAACTTATTAAAAGAAGCATGAATATGAAGCATTTACTTACACTTTTAGCACTATTATTTACAGGGGCATTAATTGCTCAAACCAATTATTATGGAATGACATCTAGCGATGGAGCTAGTGGAGAAGGAACAATATTTAAAACCGACGCAACAGGCTCAAACCTGCAAACGGTTTTTGATTTTAATTATCACCATGCGGGCCGAGTACCTAAGAGTGTATTTACACAGGCTTCGAATGGTAAGATTTATGGTACAACAAAATTTGGAGGTGCAAATATTTGTTCTTTTCCTTATTACCAATACCAAAAGCGTAGTGGAGTTATATTTGAATATGACCCAACAAATGATAATTACACGGTACTTTTCAATTTTGACGATACAACTACTGGTTGTTGGACCGAAAGTGCACCTGTACTAGCTTCAAATGGAAAACTTTATGGCCTTACACCCGGTATTGGTGGCTTTAGTCAGCACTATGGCACAGTATATTCTTACGATTTAGCTACTGGAATTTATACCAAAATACACTCTTTTGGCATGGGCTCTGATGGAGAAAATCCTGTAGGAAATCTTTTAATAGCAAGTGATGGTTTACTTTATGGAATAACCTCAGATGGAGGCTTTAATGATAAGGGCGTGATATTTACCATAGACCCTACTACAGATACTTACACTAAAAAATTAGATTTACAAGATGGTTGGTACGGAAATAAAGCGGCCCAAGATGCACGAGCGGGTTTAATTCAAGCCCCGAATGGTATGATATATGGCACTTCAGAATCTGGTGGTAATTACCCACCAAGCTATCAATATGCTTTTGGAAATATTTTTAAGTATAACCCTACAACCAATGTAGCTACTAATTTGTATGGCTTTAGTGATGGTGGACTTGGTAAAAATCCAAAGGGCGCACCCATACTAGTCGGAACTAACACCCTTTATTGTATTACATATCAGTATTACCAAATCCCTGGAACTTGGAATCAAAAGCCTCATTATTACCTTTGGAAATATACATTATCTACTGGAACAGCGGTTGTTGTTGACAGTATTGCCAATGGAGTATTTGATAGTAAAATAACGTTAAATACTAGTGGTAAAATTATCATTACTGGACAGGATTACGATATTTCTTCTGCCACTCGTTTTTGGGAATTTAATACTTTAACAAACGCACGTACTTTAGTTGATACAAGTACTAATCTTCGTTATTTTTATAACGGACTTATGCTAGCTTCTAATGGAAAGTATTATGCTGGCGGAACCTTTCCCGATGCAAATGTTCCACAAAATGCTGATAGTGATGGTTCTTTTATAGAATATGATCTCGCAACCCACACCATAACTGAAAAGTTTAGATTCTCAGAACCAACAGATGGTATTGAGCCTGAGGGTGATTTGGTAATGGCTACAAACGGTAGATTTTATGGAATGACTTCCAAAGGGGGTGCGTTTAATAAAGGAGTTGTTTTTGAATTTAATCCAGCTAACGATAGTTATATTAAGAAATTTGATTTAGATAGCTTTTCTGGTTATGAACCTAAAGGTGGATTAATGGAAGCCTCGAATGGTAAACTCTATGGCCTTACCTATAAAGGAGGAGATAATAGCTATGGTACTGTTTTCGAAATTGATACAACAACCTGGACTTTAGTAAAAAAGGCTAGTTTTACAAGCATTATAAGATCACCCAAAGGTAGATTGGTTGAGGCATGGGATGGAAAACTATATGGTTTAACCGCATGGAGTTATGGAACCATTTTTCAATACGATATTACAACGGCTACGCTTACAAATAAACATACATTTAGCACAAATGATGGTGTTGCACCTGGAGGAAGTCTAGCGCTGTCAGATAATGGAAAGCTTTATGGTTTAACAAATAATGGGGGTCAAAGCTATTATTCACATGGAACCTTATTTGAATATGATCCAGCAACAAGTACTTTTACCATGAAAAAGGAACTGTATAATTATACGGGTTATCGGTCAAATGGCAATACACCGCTGCAAGGAAGTGATGGTAACATATACCTTTTAATCAGCGCAGGAGGTGGTGGAAATACCGAATATACTGGTGGCACTGTATGTGAATATACACCAGGCGCTACTGCCATATCTACCTATACAGCTTTCTCACCAAGCAATACAGGCTCATTACCTTATGGCGATTTAATGGAGTCGGCCAATGGCAATTTCTATGGCTATACATGGATTGGTGGTGCAAATAATAAAGGAACTATTTTTGAATACAATAAGAGTACAAATACGATCACAAAAAAAGTTGACTTCAATGGAAATAATGGCGGACTTCCTATACATGGATCGCTGTCAGAATCCAATACTTCAGCAATAACAATTACACAACAACCAAGTATATCAAATATTTGCGTTGGTGATACCGCTTTCTTAAGCATTGCTGCTAATCATCCCACACTTCTTCATTATCAATGGTATAAAGGAGGCGTGCTTATTCCTGGCGAAACTAATGATTCATTGGGCTTTATGGGTGTTATCATGAGCGATGCAGGAAACTATACTTGTAAAGTTACAGGTGGAGCAAAAGCAGTTGTTTCAACGAGTGTTACACTCACGCCCAACAGTTTACCTGCTGTCAATATCACAGGACTTGCAAATGCCTACTGTTTGAATAATGCTGATATTAATCTTACAGCAAATCCAAATGGTGGAACCTTCACAGGCACCGCTGTAAGTGGTAGCGTTTTCTCTCCAGCAAATGCGGGAGCGGGTTCACATAGTATCTACTATTCTTATACCGATGCTCTGGGTTGTCATAATATTGACACGGCAGATATTACCATTAATACTTTGCCTGATGCTAGTTTTACAGGTTATTTAACAAGCTATTGTGATAATAACGAACTGGATACTTTAGTTGCAACATCAACGGGTGGAAGTTTTTCTGGACCCGGTCTTACAAGCAATATTTTTGATCCTAGTTATTTCGCTTCTAGTACAGCCTTAGTTGGTTTCCCTAAATTTAAATACACCATTACCGATGGCAACGGTTGTACTAATAAGGATTCCGTTACTGTTAGCATTTATCATGCACCTAATGTTACACTTAGCGGTTTGAATAATACTTATTGTGCTAATGATGCTTTGGATACACTGATCACAAGCCCTTCTGGAGGAACAATTACCGCAGGGAGCTTCTTAACTAATGGTATTTTCAATCCTGCTATAGCTAATCTAGGTAATAATATGATTTATTACATTTACACTAATTCAAATAATTGTACCAATTCTGATACGCTTACTATTTTAGTTAACGCCATTCCTGATGCTACATTTACAGGCCTTGATGCAAGCTATTGTGCTAGTGATATTGCCGATACATTGACACCAACTGTTAGTGGGGGAAGTTTTAGTGGCGATATTACTTCGGCAAATATTTTCAATCCTCAGGCATTAAATTTGGCCGATGGATCAGCTGCTGTTTCAAAGCAAATCATTTATTCACTTACTGATAACAATGGCTGTTTCGATGCGGATACGATAACAACAATGGTACATTCACTACCTGCAGTAAACTTTGGAACATTGGCAAGCACATTTTGTGATAACGATGCTTTGATTACCTTGAGCAATGGAACTCCTACAGGAGGCCTTTATGCTGGAAATGGAATTATTGGTAACACTTTTGATCCTTCTACCGTCGGTCTTGGATTCGATACTTTAACTTATTCTTTTACCGATGCTCAGGGTTGTAGCAATATTGATACTGCTATTACGAGTGTTTTTCCTGCTCCTGATTTTCATTTAGCAAACGACACGGACATTTGCATTAATAATGTATTGACATTAAGTACTGGTTTAGGAAACGGTTATACATTCCTTTGGAGTGATGGTTCAACAAGCCCAACTTTAATAATTGATGCTGCAAGCCTTGGAACAGGGGTGTTTACGTATAGTGTTGTTGCGAAAAATTCGCAGTCGGATTGTGAGGAAACGGATGAAATACATATTACCATTAATGCCTGTACAGGTATCAACGATGTATCACAAGATAATAATGTAAACGTTTTCCCAAATCCTTCGCAAGGGCTTTTCACCATTGAAAGTGATTTGAGTTTTTCTAAAATGGAGGTTTATTCTACAGAGGGAAAACTTGTTTTGGCGAAAGATATCCAATCTCAAACTCAGGCTCTTAAACTTGATCTTCGTGATCAAACGCCTGGTGTTTATTATTTATTACTAATGGATAAGGATTCGATTATTCGTAAACAATTGATTATTAAATAAAAAATACAATATTATAATTAAAAAGGCTGCCTCAAAAGGGCAGCCTTTTTAATTATAATGATTTTGCAGCAGCAATAATAATATCTGCTGCCGTATTTATTTCCTCCACAGTATTATATCTACCCGTTGAAAAGCGAATGGTTCCCATGGCATATTTTATGGGCACATTCATTGCTTTGAGCACTTGCGACACACTAATTCCACTCGAATGACAAGCAGCTCCAGCGGAGGCAGCTACACCTTCCATTCTTGCAATCAATTCATTAGCTTCAATATTTGGAAATGAAATATTTAAGGTATTTGGCAATCTCTTTTCAAGATGGCCATTTAAGCGAATATCAGGGATCGCTTTTTGTAATCGCTCATGCAAAAGATTACGCATTTCTTGATAGTGTTTCGAATTTTCTTTTAGGTAATTATGGGCTTGTTCGCAAGCTTTTCCAAGCCCCACAATCTCCAATACATTTTCTGTTCCTGCTCGTAAATCACGCTCATGATCAGCTCCATGAATGAGTTTTTCAAGCTTCACCCCTTTACGAATATAAAGGGCTCCTATTCCTTTCGGGGCATAAAGCTTATGACCCGCTACACTCAATAAATCAACGTTTAACGCACGCACATCAGCCACAATTTTCCCTAAACTTTGTGCCGCATCAACATGCATTATTATTCCATGTTGTTTAGCAATAGCTCCAATCTCAGCAATGGGTTGAATGCTTCCCGTTTCGTTGTTTGCATGCATAATTGAAATAAGAATAGTGCTTGAACGAAGGGCTGCTTGCACATCCTCCACTCGTACAACACCCTCTTTATCAACAGGTAAATACGTGATTTCGAAACCTTGTTTTTCAAGATATTTACAAACTTCAATAACAGCAGGATGCTCAATAGATGAAGTAATTATATGATTTCCTTTATCACGTTGAGCAAAAGCAATTCCTTTAATGGCATAATTATTTGACTCGGTACCTCCGCTGGTAAAAACTATTTCGGAAGCGTCGCAATGGAGCAATTCAGCCAATTGTTGACGAGCCTTTTCTACCGCATGTTTAGTTTGCAATCCATAGTAGTGTGTACTGGAAGGGTTACCAAAAAACTCCTCTAAATAAGGACGCATTGCATTTGCTACTTCCTTAGAAATAGGCGTAGTAGCATTGTAATCAAGGTATATAGGATTCATGGTTTCAATTTTTAGTTCTTGCCCAAAACTACTAAAAATTTCTTCCAATGGAATCGGGGAATACGTTTAGAGCGATTTCTTAGAAAAATCTTACTTCTTTACCTCCACCGAGTCTGTTACATTATTATACGAGCAAAATACACCAAATCCATTTTCCATATTAGAATAAACCAATGTAGGCTCCGAAAAAATATCGGCTCCCGAATAATTCTCCAATGCATGGTGATAAAGATAGTATGTCTCATCCACCCTATGTACATTCACATATATTCTTTTTATCTGTCCGCCATAGGAATATGTTCTTTTTGTAACTAATGTTCCCGAATAATCACCATGAATTATTCGATTTTCTCCTCCCGAAACAAACAGCGATTCAATTTGTGAATTTCCGTTATTCTTTGCCAAACCTTTTACACTAATGCGATAATAGGCCTTACTATCTCCATTCGTTATATTCAATTTTATAAAATAGCGATATGAGTAAGAATTTGGGGAGTACTTATCATTTTTTACCGAATCGACAGATTGAAAAGTAATGCTAAAAATGGGTTGTAAAGGAATTATTGTTTCTGCAGATAGGTCCTTCGATTTACTACTTTGTATTTTTAATGAATACTTCTTTCCTTCGTCAATTTGCAAATCATTTTTACTAATAAAATAGCGATCATTTGATACTTCGTACTGCGCTTTATACTCATTCGAGCCATCTGAAATATACACATCGGCATTTTTTTCAAAGGGCATATCATGATTTGTAGTATGAAAAATGGGTGCCGACCAGGTTAAACGTAATTCCGTACCATCGGCAGTTGGGCTTAAAAAACAAGCTGTTACTAGTTTTGGAGACGTTATTGGAACGGCTACATTAGAATCTTTCTCACAAGCCGATAAGCCTAAGAAAAATACCAAAATAAAGACTATATATCTATTTTCTATCATCATTTCTAAAATTTTAAATACCACGAAATACTAGGAATTATGGGGATTAATGAATACTGAACAAGCTTGTTCTCCTTTGTTTTAGTATCAAAACGCACATCATAATAAAATGGATTTTTGTGATTATACACATTATACACTGAAAAATCGATAATACTTTCACCACCCCAGCCAAGTTTTTTATGATATTGAATACCAATATCTAAACGGTGGTAAGCTTCCATTCTGAATGAGTTTTTATCACCATAATCAATAACAATATTCTGGCCACCATTACTAGACCCCTTAGGAATATGCGAATATGCTAAATAATTAGAATTTCCTAATGTCAAAGCATCACCTGTACCATAAATCCAGGTAGAACTCAATGTAAATCGCTTGCTGATTTTGTAAATAGCCACAACAGATACATCATGCCTTCGGTCGTGGCGAGGAAAAAACTCCTTACCATAATTTAACTCTTCAAATTGATGACGCGTATAAGAAAGCGTATATCCAATCCAGCCCGAAAGTCGGCCAAACTTGCGTTGAAGTAAAAACTCGATACCTGTAGAATAGCCTTTTCCTGTGGTTACATTATCCTCATAATGAAACTCTTTATTGGAAAAAGGGTCATCTATCATCATAAAGTTGGAACCTTCTTTATAAGCAATGATATGGTTCATCGTTTTGTAGTAAGCCTCCACAGAAATGGAAAATGCTTTTTTATCAAAATCTTTAGCTATTCCGATAGCTACCTGCTGCGATTTTTGAGGTCCAATACGATCAGTTGCTGGCACCCAAAGGTCGGTGGGAAGTCCAATACCACTTTGTGTAAGCAAGTGAATATACTGATTCATAATAGTATATGATGCTTTTATAGAAAAGCTTTCGGTAAGCATGCGGCTAATTAATACTCGGGGTTCAAAGCCAAAATAATGTTTTGATTTATGATTGAAATTACTAAATCGTAATCCAATATTTACTTTTGTAAGTGCATTTATCTTCCATTCATCTTGAATATAAACCGCTGTTTCTAAAGAGCTAAGCGTCTTTATATTTGACTCATTATCAATGGAGGTTGCTTTAAGTACTACTGCACTAGGCTTAAACTGATGATACGTAAGTTGAAAACCCATCTTCACATAGTGATTTACTCGGGGCATCCAATGTAAATCCTCTTTTAATGTATAATCACGAATTCCTGAATTATACTTTAATTCAAATTTATCACTTCCTTCTATTTCCTCCATTTGAATTGCGAAATTATAATTGCTAAAAATTACTGAAGTATTGCTAAACAGCTTATTATTAAATAAGTGATTCCATCTCAAAGTTCCAGTCATATTTTCCCAAAACAAACCACTCTTTGAGCTATGATTAGCTTCTTTATAATTACTATAAAACTTATCGCGTCCAAAATAGCCACTTAAATAAACCTTATCACGATCGCTAATTTCATAGTTTGCCTTGGCGTTTAGGTCATAAAAATAGTATCCATCTCCACCACCATTTTGCTTACTCATAAACGGGCGAGCAAGCACATCAAGATATGTTCTACGTCCTGAAATTATAAAAGATGATTTTCCCTTAACGATGGGTCCTTCCAACAACAGTCGCGACGAAAGAATTCCGATACTCCCTTCACCACCCCATTTCTCTTTATTACCATCTTTCAGTCGAATATCAACAACGGAGGATAATCGGCCACCATTTTCGGCAGGAAAACCTCCTTTAGTAAGTTCCACACTTTTTATGGCATCGCCATTAAAAACAGAGAAAAATCCAAAGAGGTGCATGGCATTATATACCGTAGCATCATCAAGCAACACTAGGTTTTGGTCGGGACCTCCACCACGCACATAAAGTCCTGCACTAGCTTCACTTCCTGATCGTATTCCTGGCATGAGTTGTAGTACTTTGAATACATCACGCTCACCCAACAGGGCTGGTATTTCTTTCATTTGCTGAATGGGAATACTCACTACACTCATCGAAGCTTTATCACTAATTCGCTCGCGCTGTCCACGAATTTCCACTTCACTCAGCTCAACACTAGAACTAAGATTAATGTTAATTACCGTATCGCTACGCAAAGTGAAGTGTTTGTTCTGGGTCATAAAACCCACATAGGAATAAACCAAATTTAATTCTTGTGAAGGAATACTCAATGAGTAAAAACCATAGTTATTAGATACGGTTCCTGTTTGTGTGCCTTTGATATAAATATTTACACCGATAAGTAATTCGCCCGAGCCTTTCTCCTTTACGTATCCCGAAATAGTGTAATTCTTTTTTTGCCCTTGAGCAAAAATAGTAGTAACAAATAGCAACACAAATCCGAGTAAGATAGTGCGTTTCATTAAAAAATCTTTTTAATTAGTGTGTACAATTATTGAACTCTAACGCTGAAAAACAACAATTATTCAAAAAACCGATCTTTTTTCCAACGTGTATTAAAGGACTCTTTAAATTCTGGAAGTTGCCTACGGGGTCCCCAAGTTTTTTTGAAAACGAGTTTCACTCCAAAGTTTTTCAATCCTGGGGGAAAGGTTTCAATAATCCAGCGTTTTTTCATAGCTACTTTATAAGCCTTCATGATCATATTGAATGACTTATCGGTATGTCCTTTTTTCACAGCATCGCGCCGATTGTACAATAGCATTTCATGAATTGGGATATTTACAGGGCATTCTTCAGTACAACGACCACAAAGTGTGGAAGCAAAACTTAGGTGGCTATAGTTTTCAAAACCTTGAAGATGAGGCATAATAACCGATCCAATAGGGCCCGAATAAACCGCATTATAAGTATGCCCACCAATATTTTTGTACACCGGACACACATTGAGGCAGGCACCACAACGAATACAACTTAAGGCTTCTTTTTGATGTTCTTGAGCCAATAAATTTGTTCGGCCATTATCCAAAAGCACTAGGTACATATGTTCAGGACCATCTACCTCATTTTCGGCTTTTGGGCCTGTAATTATGGAATTATATACGGTTGCTTTCTGACCTGTTCCATGGGTAGATAGCAAAGACCAAAACAAATCCATATCACGGAAAGATGGAATTATTTTTTCCATCCCCACAATGGCAACATGCACCTTGGGCATTGACATACTTAATACAGCATTTCCTTCATTCTCAGTTAAAGCAAGGCCTCCAATATCCGCAATCAAAAAATTGCCTCCAGTGATTCCCATATCAGCCTGAACAAATTTTTCGCGTAGCTTGTTGCGGGTATATTCCGTTAATTGTTCTGGCGTATATTCTATTGGGGTGTCAAATTTCTCGTGATAAAGCGCTGCAATATCCTCCTTGCTTTTGTGCATGGCAGGCGTAACAATATGGTAGGGACGCTCATCAGCAATTTGCACAATATACTCGCCCAAATCGGTTTCTAAAGACTCTACTCCGAAAGCTTGAAGGTGTTTGTTTAGCTCAATCTCTTCCGTTACCATGGATTTGGACTTCACCACTTTTTTTACATTATGCTTTTTAACGAGCTCCAATATCTCTTTTACTGCAGCTTCACCATTTTCGGCCCAAATAATATGTCCACCATTTTTAATGAAATTAGACTCAAATTCCATTAAGTATTCTTCCAAATTATTTACCACATTACGCTTGATACGTGCAGCACGATCTTTGGCCAACTGCAAATCGAGGTATTGTGTTTTCCCTTTTGCAACAGCCTTATTATATCGTGAAATATTAAATTTTAAGATTTTACGATGATCCAAATCAAAGGATTTAGTCTCGCTTTCTTGTAAAAACTGTTGCTTTAAGTTACTCATGGTATTATTGCTATTTTAGAGAAACAAATGTACAGCTAATTATCAAATATTAGGGTTTGAATGTTTGCTGCTTTAGGCAAGTCAATAGCAATCGGATGATCAACTAAAAAGCCCTTCAAAAGATAAATCTTTTGAAGGGCTTTTTAGAAATACTATTACCTATTACAATACAATTAATTTCTTAAACCAGTGTTTGTTACCTGCTTGAATCCTGATAAAATATATTCCTGAACTTAAGTCTTGCGTATCGATTTTTATTTGTTGGTTTTGTCCATTTAGGCGATAATTTGATTGTATTATACGAACCTCCTGCCCCTTAATATTGTAGAGTGAAATATTTGCTGATTGATTACTTTCCAATTCAAAATTAAGTATGGAATAATTGGTAGCAGGATTGGGCATTAGTTTAATATTATTCAAATCTTCCTCAGCATGTTCCACATTGGTCCAGGCATCGGTTGGGGGAAATAAAATTTGATCTAAAAATGCTGCATCCTTACTTACAAATGAATAATCATCTTTTATATAGGACCATTTTAATGTGTGCATTCCTTGTTTGATAGCAAATTTTTCTTTTACCCAAGGGCTAATTCCCGACCAAACACCTTGTGCTTTATCATCAATATAAAAATAGAACCTATCGTAATTTGCTTCTGAAAAAATGCGTCTCTGAAACGAAATACTATCATCAGCAAGCACATTCATGGTAATATATAAGGAGGAAGTATCATTATCATTTATCGTATCCGAACGAGAAGAATAAGTTCCTTCGTAAACCACATCGGTATTAGTAATCCAAGCATTAGCATTGCTGCTTTCCCAAATAAATTTACTAAAATCACCTGTTTCAAAATCTTCATCTACATGCCCTATTAGCTGTGTAAAAACCTTTTCGGCGGTTAAACCATGAGATGAATAATCAAAATCAAATTTTACAATATCCCCCTGCGAATAGCTATTGTCAATCGTAATATCGTAAATAGCCCACTTACTTGTGTTGGGCTTTAAAGTATCCATGGTGAATACCGTATTTGTAATACTAATACCACTGTAGCTTGTAGCCAAGTTGCAAATAATATCAGAAGCCAACACACTCCCATTATTACTCAAATTAATCCACATTTGTAAGGTTTCGCCAGCATCAAAGCGGCCATCTCCATTACCATACTGTGTATCATTAATATAAGCTTGATTTATTAAAATATTAGGTGCTTGAAGACTTACATAAAATTTGGAATTCCATTCATTATTAAGACTATCAATCACTTTAAGATTAAACTTAACAATATGACCGTTTTTTGCCTTAGGCAGAACATCAAAAGCAAAAATAGTATCAAACGACAGGGTATCACTAGCAACAAAATGACCAATGAAATAAAGGCTATCTGTTATTAGCACCATGGTATCTGAGCTTTGTAAATAAACGCTAACGCTATCGGTTGCATAGCTACTAATATTCATCAACGAAATATCCAATTGAATATGCTCACCCAAATCAGCTAATCCATTATCATTTTGTGTTGAATCAATGATCTTATGATTTTGATAAACAATATACGGGCCTGTTAAAGGGGCTGCATTTGTGGTGCCAAAGAAAGGCTGTTTTTGACTTGCTGTAATAACCACATCCACAATTCCGGCTTGGGTAAATGGATCAAAATGCAAGGAAACGATTCCCAATGAATCAGCAAAATTAGACGCTATCAAGGAGTCGTTTTGAGAAATAGCCACCAAAGCATAGGGCTCCGTAACTACATTAAAAAAATTGATACCTATAGGAATAATGGGATTATAATTAGCCAAAATTACGGTTGGAATGTTTCGATAAGGCATTAAAGAAGGGTCGCCCATCAAATGATAAAGTTCCCAATAGCGGCGTACATTACTTCCGCCTTGTGTAACCGCAAGATTTCCTGCTTGTAAGTATTGATAAGCAGTAAGTGCCCATTGCGCATGAATTTCGCCATGACTGTGGAAAATAAGATCGTATAAACCTGATGTAGTGCTTGAGTAAGTAGGATTTGAGGAAATAGCTCCTACACCTACTGCCCAATAATAATCTTCGTCCCAAAGGGTATTATCACTTGCTCCAATATACCCAATCGCTCCTTTATTACGGGCGCGCAATAAGGCTTCACCAAAACATACAGGCATATCAAATTTATTAGTCAAGCAAGCATTGCCCACCATAAATGGATATTTGCCTGCATTCTTCATATTGGCAACATGGGCGTTTTTAAATTGTGGGTCATGCCATCCATCGATATTTCCATGAGCCGTATAATTAATGAATGCAGCTCCACTATCGGCATCTTGACGAATTTGTAAATCTTTATTATAGGACTGATTAATATATAAATAGCTTTTACAAACAATCCCTTGAGTGACATTGAAATAATTAGTTGTTCCATAGTTAATTTGCCCATCACCATAGGTAGGAGCATGCGA
>Ga0256844_10000632_pt1 | contig 13411 bp, 11 predicted proteins | sample MusselsmetaG_FD_189100 | JGI IMG/M metagenome (GOLD analysis project Ga0256844, IMG submission 189100) | Mussel associated microbial communities from hydrothermal vent at the East Pacific Rise, Pacific Ocean - Mussels | ecosystem: Host-associated > Mollusca > Shell > Unclassified ... | reverse complement strand
GCGATACAAAGCGCCTGTAGACTATGATGCTTTAGCTGAAATAAAACAGAATATTACTATACCTATGTTTGCAAATGGTGATATAGATACACCTGAAAAAGCAAAATGGGTACGAGAATATACCGGTGCTGAGGGTGTGATGATAGGTCGTGCAGCAGTAGGTAAACCTTGGATATTTAGACAGATAAAAGAGGGTATGAATGAGCCTACCCCAGAACTAATCAAAGAGGTGGTTTTGGAGCATTTTGACAGGATGATAGAACATTACGATAAATATGGTGCTATTATTTTTAGAAAGAACTTACACTCATACTCTAAAGCAGGGTATCAAGGTGCATCTGTATTTAGAAATGAAGTCAACCGTATCGAAGATCCTAAAGAGATGAGAGATGTTATTGAAGCATTCTTTTCTCAAGAATTTATTATTTAACTCTCTCTATCATATAGCCTATTGACCTAACGTTAAGAATAAACTCTTCTTTGAGATTTTTTTTCAGTCGATTTACTTCTGTCCGAATAGTAGCATTGTCAATTTGATGGTCATTCCAGACATACTCTCTTAATGTATCGTAATCTACGACTGTTCCTCTACGAGATGCTAGAAGTTGAATGATCTGTAATTGCCTATGTGCTAAGGTATGAGGAGCATTGTAAAAAGTGAGTAGGGTATCTTTACAATTAAAACTATATCCTTTTGAGAGTCGTGTATGCTCTTGTGGTGTTTGTTGGACTTGAAGCATTTTATCAATACGTAGTGTTAATTCTTTGAGATGAAAAGGTTTTTTTAAATAATCATAACAACCTAGTTCAAATGCGCGTGAAATTTCTTCTATATCAATAAGTGCTGAAATAAAAATAGCAGGAGGTGTTATTTTTGCGGTATGTATTTTTTCTAGTAAAGTAAGACCATCAATATTTGGTACATTGATATCAAGAATTAATAAATCAAATGCTTGCATCTGAAGCGTCTCTAATGCAGCATTACCTTCACGAAAACTCTTCACTTTGTGTCCTGTGGATTCTAGATACTTAACAATGGCATCATTAAGCATTACATCATCTTCAAGTAGTAATATTTTCATGAATGTCTCCTCTTACCTTTTTTAAATAAATAATTAAAACAAGTTAGCGAGGTATCTGATTCTAATTTGATATGAATATGTTCTTCATCACATATTTGCTTCACAAGATTTAATCCAAGACCAAAACCTTCTTGATTATGACCTTCTCGATAGTATGCTTCAAAAACTTTATTTGGATGTTGAATATGTGTTGATTTACTAGAAAAAGAAAGACTAAAAAAAGAGTCTACTTCATCTAGTGATATAACGATTGATTCATCTTTAAGTGTATATTTTATGGCATTGGTAAGATTATTGTCAATTACGCGTTGCAATTTTGTTTCATTTAAATATATGGGTGCTTCATCTATATTACAAATAAAAGTAAAAGAGAGGTGGGTGTGTAGTGCAACTTCCGAAAAAAAGTCTATACGACTTCTTACATAATCTACAAGGTTAATATAATGTTTAGGGTACTCAAGCTGATCTTTTTTAACATGATAACTCAGATCATCATAAAGTGTAAAAATATTTTTCATTGCTGCTTCTATATTGGATAAATAGCTATTCTTTCCTTTTTCAATTTCAAACAGTTCTATATTACTCATAATGACTGAAAGCGGTGTCATTGTTTCATGTATTGCTTGTCTCATGAACAATTTTTGATTGGCAAGTAATTCTTGTGAAAATTGTTTTTCTGCTTTGAGTTTATTTGATTGGGCTTCAAGGTCAGCGGTAGATTGTTGAATTAAATGTGTCAAAGCTTGAATAGTTGTTGCATATTCACTATGTTCTTGTGACACACCCATCTTTTCAGAGCAATTTAATATTTTTTCATCTGCCGAAGATTCAGAAAGTGCAATAGCGGTTAATGTTTGATTGAGTAATTCATTATGATTATGATGATGATAAAATTCTGCATAAGTAAAAAAACCTGCGACAGGTGCAAGTTTGGCAAAAGGTTCGATTTCTACTTGAATGAATCCTGGCATATATCGTCTACGAGCCATACAAGAATAGAGAAAAAAACTTTCGACAGGTACGTCACAAAATTTCTCTAAAGCCGTAGAAGGATTATTAATTATCATCTCAGCATTACCAAATCCAAGTCTAACAATATCCCCTTCATGGAGGTTTCCTGCAAAACTTAATGAGCCATCATCATGTTTTGCTATGACGGCACGGGCAGTTTGTATAGGACCTTTTTCTATAATAAGAGGAAATTCAATACCTGTTGCAGGAAGTGCATCAGCAACATACTCTCCTAAATATTTAGCATAGAATTCAACGGGACTAATACCATCTATACTGTACACTCTATTGTTTTCAACCTTATCAATTTTGTGCATCACTCCAATAGGATTCCAATTAAAACTATAATCATTGTGAACACTAAGTTTATCTGAGTTTAGAGATACACCTACCGCTCCTTTTTCTAATAATGTTTTTCCTTCTGAAATATATGTTTGAATAAAGTTTCCATTATCTCCTGCCATGCCACCTGCAACAACAATATTGTTATTGATTGATTCTATACCTTTCAAAAAGTTTTCACCATTTGTGGTTGTTCCATCTGTAAAAAGTATCAGTAGTTTAGTATTGGATGTAATGAGTTTTTTTGCTAATGATTGACCATTATAAAAACTGTCTTCTGAGTAGGCATGAGCACTTTTTATCTGTGTCTCCTGAAATATAGAAATAGAGATAATAGTCTCTTTTGTGTAGATATTATGGTCTCCAATTTCACCATCGGTAGTGGTTCCAATACATACAGCATGTGGAAGTAAAACACTAAAAGTTGTGATTACCTCTTGTAATATATGCTTTCCTGCACCACAAAATATTTGTATTAAGATATTTTCATAGTTTGAAAAATAAGGAATATCAATAGTCTTGCTTAATTTTTGTTCTGTGAGTCTAAAATTAAATGTCTGCATATCTTCTCTGGTTATATTTTATATATATGACAATATTTGTTTCATAATGTAGCAATATAGTCTCATGATTAAAATCATTATACACTATTGTATAGATATTCTACTAATGCTATATTCACGCTATATATCATTTGTATCATATTATTATGGGTTTGCACATGAGGTCTATTCATAAATTTAATGATTTTAAAATAGTTATATAGGCAATAATAAAAAAGGAAAGCAAATGGCATTTGATAAACCAACATTTAAAGCACAGTATGAAAACTATATCGGGGGTGAGTGGGTAGCTCCTGTTGATGGAAACTATTTTGAAGCAATTTCACCTATCGATAATAAAGCTATGACACGAGTAGCACAATCAACTAAAAAAGATGTGAAAGTAGCAACAGATGCAGCATGGAAAGGGTTTGAAACTTGGGGTAAAACTTCTGTGACTGAAAGATGTGCAGTATTGAATAAAATAGCTGACGCGATAGAGGCAAATCTTGAAATGTTAGCCATTGCAGAGACTTGGGATAATGGAAAAGCAGTAAGAGAAACTATCAATGCTGACCTTCCTTTGGCTATTGATCACTTTCGTTATTTTGCTTCTGTTATTCGTTCCGAATCTGGAACAGTAAGTGACTTGGATAGCTCACTAATTTCACAAGAAGTGCATGAACCATTAGGTGTTGTAGGACAAATTATTCCTTGGAACTTCCCGTTACTTATGGCTGCATGGAAAATTGCTCCAGCGATTGCTGCGGGGAATTGTGTGGTTCTTAAGCCTGCTGAACAAACACCTGTTTCTATCATGTTAATGATGGAAGTTATTGGAGACATAGTCCCTGCGGGAGTTATAAATATTATTAATGGATTTGGTCCTGAATGTGGTAAACCTTTAGCACTTAGTCAAAATATTAGGAAAATTGGATTTACAGGAGAGACTACAACGGGTAAATTAATTATGCAATATGCTTCTGAAAATCTTATTCCTGTGACACTTGAACTTGGTGGTAAATCTCCAAATGTATTTATGGAAAGTATTATGGATGAAGATGATGCTTTCTTTGATAAAGCCATTGAAGGGTTAGTGTTGTTTGCATTTAATCAAGGTGAAGTATGTACTTGTCCATCACGTGCACTCATTCAAGAGAGTATCTATGAACCATTTATGAAGCGTGTTTTAGAAAGAGTTGCAGCTATTAAGATGGGAGATCCACTTGATACAAGTACAATGATGGGTTCACAAGCTTCAAATGACCAGTATGAAAAAATATTACATTATATTTCTATAGGAAAGGAAGAGGGTGCGGAACTTCTTATTGGTGGAGATAAATTTGAAAATGAAGTTTATCCTGATGGGTGTTATATTCAACCAACCATCTTTAAGGGACATAATAAAATGAGAATTTTCCAAGAAGAAATTTTTGGTCCTGTACTTTCTGTAACAACATTTAAAGATCTTGATGAAGCACTTGAAATTGCAAATGATACACTTTATGGATTAGGTGCGGGTGCATGGACTAGAAATGTACATGAGATGCAAAAACTTACCCGAGGTATAGAAGCAGGTCGTGTTTGGGCTAACTGTTATCATCACTATCCAGCACATGCATCATTTGGTGGATATAAACAGTCAGGGTTTGGTAGAGAAAATCATTTAATGATGCTCAATAATTACCGTCATACAAAAAATATTTTAACCTCTTATGACGAGAATGCTTTAGGATTCTTTTAGACCTTATAGCTAAAAACCTAGGTTTTTGCCTAGGATAAAGTATATTATAGAATACTAAATATTTATTAGTCTTTTGTATACTTCAGAATAAAGGAAACCATATGTACAGCAAACGTGTTGAATCAACGCAGAAAGCAAATGACCTTATCGATAGATTACGTGAAAAGCATGGAACAGAACTTATGTTTCATCAGAGTGGTGGATGTTGTGATGGTTCTGCACCTATGTGTTTTGAAGTTGGTGATTTTATGGTTGGAAGCCGTGATGTTAAACTAGGGGAAATTCATGGCTGCGAATTTTTTATGTCTCCCGAACAGTTTGAATATATGAAAAGTACACATATGACCATAGATGTAGTAGAAGGAAGAGGGTCTAGCTTTTCAATTGAAATCCCCTTAGGCCTTAGGTTTATCACTATCTCAAGACTCTTTACTCCAAAAGAAGAAGCAAATCTAGAAGAAATTGAAGTAGATTTAGATTAAAACTTCTGCTTCGATATTTCGCACCTCGGTAGAACTACTCTTGATATTTATCAAATAGTTTATATATAAAATTGATTATAATTCCCTCAAAAAACAGGACTCAGTTATGACCTTCATCATTATCAAAACCATACACCTTTTTGCAGCATTTATTTACGGAGGGTTTCTTATCGTTGATAACCTTTTTTTAGTACATTTAAAAGAAGCATATACCGAAGAAGAGCATAAGAGCATTCGTGAGTCATTTATGAAGTATGTGCGTAAGGTTGTGCCACCTAGCCTTATTGTTGCAGTACTTACAGGACTTTACCTTATTACGCAAGTGTTTGGTAGTATAGGAGAAGAGGGGATGAGTTCTTTTCAAGTGATGTTGGCACTTAAAGCCTTTTTCGGTATTTGGCTTGGGTTAAGAGGCTTCTTGCAAGTTTATATGGGCATTCAGCCTTTTGTTTTTAAGAGTCATATCTTGCCGTTTACTTTTGTACTCACGATTATCTTTTTATCTCAGTTTATGTATCTGTAGGTTTTTTACTTTTTTTAACCATGTACGCAAGTACAAAGCTTGTCAATACAAAACTTAAAAAGAGGAAGAACCCCACTTCCAAATGAGTACCATTGGTTGTAATAATATTAATCGGGTCACTTTTCCCTTCTAAACGTTTAAGTTCGCTACTTACTACACCATCAAGCCCTAAGTAAGCCATAAAGATAGAAACGACAAAAACATCAGCCATAGACCATTTGGTAGAGTGTAATGCAAAGAAACGTGTCACAGGGTTATTTCCGATGATACTTTTACTGTAGTAGTACATGGTTGTAGATATCAGTTTTAATGTAGGGAAAATCACAGAAAACATAACAAGTAAAACCCCTACAAATTGCATTTTTAGTTTATCTGAATCCAAAAGTAGTGTTACCAAGTCAGAAATACTTTTACTTTGAAAAAAGAGAATTTGATTTTGAAAGACAACCGTATTGTCAAGTATCGTGAAGTTGAGTTGTGCGATCTTAGCTTCAATGTCAAGCATAGGAAGATAAATACCAGAGATGAGAAGTACAATAGTTGTCCCCGAAAGTAATAGTAGGGTAAATGAATTGAGTGCACCAAATAACACAATGATAAGAATGATTATAAAGGCAATGACAATCATCGTTTCCATTGTATGATGCATATCTTCTGATAGTGTTTGCATTTTTTGAGATAAGACGGTGTTACATGCTTCTTCAGTATGGGTATTGTAACGTTTCAATACCGTGTTGTAGGCTGTCATATCGGTATGTTTTTCAACATTATTATGCATAAATTCTTTGACTTTTTCTCGTAGTACTGTTTTAGCACGATCTTGGTTTTCTGGTTTTTCAATTTCCTTGAGTACTCTGTCTGTAAATTCAGGTACACGATTACGTAAGTCTTTAAAGTCAATAATGGAATCGGTAATCATTTGTTTTGTTGAGCCCAAAATACTATCTAAAAAGCCTCGTTTGTGGGTATTTCTCTCTTTTACTGCCCTTTGTGCTTCTTCTATAAGCGTTTCAATAATGGTATTTATATATCCTTTTATCTCTTCTCTATTATCTGCATTTTGGATACTAAAATTTTCAATTTTTGTATCCATTATTTGAATGATTTTACTTGTCCATAAATCTGAATTGAACATGCCAAACTCTGAGGAGTGTAATGTGGCGTATTCCGATTTATATTTTTTGGTAATATGCCCTTTGTCGATAAGACCGACAGCAAGATAGATGAGTACAACCAGTAAGATTGCAGGTAATGCTAATAAAAGTTTTTTAAATTTCCCCATTGTGTGCCTGACTCCATATTTGATATAGTAAGAGTATATCAAAATAATTAATAAAAATGCTATAATTACCCGCTAAATTATGGAGATAACGGATGATAATAGAACTTATACTTGTGGGTATTTTTATTGGTATGATGTCAGGTTTTTTTGGTGTTGGGGGAGGTATGATACTTGTGCCTATCCTTTTAGTGCTTGGCTTCGATATTAAAGTGGCTATTGGTATTTCTATTATTCAAATGGTCTTTTCATCACTTTTAGGCTCGTACCTTAACTATAAAAAAGGTTCTCTTATTATTGGTGAGGGAATATTTGTAGGTTTTGGTGGTTTTGTTGGTGGATATATAGGTGCGTATGTGACAGAATATATTTCAGATACGGTGCTTCAGTTCCTTTTCTTTGGACTTTTACTTTTTGCATTGTTCAGACTTTTCTTTTCTGAAAATCATGAAGATGATTCACAAGCTAAATCACTTTCAAAAGTATTACTCTTTATTATAGGTTTAGTGATTGGAATTTTCGCTATAACTTTAGGTATTGGTGGATCCATTATTCTTACGCCATTGTTAGTAGGGCTCTTACACTATCCTCTTAAAAAGGCTGTTTCTGCTGGATTATTTTTTGTGGCATTCTCTTCTGTTGCAGGCATGATTTCTAGACTTACTACAGGAACAATAGATTTTAATAACGGACTCATCGTTGCGCTTGCATCACTTTTAGGAGTTACTTTAGGAATATGGATGAAGGATCACGTCACATCTAAAAAGCATAAATTTTTACTCTTGGGACTTTATGTCTTTGCACTTACAATGCTCATGAAAAAAATATTTTTTTCATGAGCATTTCTTTTCTAGATTAATACTATACTTGATTATAAGATGTATATTTGATATAATACATCTATATAGCTACATTGTTAAAGCCAAACCTATCGTGAGTTAGGGACGGAAAGCCATGGGTCTTATTCTTGAAGATTGCCAGGTTACCATAGAATTTTTTTACTATAACCTTTTACATACTATTGTTATATACATGTTATTAATTTAGATTAATTTGCTGTGCCAATAGGTCTGCTTAATTTCTATAGAGTATTGATTTTATAGAGATTATATTATATGAAGAGGAGTTATTATGGGTGTGACACCAACAAACGAAGAACATGCAGTGACAAGTATAGATATTATTGTCTCTAAGGGAGATGCAAAAGGTAATATTACCTATGCAAATCCAATATTTTTTAAACTGGCAGGCTATTCTCAAGCTGAATTATTAGAACAACCACATTCAATTATCCGCCATCCTGATATGCCAAAGATTATTTTTAAATATCTATGGGATACGATTGAATCAGGGAGTGATGTAAAAGCATTTGTTAAAAACCTTTGTAAAGATGGTGGTTTTTATTGGGTATTTGCTCATGTAAGAGTAGCAACAAATCCAGATAAATCATTTAGAAACTATGTTTCTACAAGAAAAGGTATGTCTGCGGGTGCTAGAGCTGTTATTGAACCTTTATACAAAGATTTATTAGCGGCAGAAGAGAACGGTGGTGTAGATGCATCTTTACCTCTCTTAGAAGCATTTTTAAAAGACAACGGTGCAAGTTTAGCTACATTTAACGATGCTATGCAAAAAATACAAAATAGTTAAGAAGGATAAAAGATGATTGAATTTGATCAAGCAATGAAAAAACTACGTTCAGTAAATGGATATTTAGGTTCAGCAGTATTGAACTTTTCTGGTGAAACACTTTATATGGATGAGGAAAATACTTCTGTAGATATTGCATACTCTGCAAGTATTTTCAATGATGCGTTTAGAATGATTTCTGAGTCATCACTAGATGTTGGTTTTGCTGAAGCTTCTTTGGTGGAGTCTAGAACGGAAGATGGACATGTTTTTTTAATTAACTCTTCTGGTGATACGGCAGGAGATAACTTTTCCAAACTTACAACATTTGCCATTTTTAGAGATGATGGAAATGTGGCACTTGGTAAGATGATTATGGAAAAAACGGCACAAAGTATGTCTAAGTCTATGAGTGAGCTTTAAGCTCCTCTTAGAAACCTAGATATAAGAGTGGAGTTAAAGATGTTTAACTCTTCTGTTATATTAATTTACTAGGAGTCTATTATCAAAACATTATATCTTATTCGCCATGCAAAATCTGACTGGAGCGATGGCTCTTTAAGTGACTTTGAAAGAGGACTTAAAAAAAGAGGACACAAAGATCTGGATACCATTAGCTCTTATATGTCTTTGCAGCAGCTCAAACCAGATTTAATGATATCTAGTTTGGCATTACGTGCACAAACCACAGCCGATCAGTTGGGAAAAAAGATAGGTTATGAAGGACGTATTCATTATATGGAAGAGCTCTACAATTCGCGTCCAGAGACGATAATGAACGTCTTGACACTACAAGATGATAGTTATAAGACTATTTTTGTTGTAGGACACAACCCTGAACTTACTGAATTTGCCAACGTTATGATAGAAGATAACTTTCCTAAACTTCCAACATTGGGTGTGTTGGCATTGGAGTTAGAGATTGATTCTTGGAGTGAAATAGGTGAAAAATGTGGGAAGATAGACTTCTTTATACAACCTAAACAGTTTAAATACTATATGCCCAAACAGATACGTACCACTTTGGCAAAAAAATAAGCTGTCTTAAGAGGAGAGAAGAATGAAAGATAAGTTACACGCTACAGTCAAAGAGATAACAAAAAGTGCTAATGGCTATGCTAAGACAAAAGAGTCTCGCTATATGGACGAAATTGAAAATTCTATTCAAGTACTTTTTAAATCACAAACTGTGAAGTTTTGGAAAGTTAATATTAAAAAAGAGACTATAGAACTTTTACATAATGATACGGATAAAGCATTACCACTTGAATCTAGTTTAACCAAACAAGCGGTAAATAATAAAAAGATTTTATTTGAAAATCATGTTACGAGTGACAAATATTATAATGTGAAGATAGACAATCCTTTTACGCTAAAAATAAAAGCTTTGATTATCTATCCAATTCTAAAGGGAAAAACGGTTGTTGGTGTATTGAAAATATGGAGAGGGATTAAAGAACGTAAAGTTTTTTCTAAAAAAGATGAAGAGATGTTAATCTCCTTATCTACACTTTGGCTTCATATTCTCGAGGGACAAGTGATATCCAAAGGAACATTACTAAATGTATTGGGTGAAAATATAGAAAAAAGTGTAAAAAAGAATACGCTTGACAAAGAGAATATAGAAACAATAGTTAAAAATGTGAAACACCCACAGAAAGAACTGCTAGAACATGATAGTTTAAGAAAAGAAAATAAACGTTATAAAGAGAATGAAAGGGAACAAGAGAAGTTACTACACTCTTATCAAGATAAAATATCTGATATGGAAAAAGAGTATAAGGCATTAGAAAGTGCTAAACATAAAACGACTAATGAGGAAAATGAACTTGTTTTACAAAGTAAAATTGATGGGTATGATAAAGAGTTAGAAGTTTCTAAGGTCAAATATAAAGAATTAGAAAACTCCTCTTTGGAACTATATAATGAGTCACAGTTACATCAAGTTATGATAAAAGAGTTAGATAAAGAATTGAAATTACTCAAAAAAGAGAATAACAATTTACTTAATGATTTGAAAGAAAAAGAAAATAGTTGTAAAAGTATCAAAGAATTAAAATCAGAAAAGTCACTCTTAGTACAACAGAAGAAAAATAATAAGATGGAAAATATTGAAGATATTTTAATGCATGTTGATAATCGTTTTTCAGAAAATGAATATGCTTATATGTTATTTGAAATGATGCTTTATGCTTTGTACTCCAAAAAGGGTATTGCCTACATGGAAGAGAGTATCAAAAAATCTAAAATAGTGCCAAATATCATTGATGGGTATTATTTTAAAGGCGATATACAAGTCCATAATGAAAAGTATCGTATCTCTGATTTAGTTGAACATATAAAATCATATGAAAAAGACATTTTTGCCAAAATGATTAATCTTAATATTACAGTGGATGAAATGATGCCAGCATCTTTGGTCTTTGATGCTGCAAAAATTCAAAGTATTATATTGCATTTGTTGGTTGATTTACATCAATTTGTAGATCATAGTAGTCCTGTTAATGTAAACTTTACTTTTAAGAAAAAGTTTTTACATATAGAAATCGGTGGTTCTATTCACAAGAAGAATAGTTTATTCCAAACAATGTTTAAGCAGACCAAACTCGGGGGAGATGAAAAAGACCGTATAGGTTTAAAGCTTACTAAGAAGCTCATAGCAAGACTTAAAGGGGAGATAGATTACCTTTATGAAGATGATTATTATAAATTTATTATGACAGTTCCCTCACAAGTAATAAAAATGTAAAGTGCTTTATCTCTTTTTTGTTGTAAAATATCTTTTTTAACAACAAGAGGAATTTTATGAAAAAAGATATGATACATGTTTACGGTGCAAGAGAAAATAACTTAAAAAATATAAATATAAGCATCCCTAAAAATAAATTAGTAGTCGTTACGGGCATTTCAGGTTCGGGTAAATCTACGTTAGCTTTTTCAACACTGTATGCAGAAGGTCAAAGAAGATACATTGAGTCACTTTCTTCTTATGCTAGACAATTTTTAGGCCGTGTAGGTAAACCTGATGTAGACAAAATCGAAGGCTTAACACCGGCCATCGCGATTGATCAAAAAACTACTTCTAAGAACCCACGTTCAACAGTGGGTACGATTACAGAAATTTATGACTATTTACGTTTATTGTTTGCCCGTGTGGGTGAACAGCATTGTCATGAGTGTGGTAAGCCCATATCTTCCATGTCAGCTTCAGACATCATTGAAGAAGTATTACGTATTCCAGAAGGTGCAAAGCTGATTATTATGGCACCACTTGTAAAAGAGAAAAAAGGTACTTTTGCTGACATGTTAGAGTCACTACGTCACAAAGGTTACATTAGAGCCATGATTGATGGTGTGATGGTAAGATTAGATGATGAGATAGAACTTTCAAAGACAAAAAAACATACGATAAAAGTAGTGATAGATAGAGTCGTAGTAAAAGAAGAAAGTCGTGACCGTATAGGTCAAGATGTGGAGAAGGCACTTAAAGAGTCTTATGGTGAACTTGAAATTGAGATACTCAACTATGAGGACGTAGATTTTGAACGTCAGCATATGCATTACTCAGAGCATTTGGCATGTTTTGACTGTAAACTTTCGTTCGAGCCACTTGAACCTGTGAGCTTTTCATTTAACTCACCAAAGGGTGCGTGTCCTGCATGTGATGGTCTTGGTATTCGTTATGCTATTGACCTTAAAAAAGTAATAGACTCTGAACTTAGCATCGACAAAGGTGCAGTTAAAATCATGTATGGCTTCAATAAAAGTTACTATACAAAGTTTCTCAATGCCTTTTGTGAACAAAATGATATTGATATAAAAATCCCTTATAGTGAACTTGAAACGCATCAGCAAAAAGCGATTCTCTATGGTAATGGTGGTACGGTAAACTTTACATGGAAACGTCATAAACTTACACGTGAATGGCCTGGTGTTGTGAAGTTTGCACATGATATGTTTAAAGAGGAGAAAGATCTTTCTGAATACATGACAGAAAAAGTGTGTGACAAATGTGATGGACACAGACTTCGTCCACGCTCTTTGGCAGTTAAGATAGAAGGTAAGAATATCGCAGATATCATCGATATGCCTATTGAAAAATCGTATACACTTTTTGCTGATGAACAGAGTTTTTCTCATCTCACTGAACAACAAAAGATGATTGCAGAATCCATACTTAAAGAGCTTTATGAAAGACTTTATTTTTTATATGATGTTGGACTTGGATATATCACTCTTAGCCGTGATGCTAGAAGTATTTCTGGTGGAGAGGCACAGCGTATTCGTATTGCATCCCAGATAGGTTCTGGGCTTACAGGTGTAATGTATGTACTTGATGAGCCTAGTATTGGACTTCATGAACGTGATACGATGAAACTGATACGTACATTGAATTCTCTTCGTGAAAAAGGGAATTCTGTTATCGTTGTTGAGCATGATAAAGAAACTATCCTTGCCGCCGATTATATTATCGACATTGGTCCAGGAGCGGGTGAGTTTGGTGGAGAGGTTGTTTTTGCAGGTGATGCTAAGAAATTGGCTAAGGCTAAAACCTTAACAGCTGATTATATGTATGGTAAAAAAGAGATAAAATACAGCCATGATAACCCACAAGAAGAATGGATTGAGATAAAAAATGTGACCCTCAATAACATTGAAAAACTTGATGCCAAAATACCATTAAGAAATTTTGTATGTATTACGGGTGTAAGTGGGTCTGGTAAATCATCACTTATTTTACAAACACTTTTACCAGTGGCTAGAGAACTCCTCAACC
>Ga0256844_10000631_pt1 | contig 13412 bp, 6 predicted proteins | sample MusselsmetaG_FD_189100 | JGI IMG/M metagenome (GOLD analysis project Ga0256844, IMG submission 189100) | Mussel associated microbial communities from hydrothermal vent at the East Pacific Rise, Pacific Ocean - Mussels | ecosystem: Host-associated > Mollusca > Shell > Unclassified ... | reverse complement strand
CTGCGGTGTTTGGTGACTATGTAGATATATATGACATTTCACAGGCAGTTGAAGATGGGGCTACCGTGAAGATCTACTATGAGAGTAGGTTGGCTAAGATCACCTTGAGTGATGAGGGGAAAGAGCTCGTCAAAGAGTTAGACTCTGAGCTCAAAAATGATGACTTGAGCGAAACACAAAAAGCCAAAGCCAAGTGGACACAGCTTGAAGCACTTATAGGGTCTGAGAATAGAGTTAAAGAGGTAGCAAAAGATATCGTGACACACTTTGAGAGTCGGCAAGAAGTGTTTGATGGGAAAGGGATGATCGTTGCTATGAGTCGGAGGATTGCAGCAAATCTTTATGATGAAATCATCAAACTGAAACCAGAGTGGCATAGTGATGATTTGGATAAGGGCGTAATAAAAGTAGTTATGACAGCCAGTTCCAGTGATGGTCCACTTATGGCAAAACACCATACAACCAAACAGCAGAGACGCGACCTTGCCAATAGAATGAAAGATGTCAATGATGAATTAAAACTGGTCATCGTTCGTGACATGTGGCTTACGGGATTTGATGCACCTTCTATGCATACACTCTACATAGACAAGCCTATGAAGGGGCATAACCTTATGCAAGCCATAGCCAGAGTCAACAGGGTATATAAAGATAAACCTGGAGGATTGGTTGTTGATTATCTTGGTATTGCCAGTGATCTAAAGAAAGCACTCTCTTTTTATAGTGACAGTGGAGGCAAAGGGGATCCTGCATTAGCACAAGAGCAAGCAGTTGCCCTAATGCTTGAAAAACTTGAAGTCGTTTCCCAAATGTATCATGGGTTTGCCTATGAAGAGTATTTTGAAGCAGATACAAGGACTAAGTTATCACTCATTCTTGAAGCAGAAGAGCATATATTGGGTCTTGAAGATGGGAAGAAAAGGTATATAGATGAAGTAACGGCACTTTCTCAAGCCTTTGCTATAGCGGTACCACATGAAGAAGCGATGGATGTCAAAGATGAAGTCTCTTTCTTTCAGGCTGTAAAAGCAAGACTGGCAAAGTTTGACAGTACAGGTTCGGGAAGAAGTGATGAAGAGATGGAAACAACCATACGTCAAGTCATAGATAAAGCCTTGGTAACAGAAGAGGTGATAGATATCTTTGATGCATCCGGAATCAAGAAGCCTGATATCTCCATACTCTCAGATGAGTTTCTGATGGAAGTACAGGGAATGAAGCATAAGAACATTGCCATGGAAGTACTCAAAAAGCTTCTGAATGATGAGATAAGAACAAGATCAAAAAAGAATCTAGTGCAGAGTAAGTCTCTCATGGAGATGCTAGAAAATTCTATTAAGAAGTACCATAATAAGATTATTACCGCTGCGGAAGTGATAGAAGAGCTTATTGGGCTAAGTAAAGAGATTCATAAAATGGATGAAGAACCAAAAGAAATGGGGCTTACAGATTTTGAGTATGCTTTTTATAGTGCAATCGCTAATAATGAGAGTGCCAAAGAGGTCATGGAAAAAGATGTACTACGGGAGCTTGCTGTTGTACTTACCGAAAGAGTACGAGCAAATGCTTCTATTGACTGGACAATCAAGGAGAGTGTGAGAGCTAAACTAAAGGTGATTGTTAAACGAACACTTCGACAATTTGGTTATCCACCGGATATGCAGAAGTTGGCTACGGAAACCGTATTGAAACAGGCGGAGATGATAGCTCAGGAATTAGCAGCTTAAAGAAGTATTTTGATTAGGGTTCTATGTTGCAACATAGAACCCTAGAGAAGTTTATTGGCTTAAAAATGGTTTTTTTATTGTAAAATAATTTTAATAAATAATAGTTTTAAATATATGGATTGTAAACAATGACTTTAAACAAACAGCGAAAACGATTTATTGAATTAACAAAGCAACAACTAGTGGGGACAGAGTTAAAAGATAATCTACTAATCGGTCAAAAACCATTAGATAGATTTTTTACGGGATTTTTGTTCCCTATAGTTGAGGGAGAAGAGTTAGAAGGTGGTATTGAAACTAATGAGGATAATACACTTGATAATAAAGAAGAAGCTGCACAAGTAAAAAAAGTAAAAAGATATATTCCTCCTTCTTCTGCTGGATTTTCATTTTTTATTACAGGTGATAAAATTAATTTGAGAGTTTTTTACAATGCCGTTCAATATACTAAAAAGAAGGAACGTGATGAGTCTGGGAAGTATATCGGACAAGTTTGGAAAAAACTTGATTTAGCTGATGATGGGAGAGAAGTTGAATTTTTAGTCAATGGGCCGAAACAATATAAAATCTTTGATGGTAAGGCGAAAATAGATGCTTTATGGAGACCTTATAATGATGGTTATATTGTAACTATAACAATGTCAAATGATACAAAAATAGATGCTACAAAAAGTGGGAAAGCATTTAATCTTGATCAAAATGAAAATACACTTTTTGAAGTAGAGTTTCAGTGTATCGTTGAATCTGGAAATGTAGATGTTTATCCATCTAAAAATAAGACACTACTCAATGACGAAGAGAAAGAGATAGAATTACGTTATAAAAATCTACATATTTATGCAGTTGGTCATGGTACCGCTGTAAATTGGAAAAGAAATAAACACGATAAAATGGAAATATGGACTGATTTCTTGCCAACAGTTGAAGTACCTCAAGTAACTGCTGATACTGGGGGTAAGTCAGATAAAGTATTAGAATTTAATTTCTTAAAAGATTGCGGGAACAATGATGTTGTTATTCAAGAGTTAAATAATTTTGTACTTAATTATGAAAATTGGATATCTGATCAAGAAGCAAAAGTGGATGCAGAAGATGAAGAAGATAAAAAAACTGCTAAAAATATAATTAAAAATTTAATCATCGCAAAGAAAAGAATGCATCAAGGTATTGAACTACTTAAAAATGATGATTATGCGAGAATATCTTTTTCCACTGCAAATGAGGCAATGCTTAGACAGTGGATTTCAGGTGATGCAAATAAAGGTATTAATAAAGATAAGTCTGCTTATAAGTGGAGACCTTTTCAGTTGGCATTTATCTTAATGACTCTTGAATCGGCAACAAATGAAGATAGCAATTTTAGGGATACCCTTGATTTAATTTGGTTTCCAACGGGTGGAGGTAAAACAGAAGCATATTTAGGATTGATGGCATTTTTATTTATTTATCGTAGATTAAAATATCCTGCTAGTTCAGGGGGGACTGTTACACTCATGCGTTACACATTAAGATTACTAACCTCACAACAGTTTTTAAGAGCGAGTAAAGTAATCTGTGCATTAGAGTTGATAAGGCAAAAAAAAGTGAATATATTTGGGGAAGAACCTTTCTCAATTGGTCTTTGGGTTGGTAGTGCCAGTTCACCAAATACATTTAATCAAGTAAAAAAAATCATCGAAGAGAAACAGTTTAGTAAATTGGTTTTAAATAGTTGCCCTTGGTGTAATAGTGATTTTACAGAAGCAAATTATAGATGGAGTGAAGATAGTTTTCATTTCACTTGCCATAATGATAGATGTGACTTTGGAAAAGTAAGAAATAATATTTTACCGTGTAATGTTGTTGATGAAGCCTTGTACCAAAAACCACCAAGTTTACTTATCTCAACTGTTGATAAATTTGCAAGATTAGCCTGGGAAGAGAGAGCAGGTAGTTTTTTTGGCAATAATGGAAATCGTCCTCCTGAATTGATTATTCAGGATGAATTACATCTAATTTCAAGTGCATTGGGATCAATTGTTGGATTATATGAAGTAGCCATAGATACGGTATTGATATCAAGAGGGATGCGAGCAAAATATATTGCATCTACGGCAACCATTAAGAATGCAGCGAAACAAGTTAAAACACTTTTTGCAAGAGAAATGGCAATCTTCCCACCACCTGGACTTAGATATGATGATTCCTATTTTGCAAAAACAGTACCATTGGAAGAGAAGGCAGGTAGATTATATGTTGGCTACTTGGCACCACTCTTAGATAGACAGCATTGTCTTGAACCTTTGGCAGGCGTATTACTGTCAAATCCTATAAAACTATTTAAAGATGATGAACAATTTATGGATAAATGGTGGACACAAATTGTTTACCATGGGAGTTTGAAAGGCGTGGGGAATAGTCGAACTCTATATCAGAGTGGAGTAAGCTCATATCTAAATAAATTCACTCTTGAAAATATGAAAAATGACATAGAAAAGGACTTTCCAAATTTTCTAAAAGATAGAAATTTAAAAAGTATAAGTGATTTTAACAAGATTGAAGACACAAATGTAAAGGCTATTGTTGATCAATACCTACCGGTAAGAGATATTGGAGTTAAAACGCTTACTAGCAACCAGACAGCAGAAGAAAATGCACATATTTTTGATGCACTTGCAAAAGATAAAGATGATAATGAAGCTATCGATGTGGCACTCGCTACCAATATGATATCTGTTGGTCTAGATGTTTCAAGGTTAGCACTTATGATAATAAATGGACAACCATTGACAACCGCAGAATACATTCAAGCAAGTAGCCGGGTTGGTCGTGGAGAAACGCCGGGTATCGTATTTGTGAATTATTATAAGACTCAAGCAAGAAGTTTGTCTCATTATGAGAACTTTAGATCTTATCATGATTCTTTTTATAGATTTGTGGAACCATCAAGTTTGACACCATTTACATTTCAGGCTAGATCTAGAGCCTTGCATGCTGCATTAGTTATTGCTATTAGACATAGTGGGGTTGGTCTGCTTCATAATGATACGGCAGGTAACTTTGATAAAGACAATGATTTAATTAAGAAAGTCATAAAAGAGATGAAAATTCGTTGTAAGTTAGCCATTGGGAATAAGAAAGAGATGATTAAAAAAACAGATGAACATATTAATCTACTAGTTTCCGAGTGGGACAATGAAGTGCAGTATTGTCAAAAAAATAAAACAAAACTAGTATACAACTCCAATGACAGAAATTTTAATAATATTATTTGTAATTTTGAAACTGAAAATGGTTTGTGGCAAACTTTGCAGTCTATGAGAAATGTTGAGAGTTCTGCATTATTAAAGTTATTAAAAGGAGTGAAGCGTAATGATGAAAAATAAACAACAGTATACTCCTGTCAGATTTTCGCACTTAATGTCCTATGCTGGTGTTGGAGCTATAGTTAGGGGAGCAGAAGATAAGCTTATGGCAGTTACAGATATACGCTATTGGACAGATAAATCAGATCAAATAGCTTCAGATATTATTCCTTATGTTACAAGAGTGTCTATGGCATTGAATATAGATAAAGAACTCAGAATGCCCCCTAAAGCACAAGAAAATGAAAGAGGTGAAGTAGATGGCAGTTATTTACCTGCTGTTCTCTTCCCTGTATATGCAAAGTGTCAAAAGTGTGGATTATTGCATAATAACCCCTGGAGAAAACAAGATAAGAGATTAACAGAAAGTGTCTTATGTGAAATGTGTGAAAGTAATCTTGAACAACTTACCTGGTGTGCAGTTAGCAATAAGGGACACATGAGTGAAGTTCCTTGGCATTATATTTGTCATCAAAATTCAGAAATAGTATGTAAGGCAGATTTTGAAGCTAGTTATTTAAAATTCAATACAGATGCCAATGGAAAACGTGTTGTATCATGTACAAGATGTCACAGTAAAAATTATTATGAAAATGCTAAAACAAATGTTATTAATGGTATTCAACCTTGGATTTATGAAGGATCTCCACAATTAGATCAAGATGATGTTGTTGAAGTTTTGGAAGTTAATAATCCAGGAGTTTATTTACCCGAACGAGTAAATGCATTGGTCATTCCTCCAGAATCAAGAATTAGTAAAACCAGTATTATAGACAGACTCTATAATAATTCAAAACTCCGTCGTGAAATAGATAGTATCAAGATCCCATTGAGAAAAAAAGGTAAATTAAAAGAAGCTGCTACTGAATATAGATGTAGTGTTGAAGATGTAAAGTCTGCATTAGATGAAATCAAGGCTGGATATCCTTATTTTGATGAAAATATTACTGTAGGGGAACTAATAGAAGATGAGTATAAAGCATTTTTAGCACCTCTGGAGGATGTAGCTGATGATGAAGACTTTGTTACTGTACATAAGACTGATGAACTTCATGTGCTACATGATTCAATGCAGTCGCTAGAACTAAAATCAATCATTAGAATGATAGATAATCATATAGTGGCTACACGACTTAGAGAAATACAAGTTTTTAAAGGTTTTTATAGGGCACAACAAGAAGAGGATGATAATTTAGTGCCTCCTGATATCGTTGGAAAAAGTAATTGGCTCCCTGCAATAGAACTGTTTGGTGAAGGAATATTTTTTACAATAGATGAGAATATTTTATCTAAATGGGAGGGGATTCCTTCAGTTCGAAAAAGAGCAGATGAAATTTTAAAAAGATATGAAAAATCAGAAGTTAATTTAAATACTGATGTCGAAGTTACACCAAGGTTTTTATTGTTACATACTTTATCACACCTCTTGATACGTGAACTTGAATCAACAGCCGGTTACCCAGCGGCATCACTAAAAGAAAGAATATACTGTTCGAGAGATAGAAAAATGGCAGGAGTTCTAATATATACAACGGTTGCAGATATTGTAGGTTCTTTGGGTGGTATAGTTGAAAGTGCTGAACCCAAAGAGTTTCTAACTTTAATGGATGGAGCATTTAATCATGCCCAATGGTGTTCATTAGATCCAGTGTGTACAGAGCATGAAGGGCAAGGTCCTGGATGGCTTAATCGTGCAGCATGTCATGCTTGTTCTCTCATACCTGAACCAAGTTGTGATTATGGGAATGTATTTTTAGACAGAGTATTTATAAAAGGTAGTGAGAGTTTAGGAATTCCAAATTTTTTAGAGTTTATTGAACACGAAAAAACTTATAGTTAAGGAAATATTTATGAGTGCAAAAGATGAAGAGTATGTATCAACAACAATGCTTGCTAAGTCTATTCAATTGAAAGGCTCAGATTTGGTAGAATTGTTACATGATAAAGGATGGACAAAGAAAGAAGGTAATCAGCGATTTCTAACAGATAAAGGAATAGAAGTTGGTGGTAAGTATAAGAGTAATGATAAAGGAGATAAATGGGCGGTATGGCCTCTTCCCATTGTTGATACTACAGCCTTTAAAACTGAAATTATAGGTACAATGAAGCAGGTTCAGAGAAAATTTAAATTACCAGGAGTTGATGATTTAAACAAAGATCAAGATAGAGTTCTAAGATTGCCAGAAGATGGGCAGTTTTTAATTGTTGGTGGACCAGGAACAGGAAAATCAGTTGTTGCCTTACTCCGCACCATGAAGTATCATAAAAATGAAGATTATGCTTTTTTGACTTTTAATAATGTTCTATTGAGTGCCACTAAGCAATTGGTCGACTTTAAATTAAATAGTTTCACGCTAGACAAATGGTTTAATGCAGAATATAAAAATATATTTAATGAACCACTTTATAAATATGATGTGAATAACAATGAATATCAAAAGCCAAATTATTTAGAAATTATAAAAAGATTTGAATCAAAAGAAGTTGTTCATCAATCCTTTCATATAATTATTGATGAAGGGCAGGATAAGCCTACAAAATACTATGAAACATTGATGTATTTTGGTATAGAAAACTTCTTTATTGTAGCAGATCAAAATCAGCAAATTACCGAAGATAATTCTTCTAGGCAAGAGCTTACTGATTTGCTTGGGCTAGAAGTAGAAGATGTTATAGAACTAAAAGAAAACTATAGAAATTCTCACCCTATAGGATTATTAAGTAATAGTTTTTTTACAGATCCCTCCAGCCCTCCTCCAAATTTACCATCAAAATCAAAACCATCTTTAGGTACACCCATTCTTTATGAATATACCAGCTATCAAGATTGTGTAAAATTAATACTAAGAGAAGCAGATAGAGATAATAGAAACTTAATAGGTGTAGTAGTAGCAAACGATGATTTAAGAGATGTATATGTAAAGTCACTAGAAATTACGGAAATTAATCTTGATAATCCAAGACCTATCATATCTACATATTCTTCCAAAGATAAAAAAGTACCAAATATCAATTTTGCATATAGTGGTGTTGTTGTTCTTAATGATAAGTCAATAAAGGGATTAGAGTTTGATATAGTTTTTATAATTATAGATGGATTTAAAATTTATAATAACGATATGGATAGTATGAAGAAAAGGCTTTATGTGATGAGTTCAAGAGCTATAAAAAAATTAATACTTTTAAAGAGTAATAAAGATAATGATGGGGTAGAACATATTTTACCGGATGATGAAAATATTTTAATAAGAAAAAGGTTGAATAATGGCTAGCAAAAATAGATGGTATATGCCTACAAATACAGATAATTTAAGAATGATAATTGCTCAGGGGTTAATTAGCAGTCCAAAGGGTTTTTCCAAATACTATTCTGATGTATTAGAGTTATTTCCTGGGTATGTTCCTTTATTTAGGAATAGAATTCAACCAGACATACTTGATAGTGTTGTCAGTGAAGTTAAAGGACTTACCCCCTGTATCTTGGAATTTGATCTTAATAAGATTGAAGGTTTAGCTAAAACTATTAGTAATAGCGAATTAATTGATGTTTTGCTAAAAGAAGTAGATAAAGAAAATAATGATCTATTACTTCTTTTGGCACCAATCCCAATTTCATGTATTTCTAAAGTAATATTTAAAACCAATGCTGATAAAAAAGCTTTTGAAGATGATGCAGAGCTTTATAGTAATGTACCAATCAATACATTAAAGCTGCACTATACAAAAACAGACCAAAAACTATTTGAAGTAAAGCCGGATATAACTGATTATCCGATAGCAAAATTAAAAAGTATGGAATTTAATACATCAAATAATACTAATTATAATAAAATTTATGCATTTGGAGGGATGCTTACTAATATGTTTTATTTCGCAAAAAATGGGACGATAAGTAATGAAGTTTTTTTATCTTGTACTTCTGGTAAAAAAATTGGTGGGTACAATGATCTTTCATATATTGTTGACTATTTCTATAATTCTGAAAAATCAGAAAATAATAACCATCTTTATCATAGCATTGTTGATGTAGCTGTGAGAAGTAAAGATTTCAAAGAAGGGATCATCGAATTTTTGGAGTCTGATACAAAAACAGTCAATATGGCAAATAAATTAAAAACTTTTGAAGCAATAAGTGATAAACCGGTTTCTGAAGAGTTCAGCGATGCAAAAACACTATTAGGTAAAGTTTTGTTAATGCTTTTTCATCGTGAGAATACGGAAGGATTAATGGAATATAACCTTGATGTCTTTACAGAGGAAGACTATCTTACTTTTGCTGTGCTATTTGGTATACGAGATAAGTTTATAAAAGTACCAAAATTTTTAAGAGAATCTGGAGATTTACAAAATTTTATATCTGTAAAAATGGCTAATTATGCTCATGAAAATTTAAATAGTCAAATTAAATTTAAAGAATCACGACAACCTTTGACTATTATGGATATGCTAAAAAACGATAGGTTTAAAGAATACTTTGCAAAAGAATTAAGCATAGAAAGTTGTTTTCAAACAGTAATACCAAGATCTGATTATCATGTAGTAAAAGGGAAGCCAATATTTGAAGGTATAGTAATGCCAAAATTTGAAATATTAGAAGAAAAATATTTCAAGTTCATGTCACAACAGATGACTAAAGAATATAATAAATATCTTGATAAATACAATAAAGTGAAATAACATGACAATCATTCCAAGTACACCATATAAAACAGATAGCAGAGCAGAAAATAGAGTCTTTGATAAACTTCGTGAATCATTTGTTAATGATCCGATGTATTTGGCTTTCCATTCTCTCAACTTAACAACCCATGCAAAAAAGAGATTTGGTGAGGCGGATTTTGTTATTTTATGTGAATATGGTCTTTTTGTCTTAGAGGTTAAAGGAGGAAGGATTAGTTCTCGTGATGGACAATGGTATACAGTCAATAGGAATAATGAAGAGTACAAATTAAAAGAGAGCCCTTTCCGACAGGCAGAAGGTGCTTTGCATGCCATTAATAATAAAATAAGAGATTCATCCAAGTTCCCACGGTTGACTTTGCCAATTGGCTTTGGAGTTATATTTCCTGATGTCGAATGGAGTGAACAAAGTTCAGAATGGGATTTACGGACAATTTGTGATGCAAAAAAACTTCGTAATTTTGAAGCTTGGTTAAGGAATTTTTTTGAATATTGGCATTCAAAAAATGGCAATGGTAAAAAATTAACAAAAGAAGATATTAGAGTATTGAAACAATATTTACGACCTAATTTTGAAGTTATAGAACCATTACATGTAAAGTTGTCACAAATGGAAGATATAGCTGTGAAGCTGACAGAAGATCAATATAGGTATTTGGATATTGTAGCTGCAAACAGTAGAGTTTTATGCTCAGGTGGGGCAGGAACAGGAAAAACATTTTTGGCGGCAGAACTAGCAAGAAGAATGGCAAGTGAAGATAAAAATATTGCCTTAGTATGTAAATCCAATTGGCTCAAACGATATCTTGAAACTAGGATACAAAATGAGTTTGTGACTATATCTACTATAGATAGTGTAAAACTAGATATGCGACGTTCTGGAGTTAATATATATGATGTATTGATAGTTGATGAGGGGCAAGATCTTTTTGATTTTGAGGATATAGAAATACTTGATGAAATAGTTGAAGGTGGATTAGAGAATGGCGAGTGGTATATATTTCATGATGTTAATAATCAAGCAGGACTATTTATTGATACGAAAACTGAAATTTTAGAACTTCTTGAAAGTTATAATCCTGCAAAAATACCATTAGTGACAAACTGTAGAAACAGTGAGCCCATCTTAAAAAAAGTTCAAGACAGTTTACATTTAGATATGGGCAATACAGGAACGGGTATAGGTCCCAAAGTTCATGAATTATTGGATATAGAACATAATGGAAATGTATTAAAAGAAGAGATTGAAAATATGCTTAAAGGAGGGGTGCCTCCTGGTTCTATAACAATATTATCACCACTTAGTTATGAAGAATCAAGTATTTCATTATTACCAGAAAAGATGAAAAAAAATATAGTTAAATTAGATGATTATTCTGTTCGAGCTTTTCCTATACCTGAAATAAGTTTTTCAGAAATTAAAAATTTTAAAGGTCTTGAAAATGAAGTAATTATTGTGATTGATTTAGTGAAACCTGATGCTATGGGAGATGATAGTAAGGTTGAACATTATGTTGCAATGAGTAGAGCTAGAGCTTTATTATCTGTAGTGTGGTTCGATAAAAAACATATAAAGTCTTTATGATTTTTATTATATTGTTTTCAAAATAGCATTTTCAATCTTAATTTTATGAGAATCTCTTTAGAATGTATCGAATGTATTGTCGTGCATGAAATGGTACACCTTTTAGAACAATACATGAAGCATTGTTTTGCACTTCAATAAAATAGCCCTTAATATAAAAGCTATGCACAACCAATTCACAGGAGCATACAACAAAGTTACAGAATATGATATTAGAAATAAAGTAGTGAGATGCTTTAAAGATGTGTATTCGTGAAAAGTTTTTGATTTTTTGAGAAGGAAGATGCTACACTGCTATAGATATAAATATTATAAACTACACCATTTTATAATATTTGAAGCATATAGGGCTTTCTATAGATTTTTTAATCTGCTCAGAAGTTTAATTATTATAATATATACGATATAGGTATATATATAAATATTTAAGGATATCTTCATGGCAACTAAAAAAATAAAGAAATCTATCACTGAAAAAGAGTATAAACTTTTACTTAGTCATACAAAAGGAGATGATTCACTAAAAGTGTTTAATCGGGAGAGGTTTTTAAGAATTTTTATTTTGCTCTATTATTCTGGTGTACGTATTAATGAATTGAGTCAGATAAGATACAAGCATATAAAAGAGATATTGGAAAATGGTGAAACGGTTATCGTTACCTACAAAACTCAAAATGAGAGGATATTGTATTTTAGTGAGCAAGCAATCAAAGATATAAGAAGATATTTTGTATTTACTGAAGATGACAATGACTACATTGTAGCCTCTTGGGATAACCCAAAAACAAGAATGCATGAAATCTCACTCATCAACCTTGTCAATAAGTATATGAAGAAAGTTATAGGCGAAGGATTTACCTCTCATTCGTTTAGACAAGGACTACTAACAGAAATGGGTTCAAGGTCAATCAACCCTAAGATTATTCAGTCGTTCATAGGTCATTCAGATGTGAAGACAACACTACACTACATTAAGCCAACAGCAGATGATGTTAAGATGTCGCTAGTTCGCTAGTATTTAGCTGCAGGGTACTATGTGGCAACATAGTACCCTGTTTTCATAATACTACGAAAGTGGAATAGTATTATGTTAAAAAAAGAGCGAAATTCTTTAAGTTTATGAGGTATATTTTGTCAATATTGTTTGACAATCGGCTCATATTATGATAGGATTATTGATATTAATCAGCTCATATACGAGGAAGTTACACATGGAAGATATTAAAAAGTGGATTTGGCAACATGACGAGTATCCAGCTTTTCGTTATGACGCAGCGAATCTTAACAGTATACTTTCACAAGTTTCACGCAGTACAGGTAAACTAGAGGGGGCAACATATGCTCTTAATGATAAAAATATAAATGCCCTTGTTATCGATGCATCAATAGATGAAATCTTGCAATCTTCAGAAATAGAAGGAGAAATTCTTAGTCGAGACAGTGTTAGGTCATCGGTGAGAAAAAAGTTAGATGTGACCTTTGATTATACGAATGATAACTCAACAAGACACACAGATGGGCTTGTAAAACTACTTATTGATAGTACTAGCAACAAAGACCCTTTGACTGAAGAACGTTTACATGGTTGGCATAGTATACTTTTTCCAACTGGGTATAGTGATGGGCACAAAATTGATGTTGCAAAATACCGGTCAGATGAAATGAGTGTTATCTCAAAGAAAGGCTATAGAGAAACTGTACACTACATAGCTCCACCACATGAAAAGCTTTCTAGTCAGATGGATAAGTTTCTGCACTACATTAATAATGTTAAAGAAGATACGTATGTAAAAAGTGCTATTGTCCACCTTTGGTTTGTTTCTATACACCCTTATGATGATGGCAATGGAAGAATTGCCAGAACTATTACAAATTACGTGCTCTCAAGAGAGTTAGGACTTGACCATAAGTACTATTCACTATCCACTGCTATTAGAAAAGACAGAAAGGGATATTACGATGGACTAGAAAGGTCACAAAACCTTTTTTACAATAGAGAATTTGATTTTACAAAATGGATAACTTGGCATATCAGTATGATAAATAATGCGATTGGTATCTCACTGGAACAGATAA
>Ga0256844_10000630_pt1 | contig 13414 bp, 15 predicted proteins | sample MusselsmetaG_FD_189100 | JGI IMG/M metagenome (GOLD analysis project Ga0256844, IMG submission 189100) | Mussel associated microbial communities from hydrothermal vent at the East Pacific Rise, Pacific Ocean - Mussels | ecosystem: Host-associated > Mollusca > Shell > Unclassified ... | reverse complement strand
ATGGCATTAGGAAGAGGTTTAGGAGATATTCTCTCTGAAGTAGAAGAAGCATATGAAAAAGATTTGTCAGAGCTAGATAGCTTTGAACTTGAAGCACAAGGTGCTAGAGTGGAAGAACTAGATGTTGAGAGTATTAGTGCGAATCCTTTTCAACCACGCAAACATTTTGATGAAAAAGCATTACATGAATTAAGTCAATCGATTAAAGAACATGGGTTACTTCAACCTATTGTCGTAATCGAAAAAGAAAATGGCTATCTTCTTATTGCGGGAGAACGTCGATTAAGAGCGCATAAATTAGCCAAACTTAATACGATTAAGGCAATTATCGCTGATGCAGCTATTGATGATATTAAGTTGCGGGAATTAGCATTACTTGAGAATATACAAAGAGAAAACCTTAATGCAATAGAACTTGCAAATTCTTATGCCGAACTAATAGAAGTACATAGTATTACACATGATGAACTTTCATCTATCGTACATAAGAGTCGTTCTCAAATCACCAATACTATGCGCCTTTTAAATTTATCATCTTATGCACAAGAGCAATTGATATCCAGTAAAATATCGCAAGGCCACGCTAAAATTCTTGTGGCACTTAATGAAGAAAAACAAAAAGTTGTTATTGATAGTATTATAGGACAAAAACTTTCAGTCCGTGAAACAGAAAGTATGATAAAAAGTTATAAAGAGGAAAAAACTACTTTATCAAATAAAAACGAAAAAAATATTTCCTTCTTAACAAACTATCAGGATATATTAGCTAAAGCATTACCCTTTAAGTATAAAATGAAAGCAAAAAGTATTGAAATTTTATTTAATGATAAAGAAGAAATAGAATCTTTTATAAAAATGATAAAAAAAGTATAAAAAGACCAAAAAGTAACACTTTATTTTTATAAAAGGAAGTCGCTCTTTTTTTTATAAAACCTTCAGCAAATTTAATCAAAATCACATCTCAATCATGTTAAACTTACGCGAAATTACATGAGGAGTTTTAATGCTTGACCTACATTTACCATTGATGTTGTTCGTACTTGCCTTATTTCTGACACTTCTTGTTCTTTTAAATAATATGCTATTTAAGCCCTTGATTAAGTTCATGGATGATAGAGATGCCTCAATAGCAAAAGATTTAGAAGCGGCAAAAAGTTTCGGTAGTAACACAGACGAACTCAATGCTAAAGCAGATACCATTATTAGCGAAGCGAAGAATGAAGCTGCAACAATCAGACAGAAAGCAATCGATGATGAAAAAACATTGGCTGCAAGTAAAGTTGAGACAAAACAAAATGAAATTGACAAAGAGTATGAAGGTTTTGTTGAAAAACTAGCTTCAGAAAAAGAGAAACTCAAAAATGAGCTACTCTCTCAACTGCCTCTATTTAAAGAGAGCTTAAAAGCTAAGTTTAGCAAACTATAAGAAAGGGATAAAATGAAGAAAATTGCATTACTATCTTTGCTTGTAGTACCAGCTATTCTTATAGCTAGTGGGCATGCAGAGGGAGAAACAACACGTTATTTCGCACAAACAGGTAGAGAAAATGACTTCTTTCCAAGAATCGTTAACTTTACCATTTTTGCAGCATTACTTTATTATTTGGCAGCAAATCCTATTAAAAACTTTTTTAAAGATAGAAAAGAAGGAATTGCAGCACAACTTAAAGAGATAGAAGAAAAACTTCAAGCTGCAAAAGATGAAAAGAAAGAAGCGCAAGCACGTTTAGATGAGTCAGCAAAAAAAGCGGATCAAATTATTTCTGATGCCAAAAAAGAGGCAGTTCTACTTTCAGAAAAAATTTCTGAAGCAAATGAAAATGACTTAAATAATATGAATAAATCACTTGATGAAAAAATGGCTTTAGATGAGAAAAAATCTGCTAGAGAAGCTATTGATGAAGTCTTGAGTGGGAATATTACCAATGATGACATCACTATTGATGAGAAAAAAGTTGTTAATATTATCGCTAAGAAGGTGGCATAAATGGAAGAATTGATTGCTAAGAGATATGCAAAAGCACTCTCTTCTGTGAGTAAAAATGTTGCTGCCATTGTAGATGTATTAAATGTACTCTCATCATCTATTGAGACAAAAGAAGTACAAATTGCACTTACTTCACCTATTGTGTCGAATGAGAAAAAAACAGAAATGATTTTAGCTACATTGGGTGATGGTGCAGATACTACATTGGTTAATTTTATTAAGATTTTAGGTGAAAATAAAAGACTTGATTTAATTCCAGCAATAGCAAAAGTACTCAATAGTGACTTACAAAAAGTTTCAAACGAGTATGAAGGTGTATTAACCTCTAAAAAAACTTTAGATGCCAAAGCATTAAGTAACTTAGAAGAGACACTTAAAAAGTATACAGGGTCAAGTATCAAACTTACACAAGAAAAATCTAATTTAGATGGTTTGCGTGTTTCTGTTGATGATTTAGGTATTGAGGTAAACTTCTCTAAACAGAGAGTTAAAGAACAACTTATTGATTTCATTAAGAAATCATTATAGTTATTAAACAGTAAAGGAGAAGCAGTGGCAGTTAAATTGCAAGCAGATGAGATTAGTTCAATTATAAAAGAAAGAATCGAAAATTTTGAAATTGATGTAGATATCAATGAAGTAGGTAAAGTAGTAGGTATCGCAGATGGTATTTCAACAGTATATGGTCTTAACAATGTTATGGCTGGTGAAGTTGTAGAATTTGATAATGGTGCCAGAGGACTTGTCCTTAACCTTGAAGAAGCAAACGTAGGTGTTGTTGTTCTTGGTTCAAGTGCAGGAATCAGAGAAGGTATGAGTGTAAAAAGAGCTGGAGAGCTTCTTAAAACACCAGTAGGCGATGCGCTTATGGGTAGAGTTGTGAATTCTCTTGGTGAGCCTGTAGATGGTAAAGGTACGATTGAAGCAGCTGAGCATAGACTCATCGAAGAAAAAGCACCTGGTATTATGGCTAGAAAATCAGTACATGAGCCTCTTCAAACAGGAGTTAAAGCGATTGATGCACTTGTTCCTGTTGGACGTGGACAAAGAGAGCTTATTATTGGTGATAGACAAACTGGTAAAACAACTTTAGCAATAGATACTATCATCAACCAAAAAGGTCAAGATGTTGTATGTATCTATGTTGCAATTGGTCAAAAGCAATCAACAGTAGCAGCTACAGTCAAAAAATTGGAAGAGCATGGAGCAATGGATTATACTATCATTGTAACAGCTGGTGCTGCTGAGTCATCAGCACTTCAATTCCTTGCACCTTATGCAGGTGTGACTATGGCTGAGTACTTCAGAGATAATGGTAGACATGCAGTTATTTTTTATGATGATCTTTCTAAACATGCTGTTGCATATAGAGAAATGTCACTTATACTTAGAAGACCTCCGGGTCGTGAAGCATACCCAGGGGATGTTTTCTACCTACACTCAAGACTTCTTGAGAGAGCTGCAAAGCTTTCTGATGCATTAGGTGCTGGTTCAATTACTGCATTTCCAATCATTGAAACACAAGCGGGTGATGTTGCGGCATATATCCCAACAAATGTTATTTCTATTACTGATGGTCAAATTTTTCTTGAAACAGATTTATTTAACTCAGGTATCAGACCAGCGATTAATGTTGGGCTTTCAGTTTCTCGTGTCGGTGGTGCTGCTCAAATTAAAGCAACTAAACAAGTTTCTGGAACATTAAGACTTGACTTGGCATCATTTAGAGAGCTTCAAGCGTTTGCACAGTTTGCATCTGATCTTGATGACTATACAAGAGGTCAACTAGAGCGTGGACAAAGAATGGTAGAAGTACTTAAACAAGGACCATATGCTCCTGTGCCTATTGAAAAACAAGTTGTAATTATTTTTGCTGGTGCAAAAGGATACCTTGATGATATTGCAGTTTCTTCTGTAACTAAATTTGAAGCAGACCTTATGCCATTTATGGAAGCAAAATATTCAAATGTTTTTGACTCTATTAGAAATGACAAAAAAATCACTGATGATACTGAAGCAGAATTAAGAAAAGCTATCGAAGACTTCAAAGCTTCATTTGTTGAGTAAGAAAGGCTAAATATGGCTAATTTAAAAGAGATAAAGCGAAAGATAGGGTCTGTTAAGAATACACAGAAGACTACGAATGCTATGAAACTTGTATCTTCTGCTAAACTGAAAAGAACAGAAGAACTTGCTAAAAAGTCGAGAGTATATGCAGAAAAATTGACTGAACTCTTAACTGAGATTGCTCAAAAAATGCAAAATGAAAGTACTGATGGTATTGATAATGTCTACTTTAAGGATGCTCAAAATCCTAAAATAGTAGATATTGTATTTATTACTGCAGATAAAGGTCTTTGTGGTGGATTTAATTCACAAACAATTAAAAGTGTAAATAAATTACTTGAAGAATATAAAGCTAAAGACGTAAAAATACGTCTTAGAGCTGTGGGAAGAAAAGGTATTGATTACTTTAAATTCAATGGTATTGAATTAAGTGATGAAATTATCGGTCTTTCAGCAGCACCAGACTTTAAAACTGCTTCAGAATTTATTTCTGAAATTGCAGATGCTTATGTGAATGGTGATACGGATAAAGTAATCATTATTCATAATGGATATGTGAATATGATTACTCAAGAGTTAAGAGTTGATCAGGTATTACCTGTAGATAGCACTTCTTTAGAGTTAAATATGGTATCAACTTCAGAACTTGAAGTTGAACCAGATGATGATGACACACTTTTAGATGCATTGGTTAAACGTTATGTTGAATATACAATGTATTATTCACTTATTGACTCACTTGCGGCAGAACATTCTGCACGTATGCAAGCGATGGATGCTGCAACAACCAATGCAAAAGAGATGGTTAAAGAGTTAAATGTTAAGTATAACAAAGCTAGACAAGAATCAATTACTACTGAGCTCATTGAGATTATCAGTGGTATGGAATCAATGAAATAATAGGAGAGAAAATGACAGGTAAAATAGTACAAGTCTTAGGACCCGTAATCGATGTGGATTTTACAGACTATCTACCAGAAATAAACGAGGCATTAGAGACAATCAATGTAGTTGATGGTAAAGAACAAAGATTAGTTTTAGAAGTAGCAGCACAACTTGGTGATAATAGAGTTAGAACTATTGCTATGGATATGAGTGAAGGTCTAGTAAGAGGTCAAGAAGTAAAAGCAACAGGTGACTCTATAAAAGTACCAGTTGGTGAAGAAGTACTTGGACGTATATTCAATGTTATTGGTGAAGCAATCGATGACAATGGTGATGTCAATGCTAAAGAATATTGGTCAATCCATAGAGATCCACCACCATTTGAAGAGCAAAGTACAAAGACAGAAGTATTTGAAACTGGTATCAAAGTAGTTGACCTTCTTGCACCATACAATAAAGGTGGAAAAGTTGGACTATTTGGTGGAGCGGGTGTTGGTAAAACAGTTATTATTATGGAACTTATTAACAACGTTGCAATGAAACATTCAGGTTACTCAGTATTTGCCGGTGTTGGTGAAAGAACACGTGAAGGTAATGACCTTTACTTTGAAATGAAAGAATCAAACGTACTTGACAAAGTTGCACTTTGTTATGGTCAAATGTCAGAGCCTCCAGGAGCACGTAACCGTATTGCTCTTACTGGTCTTACTATGGCTGAGTACTTTAGAGATGAAATGGGACTAGACGTTCTTATGTTTATCGATAATATCTTTAGATTTGCACAATCAGGTTCAGAAATGTCTGCACTTCTTGGACGTATCCCAAGTGCTGTTGGTTATCAACCAACACTAGCAAGAGAGATGGGAGCACTTCAAGAGCGTATTACATCAACAACTAAAGGTTCAATTACCTCTGTACAAGCGGTATATGTCCCTGCAGATGATTTAACCGATCCTGCTCCAGCATCTGTATTTGCTCACTTAGATGCAACAACAGTACTGAATAGATCTATTGCTGAAAAAGGTATTTACCCTGCAGTTGATCCACTTGACTCAACATCAAGAATGCTTGATCCACAAATTGTTGGTGATGAGCACTATGCCATTGCAACAGGTGTTCAACAAATTCTTCAAAAGTATAAAGACCTTCAAGATATTATTGCAATTCTTGGTATGGACGAACTTTCTGAAGATGACAAACTTGTTGTTGAACGTGCTAGAAAAATTGAAAAATACCTTTCTCAGCCATTCCACGTTGCTGAAGTATTTACAGGAAGCCCTGGTGTGTATGTCACGCTTGATGACACAATTGCAGGATTTAAAGGTCTTCTTGAAGGTAAATTTGACCACATGAATGAAGCGGCATTCTATATGGTTGGTAATATGGATGAAGCTGTTGCTAAAAATGATAAGATTAACGCTAAATAATTTATATTTGGACGCGTTATAAGCAAAAGCTCACAACACTACGTTGTCATGGCAATACCTTTATACGGTAGCTCATGCAACTAGTGTATTGAGAGTTTGTATTTTAAAGGAATATGTATGGAACTCATGAAACTTGAAATCATTACACCAGATGGTGTGATATTTGATGGTGAAGTAAAACAAGTAAACTTACCAGGTTCTGAGGGTGAATTCGGCGTTTTAGCTGGTCATGCCACTTTGGTATCTTTATTAGATACAGGTGTTATTGTTTACGAAAAAGCAGATTCTAAAGAGGTAGCTGTGGCTATTAATTCTGGATATGTTAAAGTTGATGAAGAAAAAACAACATGTATCGTAGATGGTGCTGTCGCTCTTTCTGGAGATGACAGTGATTTGGCTAAAGCATTAGCAGAAGCAAAAGAACTTCTTGAAAAAACACAAGCCTCAAGCTCAGCTATTGCAGCAGCAGTTGCAAAAGTAGAACAAATAGGAAAATCTTTCTAACGTGGATACTCTTCTTAATTATTTCATCCATGGTAGTGCAATAACGTTTATTGTACTACTTGGGCTCTCTGTTTATTTCATAGCTACATTTTGGATATTTTTGGATAGGTTCTATATTTTGAACTCTCGTATAAGTTCAGAAGCAACATCACTAAAAGCACTTTATACAAGTCAGTCAAAATCAGTGGCGAATAATTCACTTATTTTTACTTATTTGTCACGAGTAAAGAAACCAAATAAAGCCATACTCGAAGCTGCTTCCTCTGATGCTATTAGGGTTTCCACAAAAGGACTTACATGGCTTTCTATTATTGCTTCTACTTCGCCATTTATTGGTCTTTTTGGAACAGTCATAGGGATACTTGAGACATTTTCAAAACTTGGTTCTCAATCAAATGCATCTCTTAATGTTGTGGCTCCTGCTATTTCTGAGGCACTTATTGCAACAGCTGCGGGTATTGCAGTAGCTATATTTGCTTATACCTTTCATCTTATCTTAAAGCGAAAAGCATATGAGCTTTCTTCGTTACTTACCTCTCAATCGGAAGTGATACTTTCTCAGGAAGATGAGGAATTATAGATGTATTCTTGGGACGATAGTCCAGATTTAAATATTACACCTTTAGTCGATGTTATGCTTGTACTCATGGCTATACTTATGGTGACGGCACCTACCATTACATTTCAAGAAAAAATAGAGCTTCCTCAAGGTTCTAAAACAGTTAAAGTAACAAAACCTAAAACACTTACGATACGTATGGATAAAAAACGAAAAATATATTTAAAGAATGATACGTATGGTCTAGATACATTTGCGGATGATTTTGTAAATCAATCTTCAAAATACGATAAAAAATCTGAAGTATATATACGTGCAGATGAAGTGTTGCAATACAAAGACGTAATGTATTTACTTAAAAGTGTCAAAGCAGCAGGTTTTCAAAAAGTTTCGTTGATTACAGAATAATATGATTATTGATAGATCTTCTAAACTCATTTGGGGTATTGTTGCTTTTGGGATATACTTTTTACTGCTTGGTTTGGTCATATATTATTTTAATACCCATCATGATGAAAAAACACAAGTGTACGTCAAAAAAAATGAAAAACGTATACAAGTTACACTTGCTCCTCCTCCAATTACAAATGTGCTTAAGAAAGTACCTAAAAAGTTAAAAGTAAAAGTAACGCCAAAAATTAAAAAAAATATAAAAATGCCTAAAAAAGTAAAACCTATTGTCAAAAAGAAAATTGTAAAAGAAAAAATTGTAAAAAAAATTGCTAAGAAAAAAGACATAAATATTACTAAAAATAAAAATATTAAAAAAGTAAATATACCTAAAGTTAAAAAAACGTTAGATTTATTTGCAGATGTTAAAACTACTGAAAAAAAACTTGATATGAGTATTACAAAAAAACCAATTAAATCAACTCCTACAAGTAAAATAATTAAAATAAAAGACAAACCATTAAGTGCAAGTGAACGTATAAACAGTACATTAAAAAGACAAAAAGATAGTCGTAGTGGTGAAGAAAATGCTTATTTTGCGAAAGTGCAAAGTATGTTAGAAGATTGGCCTGCACAAATAGAGTTTGCAGGAGAAAAAGCAAAAGTAGTTTTGTATATTAAGACTAGTGGTGAATTTGAATTTAAGGTTCAGTCTGCATCAACTATTGATGCTTTTAATGAAGGTCTGATTGCTTTCTTAGAACAACTTCAGTCTATAGGTTTTGGTCCACATAATGGAGAACGAACATATGAGTATGAAGCAGAATTTATAGCAAAAGAATAACGTATATATGCATATACTTTATGTTACAATACTAGACAAGGAGTTGGAAAATGAAAAATAGATTAAAAGAATATTTAAACAAATTAATAGAGATAGGTGGGAGTGATTTACACGTAAAAGCTGGATCCTTGGTACATATGCGTGTAAAAGGTGACCTACATCCTGTAAAAGGTGAAACATTAAGTAATGATAATGTCGTAGAAATTGTAAAAGAAATACTTAGTGATGAGCAATATAATAGATTGCAAGAAGAACAAGAAATTGATTGTTCTTATACTGTAAATGATAGACGTTTTAGAGTAAATATTTTTTATCATATGTATGGTTTAGGAATTGCAATGCGAGTTATTCCAGAAAATATAACTTCTTTGGAGGCGTTACATTTACCTAAATCAGTAGAAGACTTATCAGATTTGGAACATGGATTAATTTTAGTTACAGGGATTACCGGATCTGGAAAGTCAACAACTTTAGCCGCATTATTAGATAGAATTAATAAAACAAAGAAAAAGCATATAGTAAGTATTGAAGACCCTGTAGAGTATTTACATAAAGAACATTCTTGTCTCGTTTCTCAACGTTCAGTTGGGAGTAATACCCATAGTTTTTCAAATGCACTTAAAGCTTCATTACGTGAAGATGTAGATATTATATTTATTGGTGAGCTACGTGATCTAGAGACGATGGAAATTGCTCTGCATGCTGCGAATACTGGTCATTTGGTTGTCTCTACATTACATACTATGGATGCAAAAGAGACAATAGGAAGAATAATAGGTATGTTTCCTACAGAGGAACAAGCAAGAATACGCACTACACTGTCTTTTGTGCTCGAAGCTGTGGTTTCACAAAGATTGGTTAAAACATTAGATAATAATATTATACCTGCAGTGGAAGTCATGTTAAAGACCCAACGAATTGCTGAACTTATAGCAGATAATAGAGATAGTGAAATTTTAGAAACAATTGAAAAAGGTAGAGAAATCTATGGTTCTCAATCTTTTGATCAATCTCTGCTAGACCTGTATCATAAAGGAATAATAAGTAAATCTGTGGCATTAAGGTATGCTACTAATGCATCTGATTTGAACTTAAGTTTTGAGGGTATTCAAAAGATAGTAGGAGATAAAAATAGTGCTATGGTGAGTAACCAACCTAAGGGGGCATTTGATTTAAAATAATTTAAATCATTGACATAGGACTTTAATATTAATTAATGAAGACTTCAACACAGCCTTGATATAATCTGTACTTTAATACTAAAGTTAAGGAACATTTTGAAATATCTATTATTTATATTATTATCATTAAATCTCTTTGCTGTTGATGCGACAGTAAAGATAGAGAAGGATGTAGAAAATCGTGCACATATCGCTTTAGTGGATGCGTCTCCTATCTTGAATAATGCATTCTTTAAAATTTTACAAGCAGATTTGAAAATATCAGGGCATTTTTTAGCTGATGCTACACACTATGAAGGTGATATCTCTTCAAATTATTTAGTACCTAAATTAAAAAGTCAAGAATATGTTTTAAAATACTCTTTAAATCAAGTAAAAGGAACAGTTTTACTTATCCGTTTACTTAAAGCTTCCGATAGTACTGAAATTTTTAAGAAAAGATATGCTATCTCTTCTAAAAATAAAATACCTTTTATTGCGCATAAAGCTATTAGTGATATTAATAAAGTTTTAAAGTTTTCAGATATCTCTTGGATTAATCGTTATGTGATTTTCTCTAGATACACAAGCCCAGGTAAGAGTGAAATAGTTTTGGCAGATTATACTTTTAATTATAAAAAGACTATTATCAAAGGTGGATTAAATCTTTTCCCTAAATGGGCAGATAAAAATCAAAAAAGTTTTTATTATAGTGCATATAGTGGATTACGACCTATATTATATAAAATGAATATATATACAGGGGCAAAAGAAAATATAGCCGTATCAGAAGGGATGATATCTTGTTCTGATGTACGTGACGATGGGCATAAACTTTTAGCAACAATGGCTCCTCATGGGCAGGCAGATATTTACGAAATTGATGTTGCTACTAAAGCTAAAAAAAGAGTCACAAAGTTTAATGGTATAGATGTTAATGGTAAGTATTTAAATGGTGGAAATAGTATTGTTTTTGTCTCCAATAGGTTAGGATATGCTAGTATTTTTAAAAAAGGATTAAATAGTTCATCTGTTTCTCAAGTGGTGTATCATGGGCATAATAATAATTCAGTAGATACACATGGAAATAAAATTGTTTATAGTAGCAGAGAAAGTCAAAGAAGCTTTGGACATAATACGTTTAATATTTATTTGACATCATCAAGTAATGCAACCACACGCCCATTGACTACAACTGGTACAAATCAGTTTCCTAAGTTTTCTACGGATGGATCTGTGATATTGTATATTAAACATACAGGACATGGCTCGTCTATAGGATATATCAATTTAGAGAGTCATCAAAGTTTGCTTTTCCCAATTTCTGGGCGAAAAATCCAATCTATAGATTGGTAAACATTAGAATATAAAGGATAACATAATGAAAAAATCAATGATAATAAAATTAGCACTTACCACAGTTTTGGTGATAGGGTGTAGTCAAAAAGCGCCTGATTTGGATGCAGGTGTAGATGAAGGTAAAAATAATATTACAGACAGTATGGATATAGTAGAAGATACTGTGTCTATCGATGAAAATACGTATGATAGCAATAAGTCAAGCGACAGTGGCAGTAGTAACAGTAGTAGTGATGGTTTTCATAGTATCTATTTTGATTTTGGTGATTATGGTATAGCCTCTTCAATGGAAAATCATATTAATACCAATACAAATATTGTAAATAGTTCTGAAAGTAAAATTAAAATTGAGGGTAATTGTGATGAGTTTGGAACAGATGAATACAATTATGCTCTAGGACTAAAACGAGCAAAAATTGTTAAAGATAGTATTGTTGCACAAGGTGTGCCTGAAGATAAAATGGTCATTATCTCTTATGGTGAAAGTAATCCTGTTTGTACTGCCCCTACAGATGAATGTTATGCAGAAAATAGAAGAGTTGATCTTCATTTAGTAAAGTAAGTGAATGAAGCGTATTATTCTTTGTACTCTTTGTGTATCTACTCTGATTTATGCTGAGCCTTCTGTATATGGTAATGGAGGTGTCTCTGATAATGCAAGTACAAAAAAAATTGCTTTACTCAAGCGTAGCGTTTCTCAATTAAAAGAGCGCCTAGATGGGTTGAGGAGTATCGTAGAGGGATTAAGTGCTAGTGTACATAAATTAGAGCATAAAAAAATACCTGTTGCCTCCTCTTTAAGTACATCCAATACGAATGAATTACTTGAAGACCTTGGTATTATGATTGATGATATTAATAGTAAATATATTTCTAGAGATGAGCTAAATAAAATTTTAGCATTAAAAGGTGTGCCGGGTACAGTACAAGTAGCGAGCGTAAAAAAAGAACCTAAAACTAAAAAAGAATTGCCTACACAAGATATAGCTAAAGTATATAGTCAAGGTGTACGTTCTTTTGTTAAAAAACGTTATGATGAAGCAGAAAAAAAGTTTGTGCTTACTGATACAAAAGGGTATAAACCAGCAGCTTCAAATTATTATTTAGGAGAAATATCCTATTATACTAAAAAATATGAAGATGCTATTTTTTATTTTAAAAAAAGTGCAGGACTCTATGATAAAGCTTCTTATATAGATACATTATTGTTACATACTGCTATTGCTTTAGAAAAAACAGGTGATAAAACACAAGCAAAAGCGTTTTATGAAAATATTGTAGAAAATTACCAAGGTAAAAAAACTGCTAGTATTGCGAAACAAAAATTGAGGAAACTATAATGAGATATATGATAATTACAAGTTTGATTTTATTCTTTATCTCAACTATACATGCAGAAACAATTTTTTATGATGAGGATGAAGAGGAGCCTGTGGTTAAAGAATTAACACATGAGCTCATTCCTATGTCTAAAACAGTTTTTAAAGTTGTTGATTTAAAAACGTTTCAAAATAGAGTTGTTGATTTGACAGGAAAAAACTTTATAATCGTCTCAGTACGTGAAAAAGGGAGTGATGGTCGCTTTTATGCAGTAGATGCTGATGGGACTGTTTGGTGGAGCGGTCCTGTAACTTCGGGAGCATTAGAGTTTCGAAGTCCTTCCGGTGTTTTTAATATATTTCAGAAAAAAAGACATTATATGTCTAAAGATTTTCCAGACGAATCGGGTGTGAATAATATGGACTTTATGATGAAGTTTACACGATTTGGACATGCGTTGCATAAAGGAAGTGTCGGATGGATGTCTCATGGCTGTATTCATATTGACCCCAAAGATATCCCTGTATTGTTTAAATGGTCAAAGCATGGTATGCCGATAGTCATTACAAGGCAAACCTATATGCCTTTTGCAAAAGATGATTTACAAAAGATATATTTGACTAAGTAGATAACTGTTTTGCTTTATTGTAAGCTTGTTCTATAGCATCAATACAAGAAGCTCTTACATTTCCCTCTTCTAATGCACTATATCCTGCAGCTGTGGTTCCTCCAGGGCTCATAACTGTATCTTTCAGTAATGCAGGGTGTATCTCTTGAATGAGTGTACCAAACCCTGAAAATAGACCTCTCATTGTAGTCATAGCATCTTCTCTTTTGAGACCTTGTTTGACTGCACCATCTACAAATGCTTCTGCAATAAGTGCTAAATAGGCAGGACCAGAACCAGCCAAT
>Ga0256844_10000629_pt1 | contig 13416 bp, 15 predicted proteins | sample MusselsmetaG_FD_189100 | JGI IMG/M metagenome (GOLD analysis project Ga0256844, IMG submission 189100) | Mussel associated microbial communities from hydrothermal vent at the East Pacific Rise, Pacific Ocean - Mussels | ecosystem: Host-associated > Mollusca > Shell > Unclassified ... | reverse complement strand
CCGGCGGGCATACAAGAGGGCATCAGATAGTGGAAATCCGTTCGAAAGGAAGTGTTGGAGTGCATCTTGGAGACTTGCTACCTACTCACGTACACAATCATCCGTTGTGGACAATGTCATACGATAATTTTCCGTTGGAGGTCATTGATCGTAAAAGTGAATTGCTTGGAAAATATACAGATCTGGAGAGTTGGTTTCTTCTCTATCATGATCCTTTTGTCAGGGCATGTCGTCTCGCCGGGGATTTCAAGGTAAAAGAGAAGTGGCAAGCAGGAAAATCGGAGAGTCTTATTTAAGGAGCGTTAAAAGAAGAAAAGGGAAAGGCAATTTTAAACCGAGAAACAGGGAATGGCATATGAAAAAAACAGGTTTAGTTTATGATGACAGATACCTGATGCATGTTACTGGAGGGTATCATCCAGAGTCTCCTGAGAGATTGAAAGCAATTCATAAAAGGCTTTCTGAGTCCGGGTTAATTGAGAAACTGATTCCGATTGAGGCTGAGAAAGCTAATCAGAGATGGATTGAAACTGTTCATAATATCCATTATATAATGCAATTTGAAGAAGCATGTATTTCTGGATTCCCCGAATTTGAACATCCGGATAATGCTATCTGCAGGGATACATATGCAATTGCATTTCTTGCAGTTGGTGGTGTTCTCAAAGCAATAGATGCTGTTATGAATGGCGATGTGGATAACGCGTTTTGTGCCGTTCGCCCCCCCGGTCACCATGCAGAAGTGGATAAGCCCATGGGATTCTGCTATTTCAATAATGTTGCTATCGGTGCCAGATATCTTCAGGAACAATACGGAATAGAGCGGGTTGGAATCATCGATTTTGATGTACATCATGGCAATGGAACGCAACATATTTTTGACCAGGATCCGTCAGTTTTTTATTACTCGATACATGAACATCCGTCATTTGCTTATCCAGGGACTGGCAGGGAGTTTGAGGTAGGCGTTGCCGATGGAAATGGGTATACGGTAAACTCACCTGTTCTTCCAGGAAAAGGGGATGATGAGTACAGAAAAATGATTATGCAGGATCTGGTACCGGCATTTAAAAAATTTGATCCTGAATTTATTTTGTTGTCAGCAGGTTTTGACGCCCATATAGACGATTTGATGTCTGGCACCAACCTTACAACTGACGGATATGATTTTGTGTCTGAGGTTATAATGAATCTGGTAAACAGATGTTCAAAAGGGCGAGTGGTTTCTGTTCTGGAAGGCGGCTATAACCTTGATGTACTTCCATTACTTGTAGAAAATCATATTAAGATTATGGCGGGTATGCGATAATCATTTTTTATAGTTTAAGATGAATTTTTGGAGGAGCCATGTTTGTAAGTGAAAGGATGTCGACGGATCTTATTACAGTCGAGTCGGATATAACGATTTTCGAGGCAAAGTCTCTTATGACCGATAAAAATATTCGTCATTTGCCGGTAGTTGACTCGCAGGGCAAGTTGATAGGTATTGTTACTGACAGAGATATGCGTGATGCAATGCCTTCGACTTTGTTGAAAAAAACGGATTATGAGATAACGCTAGGCAAGATTATGAATTATTCAATCAGCGATATCATGACAAAAGATCCCATGACGATTTACGCCTATTTTACTCTGCAGGATACACTGTTGGTTATGCAGCAGAAAAAAGTGGGAGCTTTGCCGGTAATTGATGACCAGGGTTACCTCAAGGGTATTTTGTCGACCCGTGATCTACTTTCTGCATTTGTTAATGTTATGAATATCGATGAACCCGGCAGTCTGCTGTGCATAATTGCAAAGGCTCAGACCGGAGAAATGAAAAAAATTGTTGATATTATTACTGAAGAAAATATATCTCTTGGTTCTATGCTTGTGGCAAGATTTTGGGATAAGGAAAAGCGCGCAATTTTCCCCTATTTGCTCACCAATAATGTTATTACGGTGAAGAAGAAATTGTTGGATAAAGGGTTTGAGTTGATTGATCCCATGAGATGGTATCTTGATCAGGTACCTCAAAAAAACGATTGAGAAACAGGACGATCAGTGGAAGTGGTGGTGCTCATTTCAGGGGTATATCTTGGATATTGTGATAAAAAAATTCATATTTTTACTGTTTATTCTTGCCGTTGGAGGAGTGTGGCTTTTTGTTGGAAATATAGAGGCGGAGGAACAAAAAACAGGCTCCGAAAGTGTGGCATACTGGCACAAAAAACTCAAAGAAAAAGGAGATACCGCCTCTCTGGTTCAATTGGGTTGGGTCTATTATCGTGGAGATGGAGTTCTTTCAGATAAGGTCAAGTCGTATAGTTATTTTATCAGGGCAGCTCGGAAAGGTAATGTGGAGGCACAGAAAAAGATTTCCAATATGTATTACCTTGGTGAGGGCGTTGGGAAGAATGAGATAAAATCATTGTACTGGGCAGAAAAATCAGCACTTCTGGGAGATGCGAATGCCCAGTATAATCTTGCTCTGATGTATGATAACGGAACAGGAACAGAAAAGTCCGCAGTACTTGCTGCTAAGTGGTATGAAAAAGCATCAAAACAGGGCCACGTTCTTGCGCAAAATACTCTTGCGTGGAAATACAGTAAAGGGATTGGTGTCAAAGAAGATAGCGTTAAAGCCGCTTTTTGGTATGCTAAATCTGCGGAAAATGGTGATCCATTTGGCCAGTATAATCTGGGCCGAGTTTTCTTAAAAGGTGACGGTGTCGAACAAGATGAACATCAGGCTTTTTACTGGTGGGAAAAGTCAGCATTGCAGGGGTTTGTGCTGGCAGAAAGTCGCCTTGGTTTTTGTTACGTCAGGGGTGTTGGTGTGGTGCCGGATCTTTACCAGGCTGTCTATTGGTGGTCTAAAGCTTCGGAAGGTGGTAGCGCCATAGCCAAAAGGAACCTGGAGTTGCTTTGCCGACAAAATGCAAAACTCTGTGTTCCCCCACCTATTGTACCTTAACGCTACATAAAAAAGTGGGTTTTACGAAAATCCACTTTTTATGTAGCTATCATTTTTTATGTTTGGCCATTTCTTCGGGGCTCATTGTCCAGAGTGGAGTACCATCTTTTGTCAGACGCACTTTAAATTCAAAATTTTCCCCCTGCTGAACCTTTGCCGCGATAAAAATATCTTCCTCGTTTATAAGTGCCCAGGAACCTTTGACTGTTGTTTTGATACCTTTGCGAATACCAGTCTCTTTCGGTGTTGCAAAAGCTGTTGGGCAAAGATGAATAAGGAATTTTTCTCCACCGTCATCAAAAATGAAAGCTGTGCCTGAGGCCATTCCTGGCAGTGGGGTAACTTTTTTAAATTTTAATATCTTGCCCTTAATTTTATCTCTTTCTTTGTAGTTATAAAATTGATTATAGGGTGAGTCTACCTCCCAGCCGGTCAGTCCATCTGCATCAGCTGTCTGGGCAGAAGAGCAGAGGGAAACGGTAGTGATAAAAATGGTTATTATCAGGAATTGTAAACTGGTTTGTATTGTGTGCATGGTTCCTTCGTTCCTTATTGCCTTAAAACTTCTTTTCTGAAAAAGTCATCCAGGAAGCTCTTTCTCCACCCTTCTGTTTGCCGCAACTGCCGGGGCGCATCATCGTTTCGAAGGCTGAGTGTTCTGGTAAGCATTTTCAGTTCAGATGCATTGCCGACGAGGGCAGGGTCGATTCCCAGCATCTCACTTTTTAAGGAGATGAGGTTTTTAAGCTTTTTCAACGTTGTTTTTTCATCATTGTTCAGTTTCGTTGTCTGTTGAAGTGCAGGGTAGGTCGTCTCTTTCTGGTTGAGCGTTGTTGTAATAATAGCGCACACGGTTGTGCCGTATCTGGCCACCGCCTTTTCAGAAAGGCCACATTTGGGACGTAGGTTTTCTATGGTTTGTACTTTTTGTTTTGCTATTTCTACGAGTAAACCGTCCTTAATGATGTGCCCCCGCGGGCGATCGAGTTTGCGGGCCATTCCTTCTCTCCAGGTTGTCAGGTTCTTGAGCACCGCCAAGCTTTGTCTGCCGAGTGTTCCACAACCCTTTATTTTCAGATATCGTTCATTATCAGCAGGGCCGGAATATGTGGCAGGATTATTGAGCAGGTTCAGTTCCTCCTGGAGCCAGGATTTGATCTTTGGACCAATTATTCTGCTGAGCAGGATGACACGTATGGCCCTGAGATAACGAACATCATCGAGGCCATACCTGATTTGGTCTTTACTAAGAGGTCGTTGCAGCCAGTTGGTACGGGTTTCTGCTTTTGACAATTCAATATCGAGAAGTTCTTTGACCAGGTTGGCAAGAGAGAGAATCGCAGGCAGGTTTGAAAAACCTGCGGCAAGCCTGGTGTCGAAAATATTCTGTGGCGTAGCACCTGTTGCCCGTTTCAGGATAGCAAGGTCCTGTGGGGCGTCATGGAGTATTTTAACGACACTGCGATCATAAAGAAGTTGGCCCAGAGGTGTTAAATCCTTAATAGCTCCAGGATCGATTAAATAGCAGTCTTCGTCGGAAAGAGCTATCTGAATAAGACCGAGTTTAGGATAGTATGTACGCTCCCAGACAAATTCAGTGTCAAGCGCAACAGCGTCAGTTTTTCTGGCTGTGCGAATAAGAGTTACCAGATCCTGTGTGTTTTCTATGAGAGTATTAAGTTTGTCCATTCTGTTTGTGGATAGTGATTATTTAGGCAAATCCCTTGTGGGTATTAGTGCATTACAACTGGAAAGCAACCATAAAAAACAAGAAACTGAAAGGTGTTTTTTGAAATTATGTGGTAAATCTTAACTCGAACGTATGCATATTCCCGGACAATCTCCAAGGGGTGCTGACTGAGTCTTGGTTTGTCTGGTGCTTGCCGGTGTTTATCTGTGTGTTTTTTATTATTATCGAGCAAAGCGATATTGTACAAAATACTCCTTCTGGAGCGAGAATGCTATATTACATTTTAAAACGGATTTTATTGATGATTCCCACACTTTTTGGAGTGATGGTCATTACATTTACTATAACTCAGTTTGTTCCTGGTGGACCTGTTGAAAAGTTGATTGCCGACATAGAAGGATATGGTGGAGGGGGCGGTGAGATTTCCTCAGGAAAATCCTCGTACCGTGGAAGTTCGGGTTTTGATGCGGAGCGAGTTGAAGAACTTAAAAAATTATATGGGTTTGATCAGCCACCTGTTACCAGGTTTTTTAAGATGATGAAAAGCTATCTGGTGTTTGATTTTGGAACATCATATTATCACCACCAAAGTGTTTTCCAACTCGTCGTTTCCAGAATGCCGGTTTCCATGTCACTTGGGCTCTGGACGTTTCTCATTGTCTATGGAGTCTGTATACCGCTGGGTATTAAAAAAGCAGTAGTTGAAGGGAGTCGTTTTGACATAATAACCTCAACCATAATTCTGGTGGGCTACGCTATCCCCGGTTTTGTACTTGGCGTTGTTCTTGTTGTTCTTTTTGGCGGAGGAAGCTTCTGGTCTGTTTTTCCTTTAAGGGGAATTGTTTCTGATAACTGGAGCGAGCTTGGCCTGTCAATGAAGATACTTGACTACCTGTGGCATATGGTCTTGCCCATCATTGCCAGCAGTGTTGGTAGTCTTGCTGTTATGACAATGCTCACAAAAAATTCTTTTCTCGAAGAGATCCGAAAACAGTATGTGCTCACTGCCCGGGCCAAAGGCTTGTCGGAGTCTCAGGTGTTGTATAAGCATGTGTTCAAAAATGCTATAATTCCTATTATCACGGGATTTCCTGGTTATTTTATTGCCTCATTTTTCACAGGTAGCCTTCTTATTGAAACTATTTTTTCACTTAACGGTATGGGTTTGCTTGCCTATGAATCCGTTCTTAATCGGGATTATCCCGTTGTTCTCGGTACGCTCTATTTTTTTACCATTATTGGTCTTGTTTCCCGTTTACTGTCGGATTTAAGCTACGTGGCAGTTGATCCCCGGATCAGTTTTGGAGGCTTTGATGGTTGATTCTAATACTTCAGGAAACGGAAGATTGACAACGGTCAGTATACGGGCAAAAAGCTGGCAGAGATTTAAAAGAAACAAGCGCGGTTATTACAGCCTGCTTCTTTTTGTGATTTTTTTTGGTATAAGTCTGCCTGCAGAAATAATAAGCAATGACGTTCCCCTGCTGGTGAAATATGAAGGGCAGTATTACTATCCAATGTTTTTTGAATATTCCGAAACCACTTTTGGTGGAGATTTTGAAACGGAAACTGATTATAAAGATCCGTTTATTTTAGATCGTTTACAGGAAACTGATAATTTTGTGATTTTTCCACTAAACGACCATAGCTTCAACAGTATTAATGAGGAGATTGATGGGCCAGTTCCTTCTCCACCATCTAAGGATAATCTGTGGGGCACGGATGATCGCGGACGTGATGTGCTGGCAAGGGTCATTTACGGATTCAGGCTCAGTGTCCTTTTCGGGCTGATATTGACTTTTGTCGGGACGATAGTAGGTATTGTCGCTGGAGCTGTGCAGGGTTACTTTGGCGGGCGAACTGACCTCATTTGTCAAAGATTTATTGAAATATGGGGTGCGATGCCTGAGCTTTACCTGCTTATTATTTTTGCTTCAATTTTTCAGCCAAGTATTTTTCTTCTTCTTTTACTACTTTCTCTTTTCAGTTGGATGGGGTTGTCGGACTACGTGCGTGCAGAATTTTTAAAAGGAAGAAACCTTGAATATGTTAAAGCTGCAAGAGCCCTGGGCGTCGGCAATATTGTTATTATGTGGAGGCATCTGTTGCCGAATGGTTTTACCCCTGTCATTACCTTTTTACCCTTTCGAGTTTCTGCAGCCATACTTGCTCTGACGAGCCTGGATTTTTTGGGACTTGGTGTTCCACCATCCACACCGAGCCTTGGGGAATTATTGGCACAGGGCAAAGCAAATATTGATGCCTGGTGGTTGTCTTTGTCTGCATTTTTCATTCTTGTGATGACTCTTGTTTTACTGATTTTTATTGGTGAAGCACTGAGGGAAACCCTTGATCCTCGAAAAAGATAATTGGATCAGCCTGTGGACGGTCATATTTATTAAGTGTTTTCTGAAATTGACTTATTGGTGAACTAATTATATGGTAATCAACTGGATTTAATTAGGCGTTTTTTGAAAAACGACTTTTCAAAACTTCGTAATAATACGTATTGGGATTAATGGAAAAAAACTTTCTTGCCCGTCTTGGAAATTCCGGGCTCTATATTCTGACCGATCTTGGCAGGATGGCAATCTTTCTTCTGAAAGCGTTAAGAGGTGTGTTCAGACGCCCTTTTAGATTGAGAGAGCTACTGCGACAGATTCATTTCATCGGTGTTGGTTCTTTGGTTGTTATTTTTTTTACGGCCATATCAACGGGAATGGTACTCGGTCTGCAAGGATATTATTCTCTGAGCAAATTTGGGGCCGAGGGGATGCTTGGTTCTGCTGTCTCGCTCACGCTTGTTATGGAACTTGGTCCTGTTTTAACTGCGTTGATGGTGACCGGTCGGGCAGGTTCGGCCATGTGTGCTGAACTGGGAATTATGAGAATATCTGAACAGATTGATGCTCTGGACTGTATGGCAATTGATCCATTTCGATATTTTATCACGCCCAAGTTTCTGGCTATGCTCATTTCGGTACCACTGCTTACCGCTGTTTTTGATGTGGTTGGTATTAGCGGTGGCTACATTGCGGGTGTTGGTTTGATGGGTGTGAACCCTGGTAGTTACTTTGCAGGAATGCAAAATAGTGTGACTAATCACGATATATGGCTGGGTGTTGTGAAGTCGTTTGTTTTTGCCTTGCTTATTGTCTGGATCTGCACAGGCAGAGGCTATTTTGTCCAGATGATACGGGGGGCTGGATTTGGTGCTGAAAGTGTGAGTCGGGTGACGACGCAGGCAGTTGTGCTTTCTTCCATATCAATTCTTGTTTTCGACTATCTAATAACAGCGGTACTTCTGTGATGACTCCTGCGATAGAGTTTAAATCGGTTACGAAAACGTTTTCGAAAAGAGATGGTGCTGTACAATCTGTTCTTGATGATGTTGATTTTTCTATTCCTGCGGGAAAAACAACAGTTATTGCAGGTGGTAGCGGGCAAGGGAAAAGTGTTACACTCAAACTTGTTCTAGGCCTGATGCAGGCTGATTCAGGTCAGATTTTTATAGATGGTAAGGATGTGACGAGGGCGCGAGGTAGAGTGCTTGAGGAGCTTCGCATGCAATTTGGTGTATTGTTTCAGGGGGCGGCGCTTTTTGATTCTCTTACTGTTTTTGAAAATGTAGCTTTACCTCTCAGGGAGAGAACTCGCAAAACTGAGGCTCAAATTAAGGAAATGGTGGGCTATTCTCTGGAGCAGTTTGAGCTTGCAGGTCATGAAGAGAAATATCCGGCACAACTAAGTGGTGGCATGCAGAAAAGGGTTGGACTCGCGAGAGCCATGCAACTGGAACCTGCCATTATGCTTTTTGATGAGCCAACCACAGGACTTGATCCCGTGATGACGCAGGAGATATATCACCTTTTTGCCAGAACCCAGGCAAATTTTGGTTTTACCTCTGTTATCGTCAGCCATGATATTCCTAAAATTTTTAATCTTGCCGATCAGGTGATAATTCTGAATAATGGGAAAATGGATGTATTTGGTAGCCCTGAGGCGATTCAATGGTCAGAAAAGCCACACATTCAGGAATTTGTAAAAACAACAATGGGCGATATTTATCAAAGTCACCTGGTGGAAAAATGAAAAAAAATACTCTTGAAATAACCGTTGGCCTGTTTATGTTGATTGGCTTTGGCGCGTTTGTTTATCTAGCTTTGCAGTTAGGGGAAGTCTCTATTTTTGGTAATGGCAATACATATATTATCAAAGCGGAATTTGATAATGTGGCGGGGATTAAAAAAGGAGCAGCGGTTCAGGTTGCCGGTGTTGTTGTGGGAAATGTTGTCGGTATTGAATTAGATGAAGACGATATTGCATTGTTATCATTGAAAATTGATAATACATTGAAATTACCAGTTGACTCTATTGCATCGGTAAAATCCCAGGGGATAATTGGAGATAAGTATATCCAACTGACTGTCGGTGGTGATGAACAACTTTTTAAGCCGGGGGATCATCTGGTTGATACGGAATCGTCTGTGGATATAGAATCACTTATCAGTAAATTTGCATTTGGCAGTGCCGAGTAATATTGAAAAATTGGGTGTATAACTTTTCTCGGTACAACATAATTTTCGCGGAAATAATGATGAAAAATATAGTTTGCTTTACTGTCCTCTTTGTACTGCTGTCTGTCTCTGGAGTTCTTGCTGTTGATAGAGGGCCTACCGCTCAGCTGAAACCGGTTATGGATGAATTATTAAATGTTCTTGCTGATGAAAGTCTGATGGGCAGGCAACACTTTGAAGAACGGCGTGCCAAAATAATGTTGAACATTCAGAAAGGATTTGACTTTAGAGAGATGTCAAAACGTATTCTTGGTAAAAAATGGCGTAAATTGAGTGACGCAGAAAGGGACTCATTTACTGGACTAATGACTAAGCTTCTTGAAAATGTATATATTGGCAAACTTGAAAGCTATTCAGGAGAAGCAATAACTTTTGATGCCGAAAGAATAAAAGGGAAACGTGCCCAGGTGACCACTATTTTTGAGGGGAGCGGCGGTAAGATTCCCATTCACTACATAATGAGAAAAAAAGGAGACCTCTGGCTGGTATATGACATTAATATAGAAGGCGTAAGTTTAGTGAGAAATTATCAGGAACAATTCAAAAGTATACTTCGGCAGAAAAAATATGCCGGACTTGTTAAAGTACTTGAAGAAAAGAACTGGGCCTTTGAGCAGGAACAAAAGCTCAACTCAATCGAAAAAGAGAGTAAATAGAAATACAATGGTTTCGTACGATACTCATTTGAAGGAACGTTGTTTCTCTTTCTTGCAGGAAGATGAGGCTCAAGTCTTTTTGAGTTTGATGGATGAACGGATTTGTAAAGCTGGTACACATCTCTTTGAGAAAGGCGATCCTGCCGACTGCTTGTATTTAGTCGTCAGTGGGAAAATTGCGGTTCAAAAACGAACCGGTTTTGGAGAGAGGACCCAGGTGGTTGCGCTATTGGGGGCCGGTGCTCCTATTGGTGAAGGTGGATTGCTCGAAAAAAAAGTAAGAGGATCGACTCTGCTGGTGGTTCAGGATTCTAAACTTCTTGTGTTTAAAAGATCTGCTTTTTTGCAGTTGTGCTACAAGGATAACAGCCTCGCGGTCAAGATTCTGCAATGGTTGCTCGAAAGAGTTGTGGTGCGTTTGCAAAAAAACTCTGAACGGCTGGCGCATATATTATAGTACTTATTTTTATAGAATAGATGAATTTGAGGGCGAAAAATTCTGGTTTTCGTGATCTCTAAAAATAGTTTTTTATGTCAAATGTGTTTTTTCCTAGCCAATCTGATATAAATTGATTATTTTTCTTTCTTTTTGTTTTTTGACTTTAACCGACGTTGATTAGATTTTGTGGGATAAGGCGTTTTTATCCCGTTGAAATAGTTTGCAGTTAAGGCCTAAGCGGTCTTGGTACCGGATGTTCTGTAGCTGTATGGCCGGCATATGTTGCTTCTCCGGCTCCAGTGGAGAATTGTTTTTTGCTGTTTCCGGGAAGCTCTGCAGAAAATAAAAATACGAAAATAGAGTATTTTTGTACTTAATTTGGAGGATACAATGGCATTACCTAAAAGAAGACACTCTCATTCACGTACCCGAAAGAGAAGATCACATGACAGTTTGACAGCTCCGGGGCTTTCAGTTTGTCAGGACTGTGGAGAGCCTAAAGAACCCCATCGCCTTTGTGGCGGTTGTGGAAAATATAAAGGCAGATCTGTTTACGTTTTTGATACTGAGATTGATTAATACCTCCTGGAAGTTCCTTTCTTGTCTCTTAAGGAGGAATTCTGTAAAGGATTGTATTTCATCAGGTAATTGATCAACTCTGGCAGAATTGTCTGAGTTGATTTCGTATTTTTTCCCCGTTTACGGGGTTAGGAGAGTGTTGTGCAAATAGCCCTGGATGCTATGGCAGGGGACCATGGCCCTGAGGAACTGATTGCCGGGGCACTGCTTGCTGTCGAAGAGACAGGTGTTAATATCAGCCTGGTCGGGGATGAAAAGATCATTGCTGCGCATCTGGAAAAACTGGCTCCGGGGTCGAAAATATCGTCCCGGGTGTCGGTCGTTCATTCGTCACAGGTTATCGAGATGAATGAACATCCTGTTGATGCCATTCGGAAGAAAAAAGATTCCTCTGTAATGGTAGCTTTTGAGCTTGTTCGGCAAGGACAGGCGGATGCGGCTGTAAGTGCTGGCAATTCTGGTGCTACTATGGCTGCAGGAGTACGTAAACTTGGAAGGTTAAAAGGAATTTCACGTCCCGGGATTGCTTCGTTGTTTCCAACTCTGAAAAAGCCGGTTGTTCTGATGGATATCGGTGCAAACGTAGATTGTCGTGCCCAGCACCTTTTTCAGTTTGCAGTGATGGCCTCGGCGTTTTCCGGTATCCTCGATAATAAATATCCACGGGTAGGTTTGTTGACCATCGGCGAAGAGATTGGAAAAGGTAACAGCCTTATTAAAGAGACTTATCCGCTTTTGAAAAACAGTTCCATGAATTTTATTGGTAATGTTGAAGGTCGGGATATTTATCAGGGAAATGTAGATGTAATAATCTGTGATGGTTTTGTTGGAAACGTTTGTCTGAAGGTCAGTGAAGGTTTGGCTGAGGCGGCAATGATGATGCTGAAAGATGAAATAGTTAAATCATTTTTGGCAAAAGTTGGTTATTTGCTTGCTCGCCATGCTTTTAAGTCTTTTAAAAAACGGGTCGATTACGCTGAATATGGTGGTGCACCTCTGCTTGGGATTAATGGCACAGGTATCATTTGTCATGGCAAATCGAGTTCTCACGCAATTAAAAATGCAATTATTGAAGCGGCGAAGATGGTTAAGAGGAATTTAAACCAGAATATCCTTGAGAGTCTGGCTGCTGAAAAGAAAGTTGAACATATGGAGACATGATGGGAACTGTTGTGTTAGGGACTGGATCCTGTTTACCGAGCAAAGTCCTCACCAATGTAGATCTGGAATCCATAGTTGAAACAAATGATGAGTGGATACGGAGCAGAACTGGAATAGAATCACGCAGAATTGCTGGAAAAGGTGAATACACTTATAAAATTGCGGCTGATGCTGCAAAAAAAGCGCTTGCTGCTGCGGGTGTTTCTGCTAGTGAAATCGGGCTTGTTGTACTCGGAACGATTAGTTCACATATGCTCATGCCTTCGAGCGCGTGTTTTGTACAGAATGAAATAGGCGCAGTAAACGCATTTTCTTATGATCTCAATGCAGCATGCTCAGGTTTTTTGTATGGCCTTGATCTTGCTGATAAATATATTAAAGATGATCACTCAATGAAAGTGCTGGTTATAGGCGCTGAAACGTTGTCTGGTCGCTTGAACTGGAAAGATAGAAATACCTGTATTCTTTTTGCTGATGGTGCTGGAGCTGCAGTTTGTGGTTATTCGGATTCCGATCGAGGTGTGATTGGTTCCCAGCTACTTTCTGATGGTTCTCTCTGGAAACTCCTGCATATGCATGCCCCAAAGAGTTACAATCCGGATCTGCTCGTTGAAGACAATGACGGAACCTTCATTCAGATGGAGGGAAAAGAGGTCTTTAAACATGCAGTGAGAGCAATGGAAGACTCTGTACGGGGACTCCTTAAAAAAGAAAATGTTGATTTGGATTCAATAGATATTTTTATTCCACATCAGGCGAATATTCGTATCCTTAATAATTTAATTGATCGCTTAAAAGTACCACGGAGTAAAGTATTTATAAACGTTTCTAAATATGGTAATACATCCGCTGCGTCAATTCCGATAGCACTCGATGAAGCAAACAGCAGTGGTATGATTTCAAAAGGCGATACAGTGTTATTTTGTTCCTTTGGTGGTGGATTTACCTGGGGTGCAACACTGATTAAGTGGTAAACAGGAGAAATACGTATGGATTATTTTTTATCTGAAGAACAACAGATGATCGTTGACATCGCAAAGCAGATCACTGACGAAAGAATTATACCCAATCGTGCTGAACTTGATGAAAAAAATGAGTTCCCACGGCAGATTTTAAACGAAATGGCTCAGGCGGATCTTTTTGGTGTACCAATTCCAGAAGAATACGGTGGGTTTGGAGGCGGCTGCCTCGATATAGTTTTAACGCTTGAGCAGTTTGGGCGTGGGTGTCTTGGAGTAGGCACTGCCTTTGCCGCTAATTTCCTTGGTGTTTACCCGATTATCATTGCCGGTTCCGACGAGATGAAGCAGAAGTATCTCCCTGATGTAGCATCGGGAAAACGATTTGGAGCTTTTGGT
>Ga0256844_10000628_pt1 | contig 13434 bp, 10 predicted proteins | sample MusselsmetaG_FD_189100 | JGI IMG/M metagenome (GOLD analysis project Ga0256844, IMG submission 189100) | Mussel associated microbial communities from hydrothermal vent at the East Pacific Rise, Pacific Ocean - Mussels | ecosystem: Host-associated > Mollusca > Shell > Unclassified ... | reverse complement strand
TTAAACAGTTGGGTATTATGGCTGATTGGGAGAATCCTTATGTGACGATGGATTTTAAATTTGAAGCAAATATCTATAGAACCTTGTGTGAAGTGGCAAAAAAAGGGCTTTTGGTTGAGCGTCATAAACCTATTTTTTGGTCTTGGGCTGCGCGTACTGCGTTGGCTGATGCTGAGGTGGAGTATGAAGACAAAGAAGACTATACATTATACGTGAATTTTGAACTCTCTGATTTGGCAAAAGAGAAGCTTGGAATTGAGGGGAAAGCAGGGGTTGTTATCTGGACGACTACGCCTTGGACACTTCCTGCGAATACAGGAATTTCACTGAATCCTGATGAGATGTATGTTCTTGGAGAGCATGGGCATATTGTGGCTGAAGCTCGTTATGATGCGATGATTGCAGAGGGTGTTGTGGCAGGTCACTCCAGTCGTAAAATTTCGGCTACAGAGCTTGATGGTCTTTTGGCAATTAACCCTTTGAATGGACGAAGTTCTAAGATTGTACTTGGCGACCATGTTTTGATGGATGGTGGTACAGGGTGTGTTCATACAGCCCCAGGGCATGGAGAAGATGATTACAAAGTAGGGCTTAAAAATGGTCTTGAAGTGGTTATGCCTGTGGATGAGCGAGGGTGTTATGATGAGTCTGTAGTGGGACTTAATTTGCTTCCAAATCCAGAAGAGTTTGTAGGAATGCACATTTTTAAAGCCAATGAGCCTATTTTAGAGCTTCTTGGAGAGGCACTTTTAAAAGTGGGTAAATTTACCCACTCGTACCCACACTGTTGGAGAACGAAAAAACCACTTATCTATAGAGCAACAAACCAATGGTTTATTTCGGTAGATGATAAGCCTGTAGGTTCTGATGATACGCTTAGAGAGGCTTCTTTAAAAGCCCTTGATGATGTTGCTTTTTATCCAAAAAGTTCAGCCAACAGATTAAAACCAATGGTTGAAGGTCGTCCTGATTGGTGTATCTCTCGTCAACGAGATTGGGGAGTTCCTATTGCATTCTTTAGAGTAAAAGCTACCAAAGAGGTTCTTTTTGATGAGCATATTTTAAACTTTGTTGCTGATATTTTTGAAGCAAAAGGTACAGATGTTTGGTATGACATGGAGATTGCTGAACTTTTACATCCTGATTGTAAATATGGGGCAGATGAGCTTGAGAAAGTAGGGCATATTTTAGATGTATGGTTTGACAGTGGTTCTACTTGGAATGCTGTTTTAGAGAGTGGAAATTATGATGCAGGAGAGTATCCTAGTTCATTGTATATTGAGGGAAGTGACCAACACAGAGGATGGTTTCAAACTTCACTGCTTTTAAGTTCGGCTATTCATCAACAATCGCCATACAAAACGCTTATTACTCATGGATTTACAGTCGATTCTAAGGGTGAGAAGATGAGTAAATCTAAGGGTAATGTTATTGCTCCTGATAAGGTTATCAAAAAGTATGGTTCAGAGATTTTACGTCTTTGGGTGGCACTTTCTGATTATCAGTCAGATTTAAAAATTTCAGATGGAATTTTACAACAGACAGCAGAGCAGTATAGAAAACTACGAAATACCTTTAGATTTTTGATGGCAAACGTGGATGGTTTAGAAAAAATTGTAGAACCAAGTGAATATGGCGAACTTGACCGATGGATTTTGAGTCGTGCTAAAGAGGTGTTTGCTTCTGTGAATGCTTCGTTTGCAGAGTATGATTTCTTAAGAGGTTTTGCAACACTTAATAACTTTGTAACCAATGAGTTAAGTGGTATCTACATGGACATTACCAAAGACAGACTTTATTGTGATGGTAAACATTCAGCCTCACGTGAGTCAACCCAATCGGCAATGGTGCTTATGTCTAAAGCGATGATGGCACTGGTCGCTCCTGTGCTTACTTATACAATTGATGAGGTCTTAGATTATGCTCCAGCGATTGTAAAAGGTGATATGGAATCGGTATTTGATTTGGTTTATGAAGAGCTTCCTGATATGGGTGCTGTATTCGAAGATAAACTATTAATTGAGGCTAGAGCTAAATTTTCAGAATCGATTGATAAGCTTAAAAAAGAGAAACTTATTAAGTCTACTTTAGAGCTTGAAATTGTGGGTGATGCTTCTGGTTTTGAGATTAAAGATTCTAAAAACTTGGAAGATTGGTTTATTGTCTCTGCTCTTAGAACTGAGTCTAGCAGTGAAAAGGTTGGGGCATTTGAGCTTAATGGAATGAAATTTACGGTACATAAAGCACAAAAAGCAAAATGTCCACGATGTTGGAGATTTACTTCTGATTCCGAAGATGAGGCTTGTGGACGTTGTGCAGAAGTTGTTGAAAAACTAGAAGCATAGTAATGTTTGATTTAAGTCAACCTATACCCAATGAAGTTATCATTGGGTCTATTATTTTTATTTTTGGGCTTGTTGGGGTTGGGCTTTTGGTGGTAAGATACTATAAAAATAGATTACGCTAAAAGTTTGGTAAATGCAGACTTATACCTTCTTTGTAGTGTAGATAGGTTATTGGAAATTTTTCCTCTAACCACAGCTTTTTTGGTATAGCTGTCATACATGGTAACCTTATAATCCTCTTCAATCATGTAGTAGTACCCTTTGGTCGTTTTAAAATACCATGATTGGTTGTATATATTATAAGTATCTTCAGCTGTAACACGCACAAACTCTTCATTGACAATGGTACAAAGTTTTTTAATAATTTTTGTGTGCCTTTGTTCTGCTCCTATGCTTTGTATATGTTCTTGAATGGTCTTATCCATTTGTGTTTCATCAATAGAAAAAAGTCTAGGATGTTCTATTAACCATGTTGTGTTGAGGGTCATAATGTTCTCTTTTTGTTGTATTTCTAAAAAAAGTTCATCAAAAATAGATAAAAATTTTACTTTTATTTTCACTTTATATGAGGTAAGGGTGGTTTCTAGTAATTCTAAATGTTTTGTTGCTTTTATTGCTTCAAGACCTTCCCTAATATAATAAAGTGTTTTAGGATTTTTTTGAACATCTCTTAAAAAATTAGAGAATCCTCCATGCTTTATGTGAGATAAATAGTAGTCAACATAGTAACTTTTAAGTGCATCTTCACAAATATCATTCTCTTTAATGTTTTGTTGAAACAGTTTTGTAATATATTCAATGTTTGAATCTACAATATCATGAAAATGATAATTATGTAAGCTTTTTTTTGAAACAATTATTTTTTCTATAAACATCAACTCTCCTCTTTTAAATCCATTAGTTTCTGTTAATATAGTTTTATTTTAACAGAGTAATTTTAAAAAAAGCATAAAATATAAAATAAATATTAAAATAAATAATTATATTTAAAATTAAAATAAATAATAATTATCAATGTTCTTTTAATCGGAAATCGATGGATAAATGTTGTTATTTATTCTAATATCTCATGTAAGCCATTGGCTTTTTCCATCCATTGATGGAGTTCTTCCCAATTTTCATTTTCAATAAGTGTTTGACACAGTATCATCTCTTTGTTAAATGCTTCTATTGAGGTTAAAAGGTTTGTTTTGTTTTGCCTAAAAATATCTTCCCACATGTTTGGAGAACTTTTTGCAATACGACTCATGCTTCGAAACCCCCCACCTGCAAGGGCTGTAATACTTTTAGGATCTTCTTGTTTCATAACCGAATTGGCAATAGCATAACTGACTGCGTGTGGCATATGAGAGATAAATGCAGCATGTCTATCATGCTCTCTCGCACCCATAAAAGAAACTTTTGCTTTAATATCTTGAAAAATTTCTAAAGCAATTTTATTTTGAATAGTTCCACTTTTTTCATGCTCACAAACTACCATTACTTTATCAGTATAAAGTTCTTCTATAGCTGCTGTTGGTCCAAATTTTTCTGTTCCTGTCATGGGGTGGGCTGTTACAAAATTTTGACGTATATTTAAAGGAATGGCATTGTCAATCTTCTCTTTACTTGAACCAAAATCAATAATTGTACATTTCTCATCTACATCTATAAGTCTTTGAGTCGTTTTAATAATGGCATCTACAGGGATAGTTAATACAACAACATCACACTCTTTTACTTCATTAAAATTCTTAGCAAGTTTATCGATTAATTTTAGTTTAAGTGCATCTGTTTGGTGTTTCTGATTGTGATCATAACCAATAATGGTATATTTAGTAGGAAATTTTTTAAGTGATAGTCCCAATGAACCTCCCATAAGTCCCAGTCCAATAATTCCTATTTTCATACTTGCCCTTTGATTTTTTGCGTGGATTATACCACTTTTTTAGTGAAAAAAAGATACACTAATATCAATAAATATACAATAAGCAATTTTCTAAGGAACAATTAACTTTATGACAAAAATTTTAACTCTATCTATTGGGCTTAGTTCCATACTGCTTTCTCAAAATATTACTTCTGTTCAATATAATGGATTACTTCACCTCTCTCAAGACGTAGCTACTGAAATTTCAGGCATTCATGTTGGTGATGCTTTTGATATTAATAAAATTGATGAATCAATTAAAAAATTTTATACACAAGGGTACTTTTCTGATATTATTGTTTCTGCTTCTGAAAATGGAGGGTTGGTCTATGATTTTAAAGAGAAATCAGTCATCTCTCAACTTCAAATGAATGGTTACAGTTCTGAAGATGAACAAGAAGCTCTTTTCACTCAAATAGGGCTACGCAAGGGAGACTTGTATGATTCGGTAAAGATAGAATCTGCTAAGAAAAATTTGATTAAAAAAATCGAATCAGAGGGTTTTTACGATACGGTGGTTGAAATTGATATTGAACCAAAAGAGGAGAGTATTGCTTTAACTTTTGAAGTAAATAAAGGCGAAAAAATCTATATAGAACATATAGATTTTGCAGGGGCTAATACTTTTGACACCACTGAAATTGAGACAGCGTTAGCCAATCAAGAAGAAGACTTTATGGGTTGGTTACCAGGTTTAAATGATGGTGTCGCACACATGGATCAACTCTCTTATGATGGATTCAGAGCAAAAGATGTCTATATGCAAAATGGTTATCTTGACGCAACGGTCTCAGACCCTTTGATGCGTGTGGACAGTGGTTCGTATAAAGCAGATGTGACCTATCAAATTCATGAGGGAGAACAGTATCGTATTAATAGTATTCGTCTCGTTGGTGCTGTTGATGGATTGGATGTAGCTGAGGTCAAAGGGGAGTTTCGTGCATTAGAGGGTAAAATATTTAATATTAATAAACTTCGTAAGGACATGGCTTATCTAAAAGAACAAGTGGGAAATTTAGGATATGCCAATGTACGTGTAAATCCAAATTTTCAAAAAAACAGAGAGAATCATACTGTTGATATTCAATATACAATTATTCCTGGAAATATTGTAACCATTAGTGATGTTATTATTTCTGGAAACCATACCACCAAAGATAGAGTTATTCGTAGAGATATTTATTTAGCACCAGGTGATCAGTTTTCTCAAACTGATTTAAAAGATTCTAAAAATGCACTGGGAAGAAGAGGGTATTTTGAAAGTGTCTCTATTGAATTACAAAGGGTAGATGCAACCCACTCTAATTTACTGGTTAAAGTAAAAGAGACAGCAACAGGAAGTATTCAAGCAGGTGGAGGGTATGGCTCGTTTCAAGGAGCAATGCTCTCTGCCTCACTTTCAGATAGAAACATTATGGGATCAGGAATCAATGCAGCCATCTCTTTTGATGTTTCAAAAATATCAGTTAACTACTCACTCTCCTTTAACAATCCAAGAGTTTGGGATAGCGATTATAGTCTAGGTATGAATATTTATCAAAGTGAGTACGAATATACAAGCTATGACCAAAAGAGTGTTGGTGCAGGGATAAATTTAGGGAAGCAGTTAACGCGTAATCTTTATGGATCATTAAATTATAATTATAGTAAAAATAAGACCAATGTTGATGAAAACACTACCGATTTTCAGACGTATAGTATTTTTGCACAAGAGGATTTAAATTATGCTAAAAGTACATTCTCTGTAAATTTAAATTATGATACTACGGATGATTTTTACATTCCTAGAGAAGGTGTTATTTTAGGAGGAAGTCTAGGATATACAGGTGTTGGAGGAGATGAAAAGTTTTTAGAAGCATCTCTTAAATTTGGTGCTTATTATGGATTTGAAGATATTCTTGATTATGATTTAATTTTAAGATATAAGCTAAGAGCAACAGTCTTGAAAGATCAAGGGCAAATTTCCTTACCTGAAAAACTTTTTATGGGTGGTATTGGTTCGGTTAGAGGGTTTGAGCCTTATTCTCTTGCCCCTCATATTGATTCTGTTGATGATCAAGGTCGAAACTCCCGAAAATATTTAGGAGGAACAAAAAGTTTAACCAATACAATTGAAGCCAGTATACCTCTTTCTAAAGCAGCTAAAATGCGTTTAGCATTCTTTTATGATCATGGAATGGTTGGTCGTTCTCAACTCAATGAGATTACCAAAGAGGGTTATGGGGTAGCATTAGAGTGGTTCTCTCCAATGGGACCGATTAATCTTGTCTTTGGAAAAGCAAGAAATCCAGACGCTTTAGATAGAACAGAGACCTTTGAATTTACAATGGGACGTAAATTTTAAGGATTTTTTTAAAAATCATAAGATGGAATCTCTTTTTTATCTATGATTTTTAGCTCTAATCCTTTAGGACGTTCAATCTCTTGAAGTTTCTCTTGGGCTAAATAGAGCGAACCGTCTGCTATAACTGTTAATGTGTCCTCTTTGAGAATAAAATCAAAATCTTTCAATGCCGATTGTTCACATAGGGTTGTTGTTATGGTATAGATAAAACTCAAGTAAGAGAGTGTCTGTTTTTTTGGTAATAGAGATTTATATTCATTGTAAATCTCTTTTTGATAGAGCTCTTTTCCTCCAAAACGTAGTATCATTGCTGTAAGAAGCAACTCTTTGTGTGTAATTCCATAATTAAACTCTTGCATTGTTACATAAAAACTATGTTGGAATGATTGATAGATGTTGAATCTATATCCAATGGGAGAGAGTTCAATGGCATAGAGTAGCTCTTTTCTATATTTTTTTTGAAGATAACCTCTCTTTACAAAGAGTTGAAAAAGTTTTAGAGCATTTTTTTCTCTTTGGGTTGTTGAGATATGTTTTATTTTAAAACGATCCAAAATACTCTCTACACTTGGATTAATATTTTGTGGAAATTTAAAATCTTGTTTTTTTAAGAAGTAGTGTAAAAAGACACCTTCTCTTACACCTACTCCTGAAGTAATGACTTTTTTTGCACCAATATGTTTAAGAATATTTAGCCAAATAAGTGTTCCTTCTCTAATAGTATCAAAACGTCCTTTTGAGAGATGAAGGTAGGGTAAGAAATTGGACTGAGCTTGAGAAATATTTTCAAAATATGCTTGATGCTCTTTTATTTTATAGGAGAAAGCATGAATATTCTCTAAAGGATACTCTATTGCTTTCATAATTCCTTTAGAAAGCGTTCTTGCTGTTCCTCCAATACCAATAGCTTGTTTTGCCTTAAAATGGGCAGGAAGTTCTCTTAACTCTCGCTCTATAAACTCATTGGTCTCTTTAATTGATTTATTGTTATCAAAAAAGAGTTCTTTTAGTCGAACTGTACCAATATTTAGGGAATATGTATCAATAATTTTGGAGTTTTTAATGAGGGCTAAGTCTGAAGAGCCTCCTCCTATATCAATACTAATACCATTTTGAATGGGCAGAAGATTTTGAGCAGCAATTGCTCCATAGAGTGCTTCTTGTTTTCCATCAATAATTTTGATTTTAAGTCCAAGTTCTTTTTTTATCCATTGAGAAAATTCTCCTCCATTGGGTGCATCACGAAGTGCTGATGTTGCAACACAGATAATATTGGAGACAGGATACTGTTTGGTGGTAGCGATAAATTCTTTAAGTGCCAAATAGGCTCGATGTATACCTTTGGGTTGGAGATACCCATAAGCTTGGTAGGCTCCCTCTCCAATGCGAACTTTAGACTTACGCTCACAAATAAGATGGAAACCATATTTACTACTCTCTTGGTAAATAACCAATCGAGCAGAGTTTGAACCAATGTCAATGACAGCAGTACAGGAATTCATATTTTTTAATATTCAAGTTCTAGTTGAGAAAATTTAAATTTTAACTCTTCAACACTCTCTACGTTATCAGGATCAGATCCAATACAATCTACAGGACAGACAGCAATACATTGAGGTTCATCATAATGTCCAACACATTCAGTACATCGATCTGGGTCAATTAGATATATTGGGTCGTTTTCTTCAATCGATTCATTTGGACACTCTTCTCTACATGCGTCACATGCGATACAGTCGTTTGCAATTAATAATGCCATGTTATATACTCACTTTATAATTTATTAGTTATTCTGATTTATATCTGAACAAAGCTTATAAATTAGTTAAAAACGAATTTAAATTGTAATTTATAGGCTTTTAAAGATTAAATTTAATTGAAAAAAATAAATTAATCTTTAAGAAGAAATCGTTTTAATGGGAATTTTATACTGGCAATAGCACCCTGTTCCTCTTCTCGATTTTTAATATTAATGACGACTCCCATAGACTGTGCAGCGTTTTGTGCTAGAAAAAGTCCCAGTCCTGCACCTGTTGACTCCTGAGAACGCAAGAAGGGTGCAAATAAATCTTTAGACTCATCTATGCCTATTCCTTCATCAATTATCTCTATAATGAAGTTTTCTGTATCCATACGGGTATCTAAGCTTACAAGATGGTTTTCTGGTGTAAATCGTAGGGCATTTTGAATAAAATTTTGAAATATCTGCATAAAAAGTAGAGGTTGTACATTGATTCTAAAATCAGGAACGGAGAAGTGGTAGATAAAGTTTCTATTTTGAGATTGTGCCAAAAGTTCATACTCTTCAGCTTTTTGTGCCATTAGACGAATAAGGTTAATTCTTTGAGGTTGTTCAAATTGAGCTCCCTCTGCACGTCCATACTCTAAAATATTATGAATCATGGAATTTAAAGTATCAATGGACTCTATATTTTGTTGAAGGGTCTCTTTTATCTTATCTTGTTTTTTGTATTTCATGAGCGTTATTTGATTTTTAAGACGCATAACTGCTAAAGGGGTCTTTAGTTCATGAGCTGTACCTACATATAACTCTTTTCGATAGTTAATAAACGTTTGAATCTTAGTAATTAAGAAGTTAATTGATTCTCCAAGCTTTTCAAACTCAATGGGTAGGTTCTTTAAATCAAGATGTTGTAACATGCTCTCATTCATATTGGTAAACCTATGGGTCAATACTTGCAATGGGTGCATTAGTTTTTTAGAGAGTATTGTTGCAAAATAGAGAATAAATACTATTCCTATTCCAATCATAATAATTACAATTATATACATGGTATTAATTAAATTCTGCTCACTTGAAATATCACGCTCTATTTTTACATATCTATTCTGATTTTTATAACGTTGGGTTACTTCAAAAAAGGTTTTATTCTCTTTTTTGAGAATGTGAACCCTTGCTTGTCTGTTATAGTTATCATCTGTTAATATGAAAATTTGATAGTTGGAGAGTGCAGAGAGTAACTCTTTATTGATTTTTTCATCATACTCTTGTTGTGTAGAGTAGTTGTTACTAATATAGTTTGCATGAAGATGCATCTCTTTTTTAATATTGTTTAGAAGGGTTGTTGAAAAATAGATGGAGAGTAGTACAATAGAAAATATAAGAATTGCTGTCATTGAGACAGCAAGTTCTATTACAAAACGATCTTTTAAGCTCCTTTTGGAAAGCAAAATCTATAACCTCGTCTTCGTACCGTTTCAATGGTAGTAATATTTAATGGTTTATCCATTTTTTGTCTAATCTGATTAATTGCAACTTCAATAACATTTGGTGTTACCAATTCAGGCTCTTCCCAAATAGCATCAAGAAGTTGTTCTTTAGATACAATTTGATCTTTATGCATTGCTAAGTGTGTTAGAACTTCAAAAGGTTTACCTTTAAGCTCAATCTCTGTACCTTCATAGATGATTTTTTCCTCTTCAGGATTGATAATAAGTTCATCTACTTCAATGATATTTGATCCACCAAAACGTAATTTAGCTTCAATTCGTGTTGTTAGTACTTCAAAGTCAAAAGGTTTTCTCACATAGTCATCTGCACCTGCTTTTAATGCTTCAATTTCGCTATCTCTGTCATCTCTAGCAGAAAGAACAATTACAGCTGTTTTAGGTGCTTTTGCTTTAAGCTTTGTAATCATATCGATACCATTTCCATCTGGAAGCATCCAGTCAAGTAACACTAAATCATAATTTCTAATACCGAGGTAGTACTCGCCATCTTTGATATTTCCTGCTACATCGTTTTGGTATCCAAACTCTTTAAGTCCGTCAGATAGGGTTTTGCTTAGTGTTACTTCATCTTCTATTATTAAAATTCTCATTATATTTGAAGTTCCTTCTTTTGTATTTTTTTTAATATTATAACACAAAAATATTATAGTTTAAAGTTTTTTTAAAGAAATAGAGACAATTCTTAAATATTTATGAAAACCATCAAATGTTTCTGTCTGTTTCAGTGTGTTTCCGTGTGTTTTATGAAGTTTTTTAGTGTTTAGAACTCTTAGAGAAACATTAACCACTCTGTGGAGAGTGCAACCTTGGCATTTTTTATAATATTTGGCTTGGTTATTTTTAGATTAAGCTTGGATATTTGACTATATTTTTGCAAAAGTTGATTTTGAATATCACTCAATGCTTCTTCTAAAAGCTCATATTCTTCTTCGATTACCATTGTCTCTATGAGTTCAATAACTTCAGCATAGTTGATGAAGTTATTCTTTTCAAATTGATAGTCGATTGTAACATCAATAATAATCTTCTGTTTGGTTATTCGTTCAAAATCTAAAATACCAATAATTACATAAATTTCTAAGGATTCTATATGTATGGTCATCTTATACGACTTTTGCCTCTTCTTTATTGATGAGTCTTTTTATGTTAGGGATATGTTTATAAAAAATAACAAAAGCAATAATCCAAATAGGTGTATGTGTATAAATTTCTGGAAGTTCACTATAAAGTATATGGGCTGAAATAAGTAGTGCTACCAATCCAATAAGAGAAGAGAGAGAAGAGATTTTTAAAACTTTTCCTGCAATCAACCATGTACCTATTGCAATAAGTGAAGGGATAGGTAAAAGAACCAAAAGTACACCAAATCCAGTGGCTACACCTTTTCCACCTTCAAAACCTAAAAAAGGACTAAAGCAGTGACCTAAAACAGATAAAATAGCAATCATCCAAAGAACAGAGGGTTCTGAACCCAGTGCCATGGCAATTAAAATAACGACAACACCCTTGGTTGCATCAAGTGCAAAAGTAGCAATGGTTAGTTTTTTAGCCAAGTGAGGGGCTTTATCTTTTAAGACACGAAGAACATTGGTTGCACCAATATTTCCACTGCCTTCTTTTCGAACATCAACCCCTGCAAAAACTTTTGCTAAGATAAATCCAAAAGGAACAGCTGCTAACAGATAAGCCAATAAATAAAGTAAAATATTTTGACTTAAGAAAAAATTTATTAAAAAATCCATAAAATCTCCATGATATGTTAATGATTGTCGCAATTTTAACTAAAAATATGGTATTTTTTCCTAAAATTTATCTTAAGGCATAAAATAATGAGTATAGATTACAAAGCAGAAATAGAAAGATTAAAAGCGAAGCTTCCTGTAACTGTAGTAGGTCACTATTACCAAAGAGACGAAGTGTTTGAAATGGCAGATATTACAGGCGATAGTTTAGAGTTGGCAAGACGCTGTAAAGCCGATACCAATCCTTGGGTTGTTTTTTGTGGTGTTGGGTTTATGGGGCAGAGTGTCAAAGTTATTGCTCCTGAAAAAAGAGTGCTTATGCCAAAAATTGCTTGTTGTGCAATGGCTCGTATGATGGATGGTTCTTATTTTGACGAATCTGTTCAATACATGGTAGACAGAGGCGTAGCCAAAGAGAATATTTTACCCATTACTTATATTAATTCAGATGCTTCTGTAAAATCAAAAGTAGGAAAAATGGGTGGAATGGTTTGTACATCATCAAATGCCTATAAAATCATTGAAAAAGGTTTAGAGTCAGGTAAAAAGATTCTTTTCGTACCAGATAGATGTTTAGGTCAAAATTTTGCCAACTCTATGAATTTAAAATCTTGTGTAATTGGAGAAGAGGGCAAAGAGTGTGATGTTCAAGAGTCAGATGTTATCTGTTTTAATGGTTTTTGTTCAGTACATCAGCTGTTTACACTAGACGACATCGAGTTTTATCGAAATAAATTTCCAGGAATCAAAATAGCAGTACACCCAGAGTGTGACCCTGCTATTGTAGATGCTTCTGATTTTGCTGGTTCTACCTCTCAACTTATTAAATATGTAAACGATTTAGATCCAGAGCAAAAAGTAGCCATTGGAACAGAGTACAACTTGGTGAATAGAATGCGTCAAGGAAACACTTATGTACTTTCCTCAACCAAGCCAGAGTGTCCAACGATGAACGAAACCACGTTAGAAGATTTATACAACACTCTAAAATCGATAGAAGACAACGCTCCTATTAATGAGATTTTTGTAGATGAAGATACAACCTACTATGCAAACTTAGCCTTAGAGCGAATGTTGGCAATCAACTAATTCTAAAAAAGGTACTTCCACTCCCCGAAAAGTACCATCCCTCTTTTGCCACATCTTGCAATTGAGGGTAAGCAATCAACGAAGCCCTATATAAATCATTCGCCATAACAGCATCGGTTCTATTCAACACCTCTTTTGTAGTCAACTTATCCCAGCCTTCAAATACTGTAGGTTCGATTTCATCGAACAATTCACGCTTAAATGTCTTATATACTAAAGGCGTATCACAATGAATATCAGGCATAAAAAGCTCAATCTCAAAAGGTTCATCCTCAAAAGGTTCAACAATCTCTCCAAATCCACTAACATTTGCAAAATCATAATCATAAACAAAAAATGGAATATCAGCCCCAACCGTCGAACCCATTTGTGCTAGAGCAGGGGTATCTATCTCTAAATGACAAACCTGATTAAACAGACGCATAAAAGCCCCTGCATCAGATGAACCTCCACCAAGCCCTGCACCTGTTGGAATTTTTTTATCTACGACTATTTTATGATGTTTAAAAAAATCTGTTTCTATATTCATGGCTAAAAAAGATTTATAGATAGTATTACTTTCAACTGGAACATCTCCACAACCTTCTATGGTAAATTTTTCACACTCTTGGGATACAAAACTTATAGTATCATAGAGATGAGGTACTTTTACAAATCGTGAGAGTAGGGTGTGGTAACCGTTTTTGTGTCCTGTTATCTTTAGGAAGGTATTTATTTTTGCGTGGGCGTTTATGGTCATTTTTATCCTTAATT
>Ga0256844_10000627_pt1 | contig 13448 bp, 16 predicted proteins | sample MusselsmetaG_FD_189100 | JGI IMG/M metagenome (GOLD analysis project Ga0256844, IMG submission 189100) | Mussel associated microbial communities from hydrothermal vent at the East Pacific Rise, Pacific Ocean - Mussels | ecosystem: Host-associated > Mollusca > Shell > Unclassified ... | reverse complement strand
GAGCCAGTTCGCATCATTTTACCAATGAGCGCTTCGTCACCCGTACCAACCCCTGACGGATCCTGAATATGTTTCTTGGGAATCACCAGAAAGTGGACAGGAGCCTGGGGCGCAATGTCACGAAATGCCAGCATGTCATCATCTTCATAAAGCTTCTCGGCAGGGATTTCACCTGCCGCAATTTTGCAAAAGAGACAATCTGTGCTCATTCTTTTTTCCCCTTTGCTGCAATACAGGAATCGTCGAACAGTTTTTGAATGGCATCCCGACCTGCATCGTTTAAATAACGGGTTCCAGAGCCAACAAAAGTATCATACTCAATAAGAGGGGTGTCTTCTTTCCATTCGCTGTCTGCCCAGGTGAACCACTGTTTTCTGGGTTGATCAAAAACATGGAGTGGGCGATTGAAGAGTTTTGCCAGCTCAACTGCCCAGCCGGTGCCACCTTTTACAGAATTGTCATCCATGATTGTTCCAATGACAAAGACCTGGTGACCATTATTGACCATGTGAAAGATGGTTTGTAATACCTTTCTGATTTTTTCTGTCTCGTAATATGTTCTGTTGAGCATTCGAGATGCCAGTTCCATGGAGATATCTCCGCGTTCCAGCTCTTCTTTGGTCAGGATCACAGAATTTTTATTGCGGTTTAATTTATGGCCCTCAAAGGTGTATATAATTTCCTTGATGCCGTGTTGCTCCGCTGCTTCACCAAAGGTTGCTTCAGCACCTTTGAGGCCGCCACTGTATAGTGTACATTTATTTTGATCCATCGTATGCTCCTTACAGATTAATAATTCTATTAGAATAATTTCAGCACAACTTTACCACACTTGCGACCAAAGGCAAGAAAAGCCGCTTGCACATGTTTATTTTTTCCGTGCAATAAAGAATACCCGATCTGGTGCGGGGTAACCTTCGATGGTTTTGTCAGAATCCACAGGATTTAAAAAGTCAGAGTAGGATTCAAACTGCATCCAGTCCGTACGGCGTTGCTCAACACTGGACATGGGGTGTTGGCAAAAAAGTTCAACATCTACAAAGCCAGCACGAAGAAGCCAGTTTTTTAAACAGTTGCCGGTTGGCACAAAGTACGTTCCTGGAACTTTGGCATAGGTTTTTGCAGGAAAGAGAGCAGTCTCACTGTTTCCTGGGATAGCCTGGGATTCAAGTATGAGTGTTCCGCCACTCTTTAAGGACAAGAGTACATCCCGTAATGCATCCACAGGTGAACTGCGATGATAAATAATACCCATTAGAAAAAGTACATCAAAACATTCTGGAAAGAGTGGGAGATGCTCTACGCCAAGCAGATCTATGTGAAGGTTTTTCTGCCGGGCCATACCATTGAGGCCTTTGAAACAATAGTAATGTTGAACTGAAGGCTCAAAACCAACAACAAGTTTTGGTTGGTGAGGTATCATACGAAACATGTAGTATCCGTTACTACAGCCGATATCAGCGACAATCTTATTTTTTAATACAGGGAGTTTAGGAAGCAAACGGTTCCATTTTCGCTGGCTTTGCCATTCGGTGTCAATATCAGTTCCAAAAACAGAAAAAGGTCCTTTGCGCCAGGGAATGAAACTTTGCAGTGCTGAATGGATTGTCTGTTTTTCAGCAGCAGAAACTTCACTGGCATCTCCAATTCTGACCATATCGACACTGCAATCAACATTCACAGCAGGAAACTTGGCCAGAGCTTCACAAGGAACCCGATAACGAAGGAATCCCTTTTTATTCTGGTTTACCCATTTTTGTCTTTCTTTATGGATAGCGATGATTTTATCCCGTTTTATGGAATTGGGAAGCTTATCAATGTAATTCATAATGGCTCTATGTTTCGGATAGCGGTTTAATAGCAAGGAAAGAAACAAAGTTGAACCATTGGAAAAAAGGTTCAACCTCGATAAAACCGGCAGATTGCAGCATGGACCTGTTTTCTTCCAGAGAGCAGGGGATCAGAACATTTTCAAGCGCTTCCCGTTTTTTAGCAATTTCGAGTTCGGAGTAGCCCCGTTCCTTTTTAAATTCGTGGTAAATATTTATAAAACTTCTGTTCAGGCCGGGATGGTGGGAAATTATTTTCTCACTAAGAATACAAATGCCACCGGGAATAAGATTTGAATAGAGTTTTTTTAAAAAAGGCTCTCGATTTAAAGGACGGATGAATTGCAAAGTGTAATTCAGGATAAAAGCGGAAGTGTCAGGATGCTCCACCTCCATGATATCTCCCTGTATGAAATGTAAGGAATCCTGTTTAGAGAACAGCTCAGATTTAAGGCGTGCTTTGTCCAACATGGCAGGTGAGTTGTCAATTCCAGTATAATGAAATTGTTTTCCTTCAAGAAGACTGCTCAGTTGCAGAAGAGTTGCTCCGGTTGCACAACCGAGATCGACTATCCTGCTGTTATTTTCCAGTGCAGAACTTAAAATACGGGCAACGGAGTGAATGACTTCCTGATAAAAGGGGACAGAGCGATCCAGCATATCATCAAAGACTTGTGCTACTCGTTCGTTAAAGATGAAATCTTCACTGATGCGTTCAACGTTAAATAGCGAATCTCTGCTGTCCTTCTTTATTTGCATAATAATATGAAGCGTTATAACTAGTTGTGGATGCTATAATTGTGAGCAATACCTGTTGCTTTTCTTACATCTTGAGTAGTTATTCAATTGGCAGATTGAATAGCAAATTCACAGGTTATGGTTTTAATGGCACCATGTCATTAGTTTGGCGCAGTACAATAACAGTATCACCTTCCTGAAAAGGATAGTCTGGATCCATCTGGTATTCGTACTCTTCAGAGTCATGTTTTTTTACGGAAATAACATGTACGTTTCGACGTTTTGTAAGTTCAAGTTCACGTAGTGTTTTTCCAGCCCATCGTTTAACTGTTAATTTTTGAAAAGACACGTTGGGATCAAACCGGGCGTATTGCAGAAAACCGGGTATAGCTACTTTACTGGCTAATCGAACAGCAGCCATCTGTTCCGGGATAATAACTTCATCGACTTGTAATTTTCTCAGCAATCGCTCATGGTCGTGGTTTACTGCCTTTACCCATACCTGTTCAATCCCCATCTCCTTGGCGTACATGGCAATCATGGAGGATGCAGCTATTGAATCTCCAACGCTAATCAGTACATGGCTTACGTCACTAAGCCCAATTTGTTCGAGAGCCTCCTGATTTGTTGCATCAGCCTGGTACACCTGGCTAAGTAGATTACGGGCTTTTTGAACGTGTTCTTCATTTTTATCAATTCCTAAAACTTCAAGACCGAGATCCATTAGTATGGTGGCGAAATATAATCCGAATTTTCCAAGCCCTATTACTGCAATTTCCTGTGCCATGTTGTTGTTATCCCATTAAAATGTCTGTTTCGGGTCGTGTGAACAGTTCAGGACGTCGAATGGTGTGTAAGACCCCGAGAAAAATCAGCGGCCCAAGGCGCCCCAGGTACATTAAAAACATAATAATATATTTATCAATTGTAGACAAATCAGGTGTGATGCCAGTAGAAATCCCGGCTGTGCCATATGCGGAAACAACTTCAAAGGCGATGTTTAAAAATTGCCCACGGGATTCGTTGTGAGTAAAGCTACCTGTATCGGTTATGGATATTATAAGTATTGCACTACCCACGATAAACAGTGAAAAAGCCAAAATCGATATTGCGCGACGAACGGATTCGCGTTTTATGGCCATGCCGTTAATCACTGCCTGCTCTCTGCCACGTAATTCTGCTGCAATAAATGCCAGCAGAACACGGAAGCTGGTAACTTTAATTCCTCCTGCACAGGATCCGGGAGCTGCCCCAATAAACATCAGAATCATCATGAGCAGCATCGTAACATTAGTAAGTTGACCAATGGGTATGGTATTAAATCCGGCAGTACGACAGGACACTGCCTGAAAGAAACTCACCAGAACAGATTCCCCAAATGAGAGCTGATGCTTCTGTAGAACGAATTCTGCAAGAAAAATCACGACTGTACCGCCAATTACCAGATACAGACTTGTCTGTAAAACGACCTTTGAGTACCAGCTGAGACGGACCCGTTTTGTACGATTTCGTTTAAGGGTATTAGCAACACACCACTGGAAAGTTTCAACCAGTACATAAAATCCGATTCCCCCAAGTATAATGAGGCCTGCGAAGATAAAATTGATGGCGGGGTTATTGTACCATTTTGTTAAGCTGTCTCCATATAAAGAAAAACCGGCATTACAAAATGCCGAAATCGAATGAAACAGCGCAGAAAGAAATGTGATATCTCCAGAGGCTGCTATATAAAGTAACAGTGCGCCAATCAGTTCAATGCTAAACGTCCAGAGAACAATACGTAATAAAAAATTTCCGAGTTGAAACCGTGGATCCTGCAATAGATTTTGGCCTACAGCTACCCGGTCAGTAAGGGTTGTTCGCTGTCTGAAGAGATAGATGGCAAGGGTTGTTAGTGTCATTATGCCGAGTCCGCCTATCTGTATCAGGAAGATGATTATCATTTGGCCAATCTTTGAATAGCTTGTACTGGTATCAACAACTGTAAGACCGGTAACACAGGTAGCAGATGTGGCTGTGAAAAGTGCATCAGTGTAAGATACGCTGTGTCCAGGATTCTGGCTGACGGTGAGGGATAAGCAAGAAGCCCCGACAAGAATCGCCAACGCAAAGAAAAAGATGGGGACAAGCAAAGGCTGCGTTAAATAGCGTTTTAATTTCACGATTTTTAAGTATTTCTGGTTACTTCTTTAGAAGAAATGAAACTTCAAACCAATATTTGCCGTTATTCCACTGGCATCTAGGTTGTGGCCATCTATGTCGTCGAGGTCACTGAAGCGATACAGAACTTCTCCAAAAAGTTTAAACAGGGAACTTCCGAGTTCTATGTCTGCTCCAACACCAAGATAGCCACCAAATGTGGAATCAAGACTTAGTTGTTTTGCGTCAACATAGTTGTAGGAAATTCCTCCTAGTACATATGGATCAAAAGTAGATTCAGGCATAAGATGAAGTTGCGCTCCAAGATCAAAGGGGGTCACTGTGATTTCATCACGACCATAATCACTATCTGCAAAATAATGTGCACGCCCATCAATTCGCAGAGCATCAATAATAAAAGGTAAACTTACACCAATTCCTGTTCCCCAGGTTCCCTCCACATCACCCTTTTCCCAATAACTTCCAAAACCATACACATCTATAGCCATGGCTTGTGAACTGCAACAAAGAAGGCTAAGCAGTAGCCCTAAAAAAGTAAATTTAATTTTCTTCACGATATTCTCCATTGTAATTGTCTGAATAGTATAAACCTATATTTATTCGTATTCTATAACAGATAAGAATTCCATGTAAAACAAAAGAAGGATGCTCCCTGTAGAGACATTCCTTTATTCCTTCACTGGAAGGAAGTGATGAATTTTCTACCAAAAGCCATTCCAAAGCTTCAGGCCACTATGGCTTGAATGCGAATAGACTTGCCAACACAATATTATGTCAGTATAAATTAAATGTTTAATTTTTCCTTGTCATAGAATGTTGATTATTTATACAGGCAGCTGCAATATTGTTTTTTATGGTTCAATATAAGGTGGAATGTTCATGAATGGAAAATTCTGGGGGAATGTTGGGGTGAGTGCCGTGGTTTTCGGCCTCGTTGCTTTTGCAGTGACAAAATTCAGTGCATCACCAACAGGTATTGCTGGTGTTCTTTTGCCTGAGATCGAAGTTTCGGATTCTGCTGAAGAGTTATCGCAGTCAGTTACCCTTAGAGATTCTTTTGTAAAAGTTTCAAAGACCATTCATATGGTTGATGCCTCTTTTACTATTGAAAATAAGAGTGCGCATGATATAAAAAATGTAGTTATCCTTTGTACTCTCTTTGATGATGTAGGTAAAGAGCAGGGGCGGGATAAGTGGGTTGTTTTTAAGACGGTGAATTCTCATGATAGTGGGAGTTTTTCTTTTTCCAATAAAATGTTTATCAGTAATACTATTGTTCGTTCCGATTGTGAGATCGTTGATCTGCAGATCGCTAAAGCACCCAGGGGGAATGCTCACCACAGCACTCCGGTTGAGCATGAATCCACAGCACACGATACCGGACAAAGCACTGAACACTGATTCCATAATAAGAATATACGATGTCTAACGAAATAGATTTTGATGAAATTTTGAAGAAGTACCACTCTGATCCATACGAGTACGTGGATATTCATGCAAGTCATACCGGTAAGGTTCGGTTTCTTGTCAAAGAGGGTGATAATGTTGATGCTGTCACTGGTGAGTGGAACCATATCCTGGGAACCGCACTGTTTGAGATAACCAGGGAGCGGAACCCTAAAAAAGTAACAGCCGTAACAAATGGTGTGATCTCAACTCTTTGTGGAGAATTAGAAGGGAAGTTTGTTGAAGCTGGTGAGAAGTTGATGACCATTCGGCACCCCCTTAAGAAAAAAGAGATCATTGAATCTATTCTACAGGAAGTCCTTTTTATTTTTCCAGCTCCTGAACGTGCAAAATACTTTTTTTCTCTTGATATACAGTCGCGCATAGATAAAAAAGGTGCTCGTGAAGTTTCGGTTAAACCTGGGGATGATATTATTATTATGTCCCTTATGAAACGGGATACTCCTGTATATTACCAGGGAGTACAGGGTGTGATTCATTCGGTTTATTTCAAGCCGGGAGTTTCGGTTGATCAGGGGGCACCTTTGATCGGAGTTTGTCCTTCTGATAAATTGCCGCTTATTAAAAAAATTATCACGCGAGTAAAGGCCGACTGGGACAATAAAGATTGATGGTGTGAACAGTCTAAACCTTCTCATTCCTTCAATTCTTGAGGATTATATTGCCACGGTCGAGCTTCCTTATCGTAAAAAGGAAGGCAGGCAGGACAGTGAGCTGATTTTTCGCTATGGCGCTTATGTCGGCTCTGTTATCCGGGTTTATCCTTCACTTGTACGTGCCATGGATACAGCACGAGCACATATCGGCACACGAGAAAAGTCAGGTAAGCCCATAGCCAATGGAAGTCTGATTCTTGCTTCTTCTCTTTCTTTGTCAAAAGGTCGTTTCGATCGATCCTGGCACGCTCCTCCTGGTGGATTATGGGGGTGTTTACTTATTGCCGACACCTTCCTGCCTCAATTTAGAAATTATCTGCCACTGATTCCTGGTATCGCCTGTTGTGAGGCGTTGCATCAGGAAGGAGCTTCGAGTGCGTGTATCCGCTGGGTGAACGATGTTCTTGTTGAAGGGAAAAAACAGGCTGGATTTCTTATTGAAGGCTTTTGCAGCCCGGTGCATAAGGAAAACTACCATCTTCTGGGTTTTGGTCTAAATATCAATAATCATTCTTTTCCTGCCGAATTGCAGGAAACAGCGGTTTCATTGTCTCAGGTTCTGGGCCGTCCCGTTGAACTTTCATCATTCGCGCTCTCTTTTCTGGCAAAACTTCGTTATTATATTGGATATCTTTTGTTCGAGGAAGAGCAGTGGTTAGCACGTGGGGGTGGGGATGAGTATCTGGGGGAGCATCCTCTGGTTAACCGTTGGAAGGAGTTGTCTGATACTTTGGGACGACGGGTACAATTTGGCTATGATGTAGTGGTGAAACCACAATATGAGGCTTTGGTCACTGATATTTCGGCAGATGGTGGGCTTGTTTTGAAACATGATGATGACACTTGCAGTGTGGAACATAGCGGAGAAATTCGTTATTGCTGTAAATAGAGTATTCTTTTCAGGTTGTCTGTGGAGGGGGGGTGCTCTTATTTATTCATTAAAAATGCCCAGGAAATAATTTCACGTTGGAAAAGTTGCCGCCCGTAAGAGTGTAAAAAAGAGAGAGCCTCTTTTTGGCTTGTTTCTGAAAACTGGAGCCGATGAAGTCGTCTCAGGGGCTGATGCAGGGCAGCGGTCAGAGTTTTTAATGTTCCTTTTGAAAGTTGTAACTTGGCTTCTGTTCCCTTGCTGTCACATCTGTTACAGTGTATTCCACCAGTAGTTATGTTGAAACTGTAGCTTCTTTTTGCATGAATTTGTTGTCCGCATTTATGGCAGATTTCCAGCTGGGGGCTATAACCGATAATTGTATAAAAACGGATAAGAAAAAGAATCAGTACGGGCAGGGATGTATGGCCAGAATTCAGGCTGTCGTAGGCCCATACCAAAAGAGGGTAGAGTGAATCGTCGCCTTCAACTTCTTTTGTTGCCAGCAGGATAAATTCACGAATAACATTTGCAGTTGTGTAGCAGGAGATATTCTCACGTAGAGTGAGAAATCCATTCAAGAGGTCGGCTTCTGCGATAAATGCAAGGCGGTTGTTTTGTGGTGTGGAGTGGATGATGCGTAGGGAACTGAAGATTTCCAGTTTGTTGACAAATCGTTTTTTACTTCGTTTGGCTCCTTTTGCAATGCCTGTGAGTCTTCCGTGGTGCTGGCAAAAGAAGGTAACAATCAGATCCGACTCTCCGTGATCACGGCACTCGAGAACAATTGCTGCTGATTCTACCTGTTGTTTGTTTTTCACCTTTTAGGAATTGAAAATCTGCCTAATCAATCAAGGAGATCCTCGGGAAGCGATAGTCGCCGCCGACCATTTTCAGCGTCGGGAAGTGGTATCTTAATTCCATTAAGAAGAAGATTTCCCTGTATGGTTTCAGGCATATCGAGAATAATTTTTTTCTTCACCTGCCATTGTAGAGTTTTTCCAGCTGCAAAATGTTTGTCAAGAACAAAACCGTCATCGAGTGTGACTTTTAAGGTGCCACTGGTGTAAAAATCAATCTCCAGATTATATGGCACTGATGCAATATCTTCCTGTATTTGCTGTTCGTGGGGGAGGGATGCTGTGGACGGTGTGTCTACTGGCACAGCTTCCGGTGGTTTGGTAGCTGTGCCAACAATGATTTTTTCAGAATCTGTGATCTCAGGCAATTGGGACAGCACCTGGTTTTGCAATTGCGGGCGCAGTTTGTTGCTGATAAAGTCCACAGGATTCCAGTTGAAGTACCAGCATAATGCAATAATGCCGGCAAGACAGGTCAGGCTGATCAAACCTTTGCCGATTGCTGGAGAAAGAAAAGGAGATTCCGCATAGTTGGTTAGGCTTTGGCTCTTTAATATGGGTGGCTTGGATAGATTTTTTGATGATTTCCCAATGTCACCTCTTGCCTGGCTCAAACGTTCAAGGACATTTTTTGGGTCAAGCTCAAGAAAATTAGCATAGAGGGAATAAAAGCCACGACAAAATGCTGCGGCCGGCAGCCGCTCATTATCATCTTCTTCAATGGCTTTAAGTATGGGAATAGATATTTTTGTTGACTGATTTACGTCTGCAATCGATGCTCCCTTTTGTTCGCGGTGGGCACGGAGAAAAGCACCAAGTGTTTGCGTTTCTTCCTGGGACTCGTTGTTGGGTATACCTGCCATTTTTACAACCTTTTGATGTATGCTTTTTCTTTGATATCCTCTACCCACTGGTTAAACTGTTCTTTGAGTTGCTGGTCATAGAGCTTTGTTCGTATCTCTTCTTTCACTGAATCGAAGGATGCCTGGACAACAATTTGTCCGTCCTGGCTGGAAAGAAGTTTGAAAAACTGGTAGCCGGAAGGGGTTTCTATTATTTCACTGATATCTCCAGGGCTGAGACCTAAAACAGCATCTTGCATATAAGGTGCCATCTCATCTTTTTGGAACACGCCAAGGTCGCCACCGTCTGTAGCGGAGGGCAATTCTGAAAACTTTTGAGCAAGGCTGCGAAAGTCCTGCCCATTTGTAACGAGCGCATGAATTCGTTCAGCACGCTTTTTTGCTTCGGCCTTATGATTCTGCTGGTCAGATTTTTTCCAGACAAAACCCATCTGCATAAGATAGTATCCTCCACCATTCACATGTTTTGTGTAATTTTCATCGTAGTAGTCGAGAATCATATCATCAGTGATGATAATTTTGGAGCGGATTTCGTAATTAACAAGTTTTGTTTGTAGGATTTGATTGTGCAGGGTATCTCGATATGCCTCGAAAGTCATACCCATCTGGCCTAGCTGGGTCTTCAGCATTTCAAGAGTTATATTATTCTTGTTGAGCATTTGTTCTGTTGCGGCCTGCAATTCTGACTCGGAAACACTCACGCCCTGCTTTGCAGCTACCTGAGCGATGAGTTTTTTATCTATCAGGTTTCCAAGTATTTCCTGGCGGGCGCGACTTAAAGCATCCTCCATTTGTGCCGGTGGAGCTTGTTCATTAATTTTTTTAAAGTAGCCTTTTCCTTCATCGTTTACTTCCGACATGGTGATAACGTCATCATTCACCACTGCAACCACTCGATCAATCAGCTGAGCCGCTTGTGGAACCTGTGGCAGGAATGTGTTGGAAACGAGGATTAGAGCGGATAGCCCAAAAAAACTGGATAGGAATTTACTCATGGTTTAGTCGTCTGTATTTATGTAAAGTGGATGGCATTACAAGGGATGCCAGTATTAAAAACAATTTACTTTAACATAAATTGTTTTTCGGGACAGCATTTCTCAATAAAAAAAGTTGATATCATGAAAAACATATTTTTTTGACGTTATAGTGTTGATGATTAAGGGGAGAACAGACCATTGCGTAACATCTCTTTAGTACGAATTTTGATAACAGGTTGACTTTCTCTAAAGATTGAATACTTTTCTTTAAGTAAATACTAACATCGGTAAAAATAATTAAGTTGGAATAACAACCCTGATACGTCATAGCTGATCCGAAGTAAGGCATTTAAGGGTATTTTTAGAAAAATAACCATATAGAGGGATGATTAATGAAATATAAGAAGTATTCAGGTGGTTTAGCTTTGCTGTTTGCAGTGTTTCTTCTTATGAGCTTTCCGCAATCTGTAGTGGCTGCATCCAAAATGCCTTCTTTTGTGCTCCCTGATGCTGTAACTGGTGAGAATGTTGATAGTAAGAGCCTTGCTGGAAAGACATTATTGATTACTTTTTTTGCAACCTGGTGTCCGCCCTGTATGCAGGAAGTTCCGGCTTTGATTGACTTACAGGAGAAATATTCGAAGGAGGGCTTTTCTGTGGTTGCGCTTTCTGTTGACGAGGGTGGTTCTAAAGTCGTGAAAAAATTGGTGGAAAAACGTTCAATAAATTATCCAGTACTTATGGCAAACAGATCGACAGCAAGGGCTTTTGGTGGTGTGGTTGGTATTCCCACTTCATTTCTAGTAAACAGTCAGGGGACTGTGGTAAAGAAATATCCTGGATATGTACCTCGTGTATTGCTTGAGAATGACATAAAAAAAATAATGAAATAGTATTTATCTTTGATCGATTAAGGTTGACAAGCGTTATTTCGGATTTTATACTATTTAATTGAATATGAAAGTATGGTTCTGGAGTTGTTCCGGAGAATAAAAAAACAGTAATTGAGGAGAATACAATGAAAAAAGGTATCGTATCTATCGTTTTGGCTCTCACTTTCGCAGTAAGCACCGTAGCTGTCGCAGCTACCGTTAAATGCACCGTTGATGCTGTTGATGGCGACAAAGTAACCATGACTTGTAAAAAAGCAGACAGCCTTAAAGCTGGTGATGCTGTAAAAGTTAAAAAAGCTAAAGGTGGTGCTGCCATCGAGGGTTGTTAATTGACATAACCCGCTTTTTTAGTTAGTTTAGTGAGGCCGATTGATATGTTGTTATATGTCAATCGGCCTTTTTTTTGTTTCCAGATTAGCAGCAGTACCTGGAGCTAATCTGGTTTTTCTGCTGGAAAGTGTTTTGTTTGAGGTGATAAATTGGAAATAATCAAAGCAATACTGCTGGGTGCATTGCAGGGTTTGACGGAATTTCTGCCTGTTTCCAGTTCAGGACATCTGGTTCTTGGCTCGCAGCTACTTGATTTTCAGGAACAGGGACTGGCTTTTGATGTGTTTGTCCATTTTGGCACACTAGTCTCGGTCTGCATAGTTTTTCGTAAAGAATTGGCTGCCATGTTGGCTGCACCTTTTGCTATATTTGGCGGTCATGCAGATAAAGAGCAGAAGCACTATTTTCTTTGGGACATATATGTGGTGGTGGCTACTTTACCGGCAGTTGTAGTAGGATTATTCTTGAAGGATTCCATTGAAGGAATCTTTTCCAATATCCTGGTTGTTTATTGTATGCTTTTTGTAACCGGTGTGATTATGACAATAACGCCACGCATCAAAGAGCAGGCTGTTGAATTAAATAGCCCCCGGGCATTGTTGATTGGTTGTGCACAGGCCATGGCTATTTTACCTGGACTTTCACGTTCAGGATCTACTATTTTTGCGGGAATGCTTTTGGGGCTCAATCGCGAAATGGTAGCCAGGTTTTCTTTTATAATGTCAATTCCAGCAATTCTTGGAGCTGGTGTCCTGCAATCAAAAGATTTAATTAACAATCCTCCGGAGTTTAGCAGCTTGTTGGTTATCGGAGCGGGGACAGTGGCCTCTGCCATTGCTGGATATTTTGCGATCATCCTGTTATTGAATGTGATTCGTAAAAACAAATTGCAGTACTTTGGATACTATTGCCTGTTTCTTTCATCTTGCGGGCTCCTGTATACCTTTTTTGCCAACTAAAAGTAAAAACAGTTTCCAAGTAAATAATTATGGATATCAGAACCTTACCTGAAGAAGAACGTGAAATTTATAATCGTATCCGTTCAAAGTATAAACTGACCTTTGACAAATTGAAGGTAAAGGAAACATCTATTCGTTTGCTGAAAGTTGCAGATATTGAAGAGTTCCTTGATGGCAAAGATCCTTTTGCTGATGTGAGTGAATTTCCTTTCTGGGTAAAACTCTGGGAAGCAGCTATGGTACTTTCTTACGTTGTTGCCTCTCTTCCAGATGCAAAAGAGCAGAAGCTTCTTGAAATTGGAGCAGGGCTCGGTGCACCCGGGATCACAGCCGCTGCTTGTGGTTTTGATGTGACCCTTACTGACTATGAAGATATTATTATGGATTTTCAAAAGGTAAGTGTCGCTGCATCGGGTCTCACAAATGTGCACTGTGCTCATCTCGATTGGCTTAAGCCACCTGAAATGGAACCCTTTGATGTGCTCACTGCAGCCGAGGTTTTGTTTCGGGAAGAGTTTTTTGAGCCACTTCTTGATGTGTTCAGGCGTTACCTCAAGCCCGGTGGAACCATTTATCTTGCCCATGATGCACGGAGAAAATGTTTGCCTCTTTTTATGGAACGTGCCAAAGAAGAGTATGCTATTGCAGGAACGAAACAGACTCTTCAAAAAGATGGGCAAGAAATTACGATTATTATTAATCGCCTTAGAGCAAAAGTCTAACTTGGAGCAGTGATGTCGCTCTATCCTGTAAATCTTGATATTCGTGATTTGCTTTGTGTGATTATTGGCGGAGGAACTGTTGCCAGTCGAAAAATTGAGTCACTTCTTTCATGTGGCGCGCAGATA
>Ga0256844_10000626_pt1 | contig 13462 bp, 7 predicted proteins | sample MusselsmetaG_FD_189100 | JGI IMG/M metagenome (GOLD analysis project Ga0256844, IMG submission 189100) | Mussel associated microbial communities from hydrothermal vent at the East Pacific Rise, Pacific Ocean - Mussels | ecosystem: Host-associated > Mollusca > Shell > Unclassified ... | reverse complement strand
AAACAGTACTTTCTTTGAAATCTCCAAAAACAGAAACTGCAAAGCGTATTCAAGACATGAAACATGCAATCAAATTCAATAACTTCATATATAGACTTATTGATGATGATAAAGCAATGTATTTATTCTCACCAAGAAAATGCAAAGAGATGTATGAAAATTTTCATGACAGTGAAAAGTTTGAAGAAATGTACAATTATCATGTAATAAACAAAGACTACTCTGGTTCTATCAGAGCAAGAGAACTTGCCGAGAAGTTTGTTGATGCAAGAATTGAAACTGGTGTGTACTATGTATTTAACGCAGATAATGCAAACAGTAGTAGTCCGTACAAGGATACAATAACTCAATCAAATATCTGCCTAGAGTTTCTTGCACCAACAAAGCCACTCAGTCCACATAGGATTGATAAACCAGATATAGCAGTATGTATTTTATCTGGTGTGAATATGGCTAAAACAGAAAAGTCTGAGCTTCAGGGAGTAATGAAACTTCTTGTTTGGGGTCTAAATGAAATAATACATAATCAAGATCACCCAACTCCACAGGCAAATGCATTCGTAAGAGACTATGCTGCACTTGGCATAGGCTTAAATAGTCATGCTCACTACTTAGCAATGAATGGCACTAGGTTTGGTTCTGATAAGGCACTTGAGCTTGCATACAAATATGCTGAGGCAATGCAATTCTATGGACTACAGGCATCCATGGAGTACTCAAGAGACTTTGATGCGTGCACACCACTATTCCATAGAACGACATATGCGAATGGAGTGATGCCACAAGATAGAGCAGCATTTATTAATGATTGCCCAGAACCAGAGTTGAACTGGAATGCATTAAGAGATGATATAAGAGCCAACGGATTAGCAAACTCAACAATAACTATGCACATGCCTGGGGAGACAAGTTCAATGGTCGGTAATCAGACATCAGGTGTTGATCCAATCAGGAAACCGTTAACTATCAAAGATAAAAAATCTGGCTCAATAAAGCAGTATGCTCCAGATGTGCAGAAGCTTGTGCAAAACTATGACTATGCATTTGATACAAAAGATATGACAACTAGGTATATAAAGAGTGTAGCGATGATTCAGCAATGGAACGACCAATCAATAAGTCTAAATACCTACTATAACCCAGACCTATATGATAATGGAAAGATTCCATTCTCTCAGATATGGGATGATATAAAACTAGCAAATAGACTTGGTATGCCAACCATGTACTATAATAATATAAACATATCAGACGCAGAGCAAGACGAAAAAGAAGAATGTGTTGGATGTACACTATAAAAGGAGAATAGATGATATTTACAGATAAAAAGATAGACTTTACCAAGGAACCATTGTTCTTTGGTAAAGGTAGAAATGTAGCAAGGCTTGATTTGCCAATAGAAGAGTACATAACAAAGCTAACAGACAAGCAATTGTCTCAGTTTTGGATGCCACATGATGTTGGTATGGGTCAAGATGCAAAAGACTACTCAGTTATGAGTAATGATAGGAAAGAGTTTTTTTTGAAGAATATAAAGTTCCAGACAGTGCTTGACAGTAATGCATCAAGGGGAGTATTTGAGACTCTTGCTCCAGTTACAACTTCTCCTCATTTGGAGAAATGGTGGACTGCTCATGGATTTTTTGAAGGTGCGATTCATAGTCCTAGCTACAGTGAGATAATTAAAGCGTTAGGTATTGATGCCTCAGAAGTGTTTGACGACATTATGGAGAACCAGCACATCTTGTCAAGAGGAGAAGAGATATCTCAAGTATTCAATGTAATGCATAGTGTCGCTGGTGATTACATGACTGGTTCCACAAATCATGGTTCACCAAGTAATTACCAAAAAGAAACACTTGTGAGAACATTGTACGCTCTAAACATCTTGGAAAACATAATGTTCAAGACATCATTTATGTGTTCATTTGCATTTGCAGAAAACAATATGATGGAAGGGTCAAGCAAGATAATTTCACTGATTGCAGCAGATGAGCTTCTACATAATACCATGGTTGTGTATCTTTTGAAAAGATTACGCAAAGAACCAGAGTACGAGGATGTGTTCAATAGTGTCCAAGATGACATAGTTGAGCAATACCACAGAATATATAGTGCTGACCTTGAGTGGGTAGACTATTTATACGAAAGTGACCCAGCACTTATTGGATTGTCAGCAAACTCGCTAAAAGCGTATAGTCTATACAACTTAGAGGACACAATGGTCAAAGTAGGTTTGTTGTCCGGTTCTAGTCTCAGTAACCCATTGCCATGGAGCCAGAAATACCTAAGTAGAAATGGCGTACAAACTGCACAAATGGAATCAGACTCAATCAGTTACTTGTCTGGGATAGTCAACAAGTCAGACATGAGGTGGTAAGCACAAAGATTAATGTATCTTTATTTTGGTATAATTTACTTAATTATACCAAGACAAGGATAGATGCATGATTACAATTACGCCAACGGACGAACAAAGTACTTTTTTTCTAAAAGCAAAAAAAGAATATAAGATAATAAAACCAAAGGCTATCCAGAACCAGAGTCAATTCTCTATAAGAATATCTGGAAAGCCAATAACAACAAAAAGAAGAGGCTTTACTCTCACTGAAAACCATATAGCATTTTATGACCCGGAAACTACAGAGGTCTACATTAATACCAATGAGCATGGTATTGAGCTGGAGATTATCTAATGGCAATAGTTGGGATAGATAACATAGAGGGAGCCATCATTGGTTCTGGTGGGGTAATTAATAGAGGTGCATCTGATTGGGATGTTGAAGTAGCATATGAAAAGAACTCGGTTGTTGTAAAAGATGGAATTATTTACATTGCAAAGCATGATATTGCAAGCGACACTGCTTTTGATGAAGCAGATTGGACAGAGTCTAATAAAGGTGCAAAAGGTGACAAGGGTGACAAGGGTGATGTTGGAGCAAAGGGTTACAAGGGAGACACTGGAAATACTGGACCTCAAGGAGTCAAAGGGGATACTGGATTAACTGGAGATAAAGGTGACCAAGGTGTTCAAGGTGTTCAAGGGCTAAAAGGTGATACTGGATTAAAGGGTGACACTGGAGACACAGGAAGCACTGGACCTCAAGGCACACAAGGTATCCAAGGAACCAAAGGAGACACTGGTAGTGCTGGCTCAAAAGGAGATACAGGTTCTGTAGGACCAAAAGGAGATACTGGTGCTCAGGGAGTAGTTGGTCCCACTGGTGCCAAAGGTGATACTGGGGAACAGGGTGCTCAAGGAGAAAAAGGAACCAGGGGTGACACTGGTAGCACAGGAATACAGGGCTCAAAGGGTGATACAGGGGACACTGGACCTGCAGGAAGCCAAGGAGACGCTGGACCTCAAGGAGTCAAAGGAGATACTGGGGAGCAGGGTGATAAAGGATTAAAAGGTGACACTGGAGATACTGGACAAAAAGGTGACCAAGGACAACAAGGCTTAACTGGTGACCAAGGAACACAAGGTGTTAGGGGTGACAAAGGAGACACTGGTGAACATGGAGCACAAGGTATTCAGGGTATCCAAGGTATTCAGGGTGATACAGGACCAAAGGGTGATACAGGATTGACTGGACCTGCAGGAGAAGATGGAGTCTTGACTCCAGAGCAGGAGAACCAACTAAGGACTGGTATGTCTCACACCGGATGCGTAAATGCAAACCCATTTTTTATGATTGGTGATTATGATTATAAGGGATATATAGATAAGTACGATGAGGTAACACTTGTAAATAATGTAACAAATGGTACAGAATACTCATTGAAAGTAGAGAATAAAGTGGGTTCTGACATGATGGGGGTGGTTCCATTTGCTATCCCAGGTGGAAAAGAATATAGAGTCTCTTTCGGTATAAGAATAGATTACACTGGCGACAAGGATGTGTCAAAGGTATCTACTAAAACATATGTAGGGTTCAAATCGTTTGATTCTGATGGTAAAGAAATTAGAAATTGGTGTAACCATAGATATGGTAGTGATGAACGAACTTATGGGACGCTTGCTAACGACTTAAATATAGGTGATACAACCGTGACGGTAGTTGGTGATATGACAAAATGGAATCCTGATTATGGGTCAACTTGGGGCAGAACACTGGCGTTTCACAAGAAGATTGGTAACAAATATCACTACACTGGTTACAATGGTAGAATATATGACAATAAACAGTATACGAGGTGGGTATCCCCAAGAGGAACATGGGATAATGCTGATGATTTTGTAGACAATGGTGACGGCACATTCACCATTACACTGAAAGAAGGATGGACTGGAACTTGGAGGTCAGATGCTCCTGCTGTTGAGCTCAAATCAGGCGACTCAATATCTCAAGGATTCGATGGCAGCACATACGTGTATGTATACAATGTAAGCAGTGTGGCTACTGGTGAATTTGAAACACATAAATCGCAATGGCGTTATGCAGATAAGTCAAAAATAGGTTCCTCGGACCCTTCTTTCCCAAGAAACGGTACAGCATCGAATGTTCTACTTATGTTACCAGCATATAGAATGTACTATGACGGGAGCATAGATTCAAGCTTAATACAGGATTCAGTTGTTTATTATGCACCAATAGAAATTCAATTTAGAAATGGAGATTAGTAATGAAAAAGAAAATAGAAAACGTAACAAAAGTTGAACTTACGGTTGGTGGATACAACATATACCACTTTATTGAAGATGAAGATATAGGTACAATGGAAGAAGATTTCTTTCTTCCATTTGGAGATGAATACAAGTATGACGTGGGTATTAGTCTCGAGTGTGGAACATGTGAACATAAAAATGATTGTACTGAATGCTCAAAAGGTATAGCTATCAACAGAGACCATATTGAAAAAGTAAAAAAAGAACATGTTTTTGAAATAACGAAGTTAACCACATTGGCAATGGACGCAGTAACTCTTCTAGTTGTTGGAGAACCAAGAGTCAGTCTTGAAAAGGCAAAAAGCCTAAGAGAGTATTATTCTGACAAATATGCTCGTGCGAAAAATGACATGATTAAGGATAAGAGAGAGCAAGCGATAATTATTAAAAAGTTTGAGTATGCACTTAATGTTGGTGGAGAAATCCAAGATATAATTAGAGACATAGAGAAGCTGATGATATCAAATATTGGAAGAGTAGAGATTACTCATTCGATCATTGAAGACTACATGGGTCTTGACATATCAGATATAACAGAACAAAAACTTAGTGATATATTAGCTGATATAAAGAGTAGATATGAGTAAAGAACCAGTGGATTATTGTACAGGTTGGTTTGAGGGGATATGGGCTTCGTGTTGCAAACAACATGACAAGAATTACTATTTGTCTGGAGTGAGCAGAAAAGCTTGTGATACTGCTCTCCGATTATGTGTTATAGGTAAATTTAAGCATACAAGATATCCATTCTTCGGATACGTTGTTGGATACACTATGTATGCAGGTGTGCGAATATTTGGTGGACCAAGATACAAAAAGAAACAAGAGAGATAATCTCTCTTGTTAAAAACAGTAGGTATTAACACTACTTGATATATAATACAAAACATAAACCTATATCGGAGCATCACTTCCGAAGAGGACCACTTGGTTCTCCGATATGGGCTTAGTTAGCTGAGAAAAGAAGTGATGCTCCTTTCTCCCTATAAATTTAAAATTGTTAATCAAGGATTCATTATGAATTTAGAGAAAAAATATTGCAGAGCCAATATAGGCAAAGTATTCAGAACCAATGAGGGGTATGATTTAGAGGTTGTAGATGGTGGTAGTCGAAAAAACTACTGCACCATACAGATAAAAGAGTGGGTAAGTGAAGTGTTACATCAGCATGCACAGAGTGGAGAAATAAAATATCCTTTTCATTTATCGATATTAAACATTGCATGCTTTGGCGAAGGCAAATACTCAAGATCAGAAAACAGAATGGCTTACAATAGATGGAGACACATGCTAGAGAGATGTTATGACGAAGACCAAAGACAAAAGCATCCTACTTATGTTGACTGTGTAGTGTCAGATGAATGGTTAAACTTTCAAAACTTTGCCAGATGGCACGAGCGATACTATCCTACTGATGGAAAAAAATATGAATTGGATAAAGATATAAGAGTTACAGGAAACAATGTGTATGGTAAAGATACCTGTATATTTATCACGAAGGAACTTAATGCGTTTATGGCAAATATATTCAGCAATAATACCAGTGGGTATACGGGAGTTAGCCGGGATGGTAAGGGTAAAAAATACAATGCAACAATATGTATTGATGGAAAAAATAGGCATCTTGGAGTATCAGTATCGGCAAAAGAAGCGTCGTTGCTGTATCTAGCTGAAAGAGAGAACCAGTCAGCTAGATGGAGAAGATATTATAGTTTTGATTATCCAAAGAGTATATTGAGCAATATAACTTAAAGAGACTTCCAAAACATATTTGGTCCGATACTGAACATTTCGGTGATGTGTGGAGTTGCTAATAGTTCACCAACGGAATCTAGGTTATCTATTTTTACTCTATTTGATAGAGCATCAATTGGACCTTGATTAAAAACACTATCATGTGGATCTGAAAGGTTTACTCCAGCAGTGTACTCAAACCCGTGGGTAAGTGCAACGTTTTTTCTAACTTTGTTTGCATGGGCTACATACCCTCTCATGCTACGAAAAAGATACTTCATGAATAATGCTCCAGTCACTTTTTCAAAGAAAGATAGAACACTACCTGATGGCATGGCATAATTGACAAACAAGTCACTGATGTCTGAGATAACATCAGACATTGCTTGCTTGTCATCGGTCTTCATTTTCTTTTCAAGAACAATCTGCTTGGTAACAATATCTCCATACAGTAGAAATTTTTCTGCATATTTTCCAACAGCACTTGTCGGTGCAACATACAAGAAGTCAAATACATCTGAAGCTCCCTGTGGTACTCTAAAAATCTTTCTGTATTCAGCTCTAGCTTTGCTCTCAATGGTCTTTGAGTCAATTGGCAAGTCTAGGTCATATGCAAGTCTCTTTTTGATGTCATATAGCTCTTTATGCTTGTCCACCATACTATTGTTCGTTCCAATCTTTCTCTTATACTTGTCAGCACTAGACAGAATCACACTGGTTCTATCTGATTCATAATCATCTTGTAGTCCACCAATGTGACCAGCCTCATATAGATGATAGAATTCTGATTGCCTCAATGTTCCTTCTGCTATGTTAGCTAGGTCCAAATCCTCTTTACTTTGTGTCTTGTAATATTTATTCATTGCATCAGAGAATTTTTCCATATTGCTATGGAAGTCCTCAAGGCTTGACCATTTGTTTTTATACTGCTCTGCGTAGTCAAGTGGACCGATACCAGTATGCATTGCTATTAACATGTTTGACATAAAGTTACCAATTGCAATTGCTGGATTAAGCATAGCAAGCACTGACTTATACTTTTGAAATATCTCTTCGAGTGATTTTTCGGCAAACTCAATAAACGTACCAAATGGCTTAGGTGGAAGTATGTCGCCAAACAATGTCTTTTCAACTATCTTTAGATTTGCAAGCGATGACCTTCGAGAACCAGCAAGTTGCAATGCCATGTATTTTGGCACATGTATATCTGCATATTCAAGTGGAACGTTTATCCCATCTATGGTACTAAGTTTCACAGTACTGTTGCTCTTCTTAATGTTCATATCGCCAAGAGCATCAAGTAATGCAGTTCTTCCCTCATGAACGTTTGTATCATGATTTAATCTATACATCATATCAACAAGATTGTTTACTGGGTCAATTCCAGAACCAAGCTGATTATATGTATCGTTATGATTGTATGGAAAAATGTAATCAACAACTTTTCCACTTGCACTATATATTGGAATAATTTTATTTGATGGAATATCTACATCATCATGAGCGTCTCTAATGGTCTCTGTAGCCATTCGCATACGCTCTTTGACTGTCAGATTCTTATTTTTTGCGAAGTGCTTATTTAGTATCGTAGAGAGCTTGTATCCATCAATGTTCTTATCTGTTGAATCCAAAGCTCCAGCTTCTTTGGATGGAGACAAGTTTAGAGTTGTGTATCTATAGTATTCAACGCCGTCAAGAGTCATTAGTGGCTTATCTTCAATGATGGAAGAACCAATAGCAGTAGCTTCATCTTTTGTCCCAACTTTAATTGCACGAGTCTCTGAGTTTGAGTTATTGATTCTTTCAAAGAATGGTATATCTACAAACCCCATTGAGTTCTTATCCATTGATTCAATCTTTTGATCTCTCAATGCTCTGTATTGATTGACAACCTCAAGAGTATCTTTGTTGCTAAGAACTGACTTTATATTAGAATTTTCCTTATCTGTGTTATTTTTTAGAATAGCAGATATAAGTAAATCTCTACCTTTGGCAACCTCGGTTGGAGTAGATGATAAAATAATAGACTCTATATTTAATCTTAGCCCAGCAGTCTTCACTTCTCTGGTTCTAATGAAATCGGCAAGATCAAGAACTTGTTTGATTTGAGCGTCAGACATAAATGACTTTGCTTCTTTGATGTCATGTTCATAATCTGCATCAATATTGAATCTATCCATTCTCTCCGTGTCTGCCTTTTCAGCCAACATGAACAAGCCAGAGTTTATAACATTTGTTACAGCCTCTGCCTTTGCTTTTCCTTCTTTTCCAGAAAATACATTCTTGAAATCTTTTGCCAATGAATTTCTCATTTGCAATTCAATCTCTTTTATCTTTTCCTGTTTTCTGATTAGTTGCCTAACTGACTTCTCGTCAGACGATGATTCGTTTAGGAATATCTGTGAAAACAAACTATTTACAACTTCTGTTCTTAATAGTTTTGAAATCCACTTAACATCCATTATTGAATCAATGAAACCGTTCATACTCCTTGAACCTTTGGCTCTATTTACTATTCTATTGAATATGTTGATAAGTTTTCCATGTATAGCATTGTATGCTGGTGTTGACATCTTACCAAGGAGTCCCATTATGTGGTCTAACATACGAGAACCAAACATTACTGGAATACTAACTGGTGGAAACCTGTGTGATGCACGTTCTGCCAATGACATGCCTGCAGTTGACTCATACTTTACTCTTGCCTGTGCCATATCATTAAACAGTTCCATAGTTAAGTCATTAACTTTTCCATCTGGATTTCTACCTTTCACTATTGCATTAAGCACAGTATTTAGTATCTTTTTTGCCATAGTTAAAAAGCTATCATTTACGGGGTCAGATTCATTCTCCGTTCCCTTTTCAATAGTTAGGTTCTGAACAGACTGAAACACTTTTGGATTTGACAGAAAGTATGCCAAGAACTCTTCTGGGTTTGAACCATCAGAGAATATGTAATTATATTTTTCTTTGGCTTCTGCAATCTCAAGCTCTGTTGGATTGACTATTCCATTAAGGAATACCTCACTTGCTATATTGTGAGATAGTAATGCTTTCTGAGTTTTTTCCTTTAAGATTCTTGCTCTATTTCTAAGTCTTCCATCTCTTTGCATAACACCCTTGAGTGTGGCATGTATAGTTTCATGAAGCAATACTTCTGATGGTGTAGTTATCCTACTGAAGCTATTCCATAGAACATTAATTTTATCTTCATCGTTGTTGAACTCATTGTATGAGAAAGAACCAGAGGTCTGAGTTCCATCTTGGTTATCTGTTTCATTAATAGATGTCCAGACCTTATAGTCTGGGTCAACTTCTTTCATTGTGCTTTCTATTTGTTTGTCGATTGATATTACGTGGTCTATATATTCTTGAGAATATGGAGCATCATCATGTTCACGCATAACCTCTTCTTTCATTGTCTCAAGTATCTTCTCAATAGATAGCTTCTCATCAACATATGTATCACCACTAAAATTATTATTTTTAGAAGAACCCATTTTATTTATATTCTTTTCTAGTTGCTCAACTTCAAGAACCTGTTCTGCTGTTGGCTTTGTATTATCATCATGAATTAGCTCTTTAGAGTCAGCAAGTTCATCTGCCGACTTCTTTGCATCAGGTGTAACATTTGGATCATACGGAGTGCTATTATCTCTAATTATGTCAATTAATCCATATATCTCACTCTCTGTGTACGTGGAGTAGTTATCATTTAATATATCTTTTAATTTTGACTTTACACCAACATCTGAAACGTTACTTATTGCTTCTTCTATTTGAGCTGAACCATACTGGTATAATTGACCAATTGCTTCTTCTTTCAGGTTATAATTTGTTGGTTCATCAAGACTTTCTTTTTGATTGAAAATTCTAGTAGCCTCTTGAGAACCAGTGTCGTCACCAAGTTCTGAAGCTTTTTTAAGATCGTGTGCCTTATCTTTTAATGATTTCTTTGGCTTAACATATGAGTATCCATCCTTTTGCGATTCATTGTGTATTCGCAGAAGCTCTTCATGAATTAACTCAATTTGTATATTGTCGTTAACTGTTGGACTTTTACCATTAAGCAACCTTGTAATATATGCCTTGTCTGCTCTCTCTAGTTTATTTCTTGCAGTTATGGTGAAGTTGTCATAAGCTTTGAATCCAGATGTCTTCTTTGTTTTACTATGAAGGTTTATTATTGAACCGAGCATGTCATTGGTAAAAACATCTCTAATTTCATTCGTGGTAGGCTTTAAACTTGTAGGTGTGTCGCTATACTTTTTCAAAAACTCAGTATATTTCATTGTAGTAGTTTTTCCGATGTGAAAATCATGGACAACGACCTCATCATCATTAATAAGTGGCAGGGTTTGTGATATTGAACCCCTAATAAAAGGGACAGACGCATCGTTTCCACTATACTCTTTTTTGCCACTCATTATAAATATTCTGTCAGAACCAGTGGGCATCCCAGCAGGTGTACTACTTGAGCCACTCATGGTTGCTATAGCCATTTCATCAGAAACTACGGTCCCTTTTCCCATTGTTGACATGATCATCTCTTTGAGTTTTTCAAGTTCAATCTTTTCTTCTGGTGACATGTTTTTTAGTTTTTCACGATTGTCTCGCTTCAGCTTTTCAAGATGTGCTTTCTGCTCTTTCTCTTGTTGTGCCTCTCTTTTTTTTCTTTCTTCCCTCTCTGTTATTATTATCTGAAAGTTACTTTCAGCATCAATAAGCTTAGATGACACATTTAATGCATCAGACCTACTCATTCCATTTTTTATTAATTCATTTTTTAACGCAACGATTCTGTCTTTTTTGCTACATGCCATAAACCATATCCTTCTACTTTTATTATTGTCTAATTATAGCCACTTGGTTCTAAGAACCAGTGGTTAACATTTTTCTTTGTTACTAAGATAGCTATCGATAACGTCAAGATACTTCTTCTTGTTAACTTTGTCGGCTACAGACTCGTCGGTTATCGTTCCATTCGATTTCTCAAGTCCAGTACCATATGAGAGAATCTTGTTCTGTAATTCTCTACCTTCTTTTGTTTTTATTTCTCCAAGGAATGATTCATCTGTTATTACAAAGTAGTCATTTTGGTGGTCCTCAGAATCGTTCTTGTTTACATAGTCTCTTGTATCTTCAGATATCTTCTGGTCAATAGATTTATGTATATTGCTTGCCACTTCACCAAGTAGAGAACCAAGTGCGTCTTCACTGGTTCTGATAATGTTTGGATAAGCCTCAATGTCTTTTGTATCAATAGATGTGAAGGTTGTCATTCCTACAGCCATGTGGTTAATATGTATCTTGCCTTGATTAAGTAGCTCTTCTCTGTTTTCTGCAACAGTGTTGATTGTTTTGTATAGACCACCAATCCAGTCATCCTTAGTAAATAGTCCAGCTCTATTTGATTGAGTGTCCGAGTACAGGTTTGATGATTCATTTAGCTCATTAACGCTTTCAGCGTTTACCTTTGGGAACTTTGAGAACTTATCTTCATTAATGTTCATTGGTCTTGATTCTTTGTTTGCATCAGCAACAATTTTCATTAGACTCATATACCCACCAGCATTTCCATTGCTTATTTGCTCAAGAAGAGTATCAATTGTTTTTTCGTCAGATGTTATAGTTGAAACCCAATTGCTATTCTTGAAGTTACCATGTTGTTTGTTGCTGTCTTGTGGAAGCTCAACAGTTAATGTTGCCACACCATCCTCTCTTGTTATTTCAATTCTTCCAACCTGCTTTTTATTGCTACCAATTGTTATTTGCTCAGAACCAGAGACTGTTCGTCTATTTATTGTGATTCCTTTTGTTCCAATCGGTGAAGCAACATTTGCCCACTCTCCATTAATTTTCGTAGACTTTATTTCCCATGATGGAATCTTGTCAAACTTTACCTTGTCGTGAACAACTACCTCGTCAGCACCGAAATTTTCAACGAAATTGAACTTCTCGATAACTGCATCTTTTAGCTCTTGGTTCTCATTTAAGAACTCAGCCATTTTATTCATTTTTTCATATGTAATGTCAAGTGCATTGTTTTGTGCCAATAACTCTGGAGCATATTTGTTGTACTCATGAGTCACTGGGTCAACCTTGCTCATGTCTGATGGAAACAATACTGCATCATATATAGATGTAAAGTCATTTGTGTCTAGGGCACGTCTCATGAGCTCACCATCAAGCATATGTATACTTGTTGTTGGGTAAGCACCCATGTTTGATACAAACTCTTTCTCTTGAGCATTCTGAGTTATTTTACCACCATCTTTGTGTCCAAACAATTCGGCATTTGGTCCAGATATCTGTGCATACCCATGACCAGACTCTTTATTCTCTTCGGCACTTGCTTCCTTGTAGAATGCTTGTTGTGAATCAAACATATCAAGGGTGTATCCATTACCCATTGTATTCATTTTTTGAATAATGGCTCTAAATGATTCCTTTGTGAGTTTTCCATTATTGAGATTTCTCTCATCAAGAACCAGCTTATCCATGATAACTTTAACCATCTCAACATGTACTACATCAAGCGTCTTCATGGCATCTCTGTAATCTTCAATCTCACTCATGTTGTCGGTCATTGATTTCTCAAATGCATCACCAAGAGTTTTGTCTGATATTTTCTTTAGAGAATCTTTTATCTCTTTATTTTCAAGAACGTAGTTGCTTGGTGGATAATATTTATTTGCTTCAAAGTACTCAGTTATTGATTCTGGAGAGTCTATCTCATCTACAAATTTAAAGTTATTTGTATTCGCCATATGTTCACTAAGTAGAAGCTCTCCATTTTTTGTGTTTCCTTTTGGTGCTGAAGCAACAAGTACGTCCATCGCAAATTGATGCTTTACATTTTCTTTCAGATCTCCTCTGATCGACTGTATAAATAATGGCTCAATATTATCTTCTGAAAGCCCACCTTTAATCGAACCAAGTGAAGCACCATATGCATTAGTCATTACAGGTGGCTTCGCTATATTTCTTATCTTGTCTATAAATAACTCTTTTGAGTTTCTAACAAGATATTGCAGTGCGTCAAACAATGTAGGAGTC
>Ga0256844_10000625_pt1 | contig 13464 bp, 11 predicted proteins | sample MusselsmetaG_FD_189100 | JGI IMG/M metagenome (GOLD analysis project Ga0256844, IMG submission 189100) | Mussel associated microbial communities from hydrothermal vent at the East Pacific Rise, Pacific Ocean - Mussels | ecosystem: Host-associated > Mollusca > Shell > Unclassified ... | reverse complement strand
TTTTTTCTGAAAGACTCTTTAAGTCGTTACTCTCAACCATCTATAAAGAGATATCTATAAACAAAGGTGCAGTCAAACTCTCACTCAATGTTTCCAACTTTACCAATCAACATAAAAAGACACTCTCCCTTATGGATTTAGAGGTAGATATAGAACAAAACAAACTAAGTATAGAACTTCAGAAACTTAGAGAGCGTTTTGGACTTGATATCGTAAAAACTGGTGATGAATTGTAAATAATGAACATACAACTTGTTTACTTCATAAACTTTTATGTATACTATCAATATGAAAATTACCAGCATATTACTTAAAAAAATAAAAGAACTTCAAAATATTGACGATACGGTTGTGAAAGGTTTATACACTCTCTCAACTAGAAGTTTTTTAATTATTATATTGTTAGGTACTTTTGTGACGATTGCACTTTATCCTTTTATGCCTACAAAAATTATGATTTGGTATCTTCTACTGCTTGTTCTTATGGTATACCGAATATACTTGACATATAGTTTTTATAAAAAACCTGATAAATTTACTATGAAGCGTTGGTATAATAAGTTTACTCTATATGCTATTTTTACCGCACTACTATATGCTTCTTTAGGTATTTATCATATACATGCACTTAATCATTATTATCAACTATTTATTGCAACAGTTTTATTAGGATTGTCTGCAGGTTCTACATTTTCACTTTCTCAAGATTTACGTCTTAGTATTTTGTATATAGCTATACTTTTATTTCCACTTATCATGACACTACCGTTTGTTGTAGATATGCCTTTAAATATCATACTTGCAATTATTTTGTTGATGTATTGTATTGCCCAAATAATCATTATGTATGGCATTCATACTCAAAGAAAAAAGATGGATAACTTAGAGTCAAAACATACACTTTTTCATGGTCTCTTTAAAAATGCACCGCTAGGCGTGTTTACTTACAATGAAAACTTAGACATTATTGATTGTAATAGTGAACTTAGTAGAGTATTTATGAGTGATGTACAAAATATTATTGGCATGAACTTAAATAACTTACCTGATGCCCGTCCCTTAAGTATTTTTAAAAAAGCATTTGAGGATGGTTTTGGTGCGTATGAAGGTTCTTATGTATCTATACATGGAGATTACTTTTGGTTAGAAGTGAAGGCTTTTTCTTTTGCTGATAAAATAAATAATAATTTAGTAGGTATTGGTATTATTGAAAATAAAACCAAAGAGCATAGTGCTTTACAAAAACTTGAGCATATGGTAAAACATGATGCATTGACAGGGTTACTTAATCGTAGAGGTTTAAGAAACTATCTAGGTGAGCTTATTAAGAATGAGAATCATAAAACACACTATTCAATACTCTTTTATTTAGATTTAAATCAATTTAAAGGTATTAATGATTCTCTTGGACATGCCATAGGAGATAAGGTATTGTTGATAGTTGCTCGTCGCTTAGAAACATTATTAGATAAAGGGTGCATAGTGAGTCGACTAGGTGGTGATGAATTTATTATTATGCTACCATTTTCATCAGAAACAGAAAAAAAATCTAACTTAAAAGCTCAAAAATATTCAGAAAATATTCAAGATATATTTTCAGAGCCATTTATCATTCAAGATATGTATTTACATATTCATACAAGTATTGGTATTGTACTTATAAAGCCAGGAGAGAAAAATACGGAAGAGATTTTAAGGCATGCAGACTTATCCATGTACAAGGCAAAAAATATAGCGAGCCATATTTCATATTATGATGCTTCATTAGATGAAAAACAAAAAGCGTTATTTCTACTTCAACATAATCTTGCTTATGCAACACAACGTAATCAACTTGAACTCTTTTTTCAGCCTATCGTAAAAATGAAGAATGAAGAGCTTATATCTGCTGAATTGTTAATACGGTGGAATCATCCAACAAAAGGTATACTTTCACCAGAAGAATTTATTCCTTTGGCGATAAAAGTTGGATTACTCTCTAAGATTACATGGTGGATTGTAGATAAGGCATGTCAACAGATAGCACGTTGGAAAAATGATGGGCAATGGAAATTACAATATATTTCAATTAATATTAATGCCACACAATTGATTGAAAAAGATTTTGCAAAACTGTTTTTTCAAAATTTAAAGCGTTATGGATTAGAAACAAGTGATATCCTTTTAGAAATTACAGAACGTTCCTTGATTGATAATTTTCAAAATGCACAAAGTGTCATTAATGATTTAAAAAATCATGGTGTAAGATGTGCTATTGATGATTTTGGAACGGGGTATTCTTCACTTTCATATCTAAAAAAGTTGTCTTTTCATACATTGAAAATAGATAGGACATTTATTAAAGATTTAGGGCAAAGTCCTAAAGAGCTTATATTGGTTAATACCATATTAGATATAGGACGATTATTTGATTATAATATCATTATTGAGGGAATAGAGAATGAACAGCAAAAGAGTGCTCTTCTTGAAATAAATGATGATTTGAGTTATCAAGGTTATTTCTATAATAAAGCTGTTGAAGCTGAAGAGTTTACTAAAAAGTTTTTAGCTTAATCACTTTAAAATACAATCTGTCCATCAGATTGCATACGCTTGATAATCCCTTTTGCCATCTCATGACCTTGGTAGGCTGCTTTTCTACACCACTCTATGGATTTTTCTTTGTCTTCTTCACACCCTAGACCCATGTCATAAAGAGCTCCAAGGTTGAACTGTGCTTTGGCATTGTTAGCGTTGGCTGCTTTAGAGAAGAGTAGAAAAGCTTTTTTATAGTCTTGCTCTACACCACGACCTTCTTTGAACATCGCTCCAAGGTTATTGAATGCATCAATATTTCCGCGTTTAGCAGATTCTTCGTACCAGAAGGCTGCCTCAGATTCATTTTTCTCACACCCCTCACCATTTTCAAGCATAAGTGCTACTTCAAACTGTGCTAAAGGAACTTCACGTGTTGCTGCTTCTAAGTAGTAGTCAAAAGCTTTTTTAGTGTTATGTGCGACTCCATGCCCTCTAAAGTAGAGGAAACCTAAGTAGTAGTATGCTGTTGGCTCTTTCTGAGCTTCTAGGGCAGTATAGAGTTCTAGAGCTTTATCATATTCTTTTTCCAACAATGCTTTATATGCTTCTTGTATCATACAGTTCTCACTTTTTTAAAATATTTGACATAGTAGCATAAATATCACTTTAGATAGTACCGAGTGTACCTAATGTAGTTTTTACTAGTTTATTCATCATCTTCTCCTTTTAAATAATAAATACATATAATAATATATAAATTTATATATTATAATGATTGAATTAATAATTAATAATATATATAATTTATTATGTTATAGTGTTATAAATCAAAAAGGAGTAAGTTATGAAAATGATATTAGGTTTTATTTTTGGATTAATAATTACAGCAGTGATAGGGTGGTTTTCAATGCCAAGCATGATGCTTGTAGAGTATGAAAGTCCCTATGATATTAATAAAACAGTTCAAACTATTTCAGATAATGCAAAAGCACATAAATGGGTTGTTGCTGGTATAGGTAAACTACATAAATCTGTTAAAAAACATGGAGGTTTTACTTTAACCCCTGTATACTTAGTTAATTTATGTAATGCATCTCATGCTTATAATATTTTGAAAAAAGATAAAAATAAAATTATTTCTGTAATGATGCCTTGTACAATCAGTGTATATGAAAAATCAGATGGTAAAACATATATAGGTACGATGAATGCTGGATTAATGGGTAAAATGTTTGGTGGAGATGTTGCTCATATTTTTGGGATAGAAGTTGCTGAAGATCAACAAAAATTTATAAATTTTGCTAAAAAACTTTAGAGAGTAAAAATTTTATAAATATTCATAGGTGGTTGGCTTCAGCCAACCGTACCTCTTCATGTAAGCCATGTATTTTTAAAATCCTGTAGTCGAGACCACAAATATTACGCGTTAAAGCCTGCTAATTCAACAGATACTTTAGCCATCTTGTTATTTGCATCTTCAAGTGCTTGTTTGTTCTCTGCAATGACCTCTTCAGGAGCATTCGCCACAAATCGTTCATTGTTAAGCATACCATTTAATTTGTTTATCTCTTTTTCAAGCTTCTCTTTCTGACGTGTAAGTTTAGTGATAATAGGTGTCATGTCTATTTCACCAGTTGGTAAATAAACTTCCAAGTTGTCAGATACATCTGTGATGCTGTCAGCTACTTTTGCATCGACAAATTCTATCTCTAGGACTTTTCCAAGTTTTACTATGAAAGGTTTTGCCATATCTGTATCTATCTTAGCCGATGCATCTAACTTGATATAAGCCTTGTCTATTTTAGAGTTACCCATATCTATGACAACTTTTGCTCGACGTAATGCAGTGATAGAGTCTTCGATGATGGCAAACATCTTTTCTGCCTCTTCATCTCTTTTTATAGCTTTAGGGAAGTTCATAATCATCAGTGATTTTCCCTCTTCAAGTGTTGTTCCTGAGAGTTTATGGTAAAGGTGGTCAGAAATGAATGGCATAAATGGAGATACCATTCTGAGTGTTTCTTTAAAGATAGCTCCTAGCTCTACAATGCTCTTTCTGTCAGCTTTAGAGTACTCAATACCCCAGTCACAAAACTCATTCCATACGAAGTTATAGAGTGCTTTAGCAGCGTCAGAGAAGTTGTAAGTATCTAGGCTTACTCTTACTTTTTCAACGGCTACTGCCAAACGACTTTGCATATAACGTCCAAGAGGCGTAACTACTTCAATGTCTTTTAAGTCTTTAAAAGTAGCATGGTTGAGTTGCAAATAGTTCGTTGCATTATAGAGCTTGTTTGTAAAGTTTCTAAACTGCTCTAGGTTTTTTGCCCCTAATTTAATGTCACGACCTTGTACTGCAAGATACGCCAATGTAAATCGGATGATGTCAGCAGAGTGCTCTTCAACCATGTCAAGAGGGTCAATAACATTACCTTTTGACTTAGACATTTTAGCACCATGCTCATCACGAACAAGTGCATGCATATAGATGTCTTCAAATGGAAGTTTACCTTGGAAGTGTTCTCCCATCATCATCATACGTGCTACCCAGAAGAACATAATGTCAAACCCAGTAATGAGTAGTGAGTTCGGGTAGAAGTCTGCCATATCTGTGTCGTTATAGGTATCAGCCATTTTACCATTGTTCCCCCAACCAAGAGGAGACATCGCCCATAGAGCAGAAGAGAACCAAGTATCAAGTACATCTGGGTCTTGTATCATCTTTTTAGAGCTACATTTAGGACAAGCTTCTGGCTCATCTTTTTTATCTGCCCATGTGTGACTACAGTCATCACAGGTAAATACTGGAATTCTATGTCCCCACCATAGCTGACGAGAGATACACCAAGGTCTAAGCTCATCCATCCATGCTGTGTATGAGTTTATCCAGTGAGGAGGGTGGAAAAGGCTAGTACCTTTTTCACTATCGCCTTTGCTTCTTGCTTTGGTTTCATCTTTTGCTTTCTGGATAGAATTTTGTGCCATATCAGAACTCAAGAACCACTGTGTAGAGATAAATGGCTCTACAATGTTTTTACAACGGTAACAGTGACCTACTTGGTGTGTATGCTCTTCTATCTTTACAATGTACCCAGCCTCTTCAAGTGCCTTGACTATGACAGGACGAGCCTCAAGACGCTCTAGTCCTGCAAACTCTCCACAGTAGTCGTTAAGTATGCCTTTTTCGTCAAATACTTTGATGAACTCTAGGTTATGTCTTTCTCCTACAGCATAGTCATTTTGGTCGTGAGCAGGCGTTACTTTTACCACACCTGTACCAAACTCCATGTCTACATGGCTGTCTGTAATGACTTTTATCTTTCTGTCAGTCAGTGGAAGAAGTACCTCTTTACCTACAATGTCAGTATAACGTGCATCATCAGGGTGAACCATGATAGCCGTATCTCCAAAGTATGTCTCTGGTCTAGTAGTGGCTACTTCAAGCTCTCCAGAACCATCTGCAAATTTGTAAACCATAGTGTAAAACTTACCGTTAACTTCTTCATGTTCTACTTCGATGTCAGACAAAGCTCCATCGTGTGTACACCAGTTTACCATGTAGGTGTTTTGTGTGATATGTCCATCATTAAAGAGAGAAACAAAAGCCTCTTTTACTGCTTCTTTAAGTCCTTCATCCATTGTAAAACGCTCACGTTTCCATGCAGGAGTTACGCCTAGTTTACGCATCTGGTGTACGATATTCCCACCAGATGTCTTTTTTTGTAACCATGCACGTTCTAAAAACTTCTCACGTCCTAACTCTTCTTTCGTTGTACCTTCTGCTAAAAGTTGTTTCTCTACAATGTTCTGTGTAGCAATACCCGCATGGTCAGTACCTGGTTGCCAAAGTGTTTTAAACCCATCCATACGTTTATAACGTGTGATGATGTCTTGTAAAGTGAAAGTAAGAGCATGACCGATGTGTAGGCTTCCTGTGACGTTTGGTGGTGGCATCATGATAGAGAAGTTTTTACCAACTTCTTGAATGTTTTTGTTTCCATCTATCTCAAAATATCCACGCGCTTCACAGAGTGCGTAGTAATTGTCTTCTACTTCTTTTGGGTTGTATGTTGCTTTTTTCTCTACAGTTTCGCTCATAATCGTTCCTACATGGTTATATAATAGTCGCGATTATAGCGTAATGGTGCTTTTTGTTTTATGGAAGTTTATATTTTGACTTTTAGATGGCTCTTGTGATATTATGTAGATATATAGAAAGATTTCTTACAAAGGAGTCCAAATGACCTATCATAAAAGTATGAAATACTATAAAAAAGAAGAAGGTAAAGAGCGCATTATTTGTCTACTTTGCAGACATGCTTGTAAACTCAAAGAGGGGCAGGGGGGTATTTGTGGTGTCAATAAAAATGTAGAAAGTGAACTAAAAACCCTAGTCTATGGACACCCCATAGCACTCAACGTTGACCCTGTAGAGAAAAAACCACTCTATCATCTCTTACCAGGGAGTAAAGTACTCTCATTTGGTACAGTAGGATGCAACTTTAAGTGTCCATTTTGTCAAAATTGGGATATCTCTCAGGAACACAGTGTCAATGAAGAGATAGAAGTAAGTCCAGAACAGATGGTAGCACTAGCACTTCAAGAGAGAGCCAGTGCCATAGCATATACCTATAATGAACCTACTATTTTTTACCCTTACGCTAAAGACATTGGCATACTTGCTAAAGAAAAAGGCTTAAAAAATATCTTTGTGAGTAATGGCTTTGAAACACCAGAGATTATAGAAGATATGGCTACATGGGTAGATGCCGCAAATATAGACCTTAAAAGCTGGGATGATAGCTACTATAAAAAAGTACTCAAAGGTGGACTAGAAGAAGTAAAAGACACACTCAGACGTATGGTAAAAGCTGGTATCTGGGTGGAAGTTACCACACTTCTTATAGAAGGTGACAATGACAGTAATGAAGCACTCGAAGAGATGGCAGCTTTTATAGCCAATGATTTAGGAACAGAAGTTCCTTGGCACTTAAGTGCATTTAGTCCTAACTATAAAATGTTAGATCATAATGTTACAGGACTAGATACGCTGCAACGTGCACAAAAGATAGGTCAAAAAGCGGGCTTAAAACATATTTATCTTGGAAATGTATCCATAGCTGGAAATACTTATTGTCCTGAGTGTGATACAATACTTATAGATAGAGCGGGATATAGTGTAACAACCAATAGACTAAACGATGGAGCTTGTCCTCACTGTAATAAACCCATTGCAGGGGTTTGGTCATGAGTACACGAGAAACAGCTGTCGCAGGACAATTTTACCCTTTAAAAGCCAGTGAGATTCAGGCAACACTTAAAAAATATAATGAGATTCTTGATGCATATTTTAAAACCCACCCTAAAGTGAGTCAACTCAAACCAAGAGCAGTTATTGTTCCCCATGCAGGGTATGTCTATAGTGGCTTTACTGCTAATGTTGCATTACGTTTGTTGAATCAAAATGAGATAAAGCGTATCGTAGTTATTGGTCCAAGTCATCGTGTAGGTTTTAAAGGCACAAGTATTGCCGAGTATGATGACTATAGTACACCTTTGGGAAAGATACAGATAGATAGAGATTTAATTAAGAAACTCAAAGAGAAGTTTGCTCTTACATTTGTTCCAGAAGCACATCATGAACACAGTACAGAAGTTCAAATGCCCATCATTAAAAACTATGCACCCGAAATTTCTATTGTGGAGTTAGTCTATGGAGATGAAAAGCCTCAAAATTTAGCTAAAGTGATAGAGTATGTATTGGAACAACCTCAAACTGCAGTGGTTATTAGCACAGATTTGAGCCATTACTATGATATCAACAAGGCAAACAAGCTTGATGCTATCTGTATCGATGCGGTACTAAACCTAGAAGTAAGTACTTTACACCAAGGTTGTGAAGCGTGTGGGAAGATAGGTGTAGAAGCAATGCTCATTGCTGCAAAAAGCAAAGGATTATTTCCTAAACTACTTGACTATAGAACCAGTGCAGAGGCAAGTGCTGATAAATCTTCTGTGGTAGGGTATATGAGTGTGGCGTTTACAGATGAAGAACCCACAGAAGAAAGAGAAGCAAAAGTACTTTTGGAACTTGCACGTGCAAGCATTGCTAAGGCAGTGGGGGTACCCTATAAGTATGATGAGGAAATAACCTTAAAAGAAAATCCTTGGCTTCAAGAAAAAGGAGCAGCATTTGTGACCTTGACCACTAAAGGAGACCAACTTAGAGGGTGTATAGGCTCTTTAGTAGCACATAGAAAACTCTATAATGATGTCATAGAAAATGCAAAAAATGCTGCCATACATGACCCAAGATTTGTGGCATTAAGTGAAGAAGAGTTTAATGATATAGATGTGGAAGTATCTATTTTAACGCCTGCACTGCCTGTAGAATATAGTTCTATAGAAGATTTAAAATCTAAAATAAAAGTAGGCATAGATGGTGTGGTGTTAAAATATGGTAAATATCAGGCAACCTTTTTACCGCAAGTATGGGAACAGTTACCTAGCTTTGAACTTTTTTTCGCTCACCTTTGTAAAAAGGCAGGCATGGGAGAAGCCTGTTTATCAGAAAAACCAGATATTTCACTCTATCAAGTGAAGAAATATAAAGAGAATAGACCTTAAGCCTTAGTCTCTTTCGTTGCCATTTTTAATATGATATAGCCCATTACTCCAGAAAAGAGTGAGCCCAGTAAGATGGCTAATTTATCTGCATAATGGAATATCTTTGTATCATTATAGGCTAGTGTATCTACAAATAAACTCATGGTAAAGCCTATACCTGTAAGGACTGCTACACCATAGAGCATTACCCAGTTTGCATCTTTTGGAAGTGAGGTAATGCCAAGTTTTATGGCTACCCAAGAGAAAGCAAATACGCCTACTTGTTTACCTATGAAAAGACCGAACATAATACCCAAAGGTACAGGACCACCCATTTCTTCTAGTGATATACCTCTAAGATCAACTCCTGCATTAACAAAAGCAAATAAAGGGAGTATGAAAAAGGCTACCCAATAGTGTAAGCCATGTTCCATGTTATGCACCATAGAAAAAGGTTTTCCCTTTTCATCTTTGGAGTGAAGTGGTATCATAAAGGCAAGTGCCACACCAGCAAGCGTAGCATGTACACCTGATTTTAGCACTGAAACCCATAGTATGATGCCAATTAAAATGTAGGCTGCCTGTCGTGCTACATGGAGCCTATTCATGATGAATAGTATGAGTAATGCAGCACCTGTAATACTTATAGAGATGGTAGAAAGTTCAGAGGTGTAAAATAGAGCAATGATAACAATGGCACCAAGGTCATCAATGATAGCAAGTGCCATGAGGAATATTTTGAGTGAAACAGGTACACGGTTACCTAGTAATGACAAGATACCTAATGCAAAAGCGATGTCAGTTGCGGTGGGAATTGCCCAACCATTCATGGCAAACTCTGCACCATTGTTAAAGGTTACAAAGATAAGTGCAGGGACAACCATACCTCCAATCGCTGCTATGCTTGGTAGCGTAATTTGTGAGAGAGAAGAGAGGTGACCCTCCATGACTTCTCGTTTAACTTCTAACCCTATAACGAAGAAAAAGATAGCCATCAGTCCATCGTTAACCCAAAGTAAAAGTGGTTTGGCTATATGTAAGTGACCAAATCGTATTTCAACAGGGGTATGAAGAAAACTTGTATAGACGTGAGAGAGTGCAGAGTTTTGTAGAATGAGTGCTACTATGGTCATAAATATAAGTAAAATACCTGATGATGAGTCTTTTTCAAGAAACTTTTTAATGGTATGATTCACTATATTTATCCTTATGTATAAATTGAAATAATAGTTTATCTAAGTTAGATTAATGATATTTGTTGACAATTTTATAAGAATGAACTAAAATAGGGTATAGTCATTTATAAAGGATTGAAAATGGAACAGAAAATAGCACAAGCCGTAGATCAGATAAAAAATGCAACACACATTGATGAAATAGATAAACCACTAATTATAGAAAAAATAGAAGAGTGGAGAGAAGAAAAAGCTGCTATTTCTGAACTTAATATAGCGCTTAAGGCATGGTGGCTCAAAGTTGAACCTATTTTTGCAGAAATAGGGCTTGTCTAGGGTATGATACTGTATGCACAATATACCTATGAAAAAAAATGGACTAAAACTTCTACTAAAGAGGCACTTCGCATGATAAGTGAAGAGATGCCAGAGACGGATGCGGAAGGAACACTCACATATATCATGTCAGAAATTGCCAAGGGTAAAACGATTACGCTTGGTGAGTGTCGGTTTAAGGGTTAGGTCAATACTAGCGAACTTTATAGTAACTTTTATCATTCGCAAATTTCAAACTTCCCTTGTAGTATTTTCTTATCTCACTTTTTGTTTGAGATTCTTTTCCTAATGTTCTTAACATTCTATGAGAGAGTACTAGCTTTTTCGGTTTAGCTTTTGCAGCTATTTGCCCTATGATATTTGGTGTCATATGAAGTTGAGCACTCACGCCTCTTGCATCTTTAGGTACAGCATTATGTGCTACCAATATATTTGTATGTTTCGCTAGTGTTTCCAACGTATGGTAGTCACCATTCATATCACTAGAAAAAGTAATACTTTTTTTCCCCACATCCACCCTGTATGCCAGAGTAGGGATGATACCATGATGCACACTTACAGCTGAGATTTTGATACCATTTTGTGCATAGATAACTTTAGTTTTTTTACTTTCATTTACATTATGCACTTTGAGTTGTAGTCGTGCATCACCATTAAGATGATCACCTAGGTATTGCCAAGCACCTTTTCCCTCTTTAAAAAGACGTAATATGAAACTTTTTGTACTTGGCATAAAGTCATTGTCCTCTGGTCCATAGATGTGTAATTTGCCTGATGCTCCTGTAAAAAAACTTGACTTTAGAAGAGCAGGGAGGTCAGCAGTATGGTCTACGTGTAGGTGTGTAAGGAGTATTACATCTAAGTCGGCTATTTGGGCATTTACTTCTTCGAAACGTAGTGATGCTCCTCCACCAAAATCTACCAGTACTTTGGATTTGCCATCTATCCAAATGACATAAGCAGATGAAGCTCGTTTATCGCCACTCTCTGGACCACCTGATCCCAATATCTGTAAAGAAACAGTAGTGGCAAGCGAAAATAGAGAACTTAGTGTGAATAGTAAAATAATTTTTAGCATGAAATTTATCCTTATAATAGAGTGCATAGAAGCTACACAAAAGATATTGTATAATCATTTTATGTAACATCTGTGTAGAACAGATTACTTTATAGTTGAGTGAGAAAGAGGGAGATAATTATGCATACACTTAAAAAAATAATGGGAGAGATTTCTGTTCTTTTTTCTTATCCTAAAAACCTTGTAGCTATAGCCATACGGTTTGTATTGGCATATGGCTTTTCCACACCGGCATTACTCAAAATAAATAACATACAAGGTACTGAAAAATGGTTTACCCAGATGGCTATACCCTTTCCAAACTTTTTTGCCTATATCGTTTCGGGGATTGAAACCATTGGAATTATACTCTTGGTTATAGGGCTTTTTACCCGTTATATTTCACTTTTACTTGCTTGTGTTATGATTGGAGCTATATTTTTTGTACATGTATCTTATGGATTTTCTGTTGTGAACAATGGGTTTGAACTTCCTCTTTATTATTTATTGTTTCTTCTGTTTCTTGCAACTTATGGTGCAGGAAAATATAGTTTAGACAATCTAATATTCAAGGATACCTACCATGAATAAAGAAAATATATTTTCACATTTGGCTTTAGTCACTGCTGATTGGGGTGTGTTACTTAAACTCTTACTTATTGTACTTCTCCTCGTTCTTATTGGTGTCGCAATATACGACAGATTTGTACAAAGAAAAAATCAACTTCTTATTAACTATCCACTTATCGGTCGTTTGCGTTATCTTTTCTATATGTTACGCAACCCCATGCGCCAATACTTTGGAGATGAAACTTATTATGATTCATTTGAAAAACTAGAGTGGATTAATAAAGTCTCAGAAGGAAGAAGTCCCTATTTATCCTTTTCACCTACCAAACCTTATGGGAATCAAAAGACCCTTTTTAAGCATGCCAATTTTGTGAAAGAGATACATGAAGTTGATGGTGAGTTTTCTGTAACTTTTGGTAAAGAGAGAAGAGAGCCTTTTGTGAGTAGAAGTATTATTGGTCGATCTGCGATGAGTGATGGTTCTATCTCACCAGAAGGGACGAGAGCTTTTGCTAGAGGTGCCTATAATGGACATTTTCCTATTAATACAGGGGAGGGTGGGCTTACCTCAAACTTTCTTGCAACGTTAAATCTATCTGATTGTGATGAAATATATTTAGAACGTAAAGAAGGTACTTGGTTTGCAAAGTCCATTTATAAACTAATGAGACTCATAACCAATAGGGAGGTTTCACAACGTCTCTATAGGAACATGGTTGTAAGACAAGAAGATAAAGGTACTTTTATTTTTGATAGAACCAATCTAATCTATTTTCGCATTGATTGGAATCAGCCTTTAGAGCTATTTCCTAAAAAAGTCTCTGATGGTATTCCCGATATTACATTTCAAATGGGTTCTGGACTTTATGGGGTAAGAGATGAAGAGGGACAATTTGATGAAGTACGTTATCAGAAAGTAATGTCATTTTGTCGTATGACAGAAGTAAAACTTGCCCAAGGAGCAAAACAAACAGGTGGTAAACTATTGGCGACAAAAGTGAGTAAAGATATTGCTTACTACAGAGGTGTCCCTGCACATAAAGACCTCATAAGTCCAAACCGATTTCCTTTTGCTACCGATATGGAAACCTTTTTTAACTTTCTAGCGCACTTACAAGAACTTTCAGGCAAACCTGTAGGCTTTAAGATAGTCATCTCAGCTGAAGAGAGTTTTGAACTCTATGCCAAAGCAATGAAAGAGAG
>Ga0256844_10000624_pt1 | contig 13481 bp, 7 predicted proteins | sample MusselsmetaG_FD_189100 | JGI IMG/M metagenome (GOLD analysis project Ga0256844, IMG submission 189100) | Mussel associated microbial communities from hydrothermal vent at the East Pacific Rise, Pacific Ocean - Mussels | ecosystem: Host-associated > Mollusca > Shell > Unclassified ... | reverse complement strand
CATCAGCAAAATCTTCGGGCATTTTATTAAAAAAATATTCTCTCAAGAGTACTTTTCCATAATAATTCCCACTGGCATCATCCATTACAGAATAGCCTAATGAGGTGATTTTTTGATGTACTTTTTCGCCATCAAAATAAGAGCAATTAGAACCTGTACCCAAAATACAAACAATTGCAGGCTCACTCGTTACGGAGTAAACAGCAGCTTCGGTATCTTCTTTTATAACAATAGTAGCGTTAGTAAAAATTTGTTGTAAGACTTTTCGCAAAATTTTTCTTGGTGTTGCGGTTCCACAACCTGCACCATAAAAATAGATTTCTTCAACAGTTTCTTTATTTGCTATTAGCTCCTCATTATTTAGAATCCGTTTTTTAAGGTCTTCTTTTTTAAAAACTGCAGGATTAAGACCTTTGGATTTTGTTTTAAAAATTTCTTTTCCATTGTCAAAAGCCAGCCAACTTGTTTTGGTAGAACCACTATCTGCTAATAAAATCATTTGTTTTGGGTATAATAAGTTTCTAATTCGTTTAAGTACTTTTCTTTAGTAACAGTATCTAAGAAAGAATATTTAAAAGAGTTTTTTGCTAAATTGTATAAATCTTCTTTGCTTAAATCTAAAGCCTTCTGAATTTGATTATAATTTTCATTTACTTGTCCGCCAAAAAAAGCAGGATCGTCTGAGTTTATGGTAACTTTTAAACCCAAATCCATCATTTTTTTTAAGGGATGATCTTTTAAATCGGCTACTACTTTAAGGGCTGTATTTGATAGTGGGCAAACGGTTAATGCCAAATCTCTTTTAATAATCTCAGCAATTAATTTATCGTCTTGTAGGGAATTGTTTCCGTGATCGATTCGTTTTATTTTCAGTAAATCTAAGGCTTCCCAAACATAATCTGCATCACCTTCTTCTCCTGCGTGAGCAACTGGAATATATCCTTCTTTTATAGATGCTTCAAAAACTTCTTTAAATTTAGATGGTGGATTTCCTTTTTCGGATGAGTCTAAACCAACAGCTGCAATTTTATCTTTGTATGGTAAAGATGCTGCTAATGTTTTAAAGCAATCTTCTTGAGAAAGATGACGTAAATAACTCATAATTAATAAAGAGCTTACGCCTAATTTTTCTTTGGCATCATCACAAGCTTTAGAAATACCGTTAATTACAGTTTTAAAAGCAACACCACGATCGGTATGTGTTTGTGGATCGAACATTATTTCGGTATGGCGTACGTTTTGTAAAGCACACTTTTTTAGGTAACTATAAGTAAGGTCGTAAAAATCTTGCTCGGTTTGTAAAACATTAGCACCTTGATAGTAGATGTCCAAAAAATCTTGTAAGCAGCTAAACTGATATGCTTTTTCAATTTCGGCAACATTTTTAAACGGAATTTTAATGTTATTACGTTTTGCGATTTCGAACATTAGCGTTGGTTCAAAAGATCCTTCTATGTGTAAATGTAATTCAGCTTTTGGTAAATTCTCTATGAAATTTTTCATTAATTTTATTGTAATTAAGATTTCTTACAAATGTAAGATAAATATCAAAGATATATTTATACTAACTTAAAAAATGCGATATTTGCAAAATGATTTTAGAACCCATAAAATTTGAGCCCATTTTAAAAGAAAAAATTTGGGGTGGAAAAAAGTTAAACAGCTTATTTCATAAAAAATCTGATAAAGAAAATATTGGCGAGAGTTGGGAAGTATCTTCTGTTGATGGTGATATTTCTGTGGTTTCTACAAAATTGGATAAAGGATTAAGTTTAATAGAACTTATAGATAAATACAAAGGCAAATTAGTAGGAGAGAAGGTTTATAAAAAGTTTGGTGCTAATTTCCCATTACTAATCAAATTTATTGATGCCAAAGAGGCATTGAGTATTCAGTTACATCCAAATGATGCCTTGGCAAAAAAAAGGCATAATTCTTTTGGTAAGACCGAGATGTGGTATGTGATGCAAGCTGATGAAAAAGCAAATTTAATTGTTGGGTTTAAGAAAGAGGTAAGCAAAGAGGATTATAAAAAACACCTAGAAAATAAATCGCTGTTAGAAATATTAAATACCGATGAGGTTGAAAACGGTGATGTTTATTTTATTCCAACAGGTAGAGTTCATGCAATTGGTGCAGGTGTTTTATTGGCCGAAATTCAGCAAACAAGCGATGTAACTTATCGAATTTACGATTGGGATAGACAAGATGATAATGGGAATTATAGAGATTTACATACTAATGACGCGCTAGATGCGTTAGATTTTAAAGTAGAATCATCTTATAAGACTGCTTATGAGAAAAATAACAATGAATTGGTAGAAATTGTTGATTGTCCGTTTTTTACAACCAACATTATAGCTGTAGATGGTGAAGTTTTGGTGAATAACGATTTAAAAGATTCTTTTGTGATCTATATGTGTGTGTCGGGAGAAGTTGAATTTGAATATGGAGATTCAAAAAAAACAACCTTAAAAGTAGGCGAAACATTATTGATTCCAAATTCATTAAACGATTATAAAATTATATCTGATGAGAAATCAGATTTACTAGAAGTATATATAAAATAAATAATAATTTAAAATTAAAATAGAATGGCAAGTAATAGAAATTTAAAAAAAGACTTAAACTACATTTTTTCTGATATTATTGAAGAATGTTATGTTTGGCAATTAGAAAACGGTGATAATAAAGATAAGGCAGAGCCTATTATTGATGGTGCAATTGCATCTTTTGATGATTTAATTGCGCGTATTAATGATAAAAAAGTTGAAAATAAAAAAGCACATTACAAAGGAATAATGGGCGATTTAAAAAACAATGTAAATGATTTAATGTCGCAAATTAATGCGCTATAAGTTGTATAAAAAAAGACTGTATTTTAGTGTCAATTTGGACAACTAAAATACAGTCTTCAATTTAAAAAAAGGAAATTACTATTCTACCGCTTTTTTACCTTTTTTTATACTTATTGTTAATTCATCTTTTCCTTCATCAAGATCCATTACTATAGAATCATTTTCTTTAAGTTTAGAATTCACAATTTTTTCTGCAAGTGCATCTTCAATGTATTTTTGAATAGCACGGTTTAATGGTCTTGCTCCATATTGTTTATCAAATCCTTTATCAACAATAAAGTCTTTGGCTTTATCCGTTAAGGTTAGCGAATAACCAAGATCAGAAATACGTTTTAGAAGTTTTTCTAATTCGATATCGATAATTTTATGAATATCTTCTTTTTCGAGTGCATTAAAAATAATAACATCATCAATACGATTTAAAAATTCTGGTGCGAAGCTCTTTTTTAAAGCACTCTCAATAACACCTTTTGCATGATCGTCAGATTGACTTGTTTTGGTAGAAGTACTAAAACCAACACCAGTTCCAAAATCTTTTAATTGACGAGCACCAATATTTGAAGTCATTATAATAATAGTATTTCTAAAATCGATACGTCTTCCTAAACTATCGGTGATGAAACCATCATCAAGAATTTGAAGCAACATATTAAAAACATCGGGATGCGCTTTTTCAATTTCGTCCAATAACACGACAGAGTAAGGTTTTCTTCTCACTTTTTCGGTTAATTGTCCACCTTCTTCATAACCAACGTAACCTGGAGGCGCACCAACTAAACGAGAAATGGCAAATTTTTCCATATATTCACTCATGTCAATACGAATAAGTGCATCTGCATTATCGAATAATTCGTTTGCCAATACTTTAGCAAGTTGTGTTTTTCCAACACCAGTTTGCCCAAGAAAAATAAATGAACCAATAGGCTTATTAGGATCTTTTAGACCAACTCTGTTTCGTTGAATGGCTTTAATCACTTTCTGTACCGCTTCATCTTGCCCAATAACTCTACCTTTTATAAGATTTGGTAATTCGGCTAAACGGTTACTTTCTGCTTCAGCAACGCGATTTACAGGAATTCCTGTCATCATAGAAACCACTTCGGCTACATTATCTTCGGTTACCGTTTCTCTATTAGCACGTGTGTGTTCCTCCCATTCCATTTGAGCAATTTGTAGCTCTTTTTCAACTCGTTTTTCATCATCACGTAATTTTGCTGCCTCTTCATATTTTTGAGATTTTACAACCTGATTTTTTTGCTCCTTAATATCTTCCAATTCTTTTTCTAACTTAAGAATAGTTTCAGGCACCACAATATTTGTAATATGAATACGAGAACCAGATTCATCCAATGCGTCAATAGCTTTGTCTGGTAAAAAACGATCGGTCATATATCGATTTGTTAACTTTACGCAAGCTTCAATAGCATCATCTGTATAGATAACATTGTGGTGATCTTCGTATTTACTTTTAATGTTTTGAAGTATTTGAATGGTTTCTTCAACCGAAGTAGGTTCCACAATTACTTTTTGAAAACGACGCTCCAAAGCACCATCTTTTTCGATATGCTGACGGTATTCATCTAGTGTTGTAGCTCCAATACATTGAATTTCTCCACGTGCCAAAGCAGGTTTTAACATATTACTAGCGTCTAATGAGCCTGTTGCTCCACCAGCACCAACAATAGTGTGAATTTCATCTATAAAAAGGATGATGTCATCATTTTTTGCCAATTCATTCATTAAAGCTTTCATTCGCTCTTCAAACTGTCCTCTATATTTTGTACCAGCAACTAAGCTCGCTAAGTCTAAAGAAATAATACGTTTGTTGAATAAAATTCTAGAAACTTTTCTTTGTATAATACGTAATGCTAAACCTTCGGCAATCGCAGATTTCCCAACACCAGGTTCTCCAATTAAAATAGGATTATTTTTTTTACGACGACTTAGAATTTGAGAAATACGCTCAATTTCTTTTTTTCTCCCAACTACAGGATCTAATTTGTCATTTTCTGCCAAAGCAGTTAAATCTCTTCCAAAATTATCCAATACAGGAGTTTTTGATTTTGGAGCACTTGGTTTGTTAGGTTGTTTTCTTTCAAACGGATTGTCCGATTTTTGTTCATCATTACCTTCATTTGGTATTTCAAAAGTAGGAATGTCTGTAAACGGATCTTCATCTAAAAATAACTGACTAAAAACAGTTTTTATTTTATTATAATCCAACTCAAATTTTTGCATTAATTTGGTTGTTGGATCGTTTTCATTTCTTAAAATACACAGTAGTAAATGCGCCGTATTAACCGAAGAACTCTTATAAACTTTAGCTTCTAAAAACGTGGTTTTTAAAGCTTTATCCGCTTGTTTGGTTAAGTGTAAATTTTTATTTTTATCAATTAAAAAATTCTCTGGATTTGCCGGACTTAGGATTTCTATTTTCTTTCTTAAGTAAGCCGAATCTATATCCAATGCGTTTAATATTTCCATAGCTTTTCCTTCTCCTTTTCGAAGAATGCCAAGCATTAAATGTTCTGTTCCTATAAAATCGTGACCAAGTCGAATAGCTTCTTCTTTGCTATATGCTATCACGTCTTTTACTCTTGGTGAAAAATTGTCATCCATAAATTAAAATACTATTTTTTAAATTTAATAACTCATTGCTAAAGAATTATTATTGTTAGTAATTAAGATTTTTAGAATATTAATCTAAAGATGTAAAATTAGCTTTTTTTTTTGAGATTTATTATTTTTTTTACGGATTTAATATCAGCTTTAACTATTTGTTAATTGTTTTGAATAATTAATCATTTTTTTACAAATCATTACAGTTAATAACTAGCTAATTATCAGTAATTTAAAAAGTATTTAAAATTCATATTAATCTAATTTTTTTAATTGGGTTTTTAGTTAAAAATTGTTAATAAATATAAAGAATTAAGCACAGTTTTTATTGGTTTAGAATAATGAATTGTTGTAAATTGCCTCTTCAAAATAAATACTAAAAAATTAATAGAAATTTATGGCAGAAGGAGAAAATATAATTCGCGTTAATATTGAAGATGAAATGAAGGAAGCTTACATCGATTATTCGATGTCGGTTATTGTTGCTAGAGCATTACCAGATGTGAGAGATGGTTTAAAACCAGTACATCGTAGAGTATTGTTTGGTATGCACGAATTAGGAATTAAAGCTACAGGAGCTCATAAAAAATCCGCAAGAATTGTTGGGGAAGTTTTAGGGAAGTATCATCCACATGGAGATACATCTGTTTATGATGCTATGGTGCGTATGGCTCAAGATTGGTCTATGCGTTATGAAATGGTTGATGGACAAGGAAATTTTGGTTCACCCGATGGAGATAGAGCTGCAGCAATGCGTTATACTGAGGTAAGAATGAAAAAAATATCGGAAGATATGCTTGCCGATATTGATAAAGATACCGTAGATCATCGTTTAAATTTTGATGATACATTACAAGAGCCCGTAGTATTGCCTACAAGAGTTCCTAGTTTATTGATTAATGGAGCTTCTGGTATTGCTGTTGGTATGGCAACAAATATGGCGCCACATAACCTTACTGAAGTTGTTAATGGAACAATCGCGTATATCGAAGATAATGATATAACTATTGATGGTTTGATGGAACACATTAAAGCACCTGATTTTCCTACAGGTGGAACAATCTATGGTTATGATGGTGTAAAAGCTGCTTTTCATACTGGTAGAGGTCGAATTGTTATTCGTGCAAAAACGGAATTTGAAGAAATTAACGGTAGAGAATGTATCGTTGTAACAGAATTGCCTTATCAAGTAAATGGATCGGATTTACAACAGCGAATCGCTGCAATGGTAAATGATAAAAAATTAGAAGGAATTTCTGCCATTAAAGATGAAACAAGTAGATTGGGCCGTAGAATTGTAATTGTTTTACGAAAAGATGCAATTCCAAATATCGTTTTAAATAAATTATATAAATATTCTGCTTTACAAACTTCGTTTAGTGTTAATAATATTGCCTTGGTTAAAGGAAGACCAGAATTATTAAACTTAAAACAGATTATTGGTCATTTTGTAGATCACCGTCACGAAGTTGTGGTAAGAAGAACAGAATATGAACTTAAAAAAGCAGAAGCAAGAGCACATATTTTAGAAGGATTAATAATAGCATCAGATAATATTGATGAAGTTATTAAAATAATAAGAGCTTCTAAAAATGCCGATGAAGCAAGAGAAAATTTAATTGCACGTTTTGATTTATCCGAAATTCAAGCAAAAGCAATTGTAGAAATGCGTTTACGCCAGTTAACAGGCCTAGAACAAGATAAGTTAAGAGGTGAGTATGACGAAGTGAAGAAAACGATAGAGGATTTAAAAGATATTTTAGGAGATGAATCTCGTAGAATGACAATTATTAAAGATGAACTTATTGTAATTAGAGAAAAATACGGTGATGAAAGACGTTCTATAATTGAATATGCTGGTGGAGATGTAAGTATTGAAGATATGATACCAAATACTAAGGTTGTCGTAACAATATCTAATGCAGGTTATGTAAAACGTACTAATTTATCGGAATATAGAACTCAGAATAGAGGTGGACGTGGACAAAAAGGAGTATCCACTAGAAATGAAGATTTCCTAGAACATTTATTTGTTGCTACCAATCACCAATATATGTTGTTCTTTACCAAAAAAGGAAAGGTATTTTGGATGCGAGTTTACGAAATTCCAGAAGGAGGAAAAGTTTCTAAAGGTAGAGCTATTCAAAATTTAATTAATATTGAAAATGATGATGTTGTAAAAGCATTCTTGGTTACTCAAGATTTAAAAGATGAAGAGTATATCAATAATAATTATGTAGTAATGGTAACTAAAAACGGGCAAACAAAGAAAACTGTTTTAGAACAATATTCTCGTCCAAGAACCAATGGTATTGCTGCAATTAAAATTAAAGAAGGCGATGAATTGTTAGAAGCAAAATTAACCGATGGGAAAAGTCAAATAATGATTGCTGCACGTTCTGGTAAATGTATTCGATTCGAAGAGGCAAAAACAAGACCTATGGGAAGAAATGCTTCTGGAGTTAGAGGTATTCGTTTAAAAGATGATATAGATGAAGTTATCGGGATGATTTCTGTTCACGAAGGTGACGGTTCTAACGTGTTGGTTGTTTCAGAAAATGGTTATGGTAAGCGATCGGCATTGGCAGATTATCGTATTACAAACCGTGGAGGAAAAGGAGTGAAAACGATTAATGTTACCGAAAAAACTGGTGGATTAGTAGCTATTAAAAATGTTACTGATGAAGATGATTTAATGATTATTAACAAATCGGGTATTACGATTCGTTTGGCTGTTGCCGGATTGAGAGTAATGGGTAGAGCAACACAAGGAGTAAAATTAATTAACATTAAAGGGAAAGATTCTATTGCAGCAGTTGCTAAAGTAGCTCACGAAGAAGAGGTTGATGAGCCTGAAATTTTGGATGAAAACATGCTAGATAATGAAAATGGCACGAAAGTTGAAAATAACGATTCTGAAGAATAGTATCTTTATGCCTAAGGAGAATTTAGGCTAAAAATAAAATAAATTTAAATTAACAATAAAATGAAAAAACAAGTATTAGTTGTAGCGTTATTTTTGATTAGTATGATTGGGTTCGCTCAAAAAGCTGAAATGAAAATGGCTAAAAAAGCAATTTCAAGTAAAAACTTTACTGAGGCATTATCTGCTATTAGTAAATTAGAAACAATGACTTTGGATGATAAAACAAAAGCAAAGTTTATGTACTTTAAAGCGCAAGCTTTAAAAGGTTCTGGTAGTATTATGAAAGCAGCAACAGCAATTTCTGATTTAAAAGCATTCGAATCTAAAATTGGAAAAGCTAAATATACCAAATTAGTAACACCAATGTTAACTGAAATTATAAAAGGTTTATCTGATAGAGGTATTAAAGAATACTCTACAGATAAAAATTTCAAATTAGCTAAAGTGACTTTAGAACAAGTGTATAATTTAAGTAAGAAAGATACTGTCTTTTTAGAATATGCTGCTAATGCTGCTTATCTTGATAAAGATTATGATAAAGCATTAACTCAATTTATTGCATTGCGTGATATGGGGTACACAAATATTACAACATTGTATACTGCTAAAAATGCAGAAGGAGAAGTGAAATCATTTAATAGTGAAAAGGAAATGAAGAATATGGTTGCTTTAGGGGCTTTTAATACTCCAAAAACAACTGTAACAGAATCTAAATTAGCAACAATAATTAAATACATTGCTTTTATTTATGTTGAAAAAGGTGATAAAGCTAAAGCATTAACAGCAATTAAAGATGCAAGAAAAGCAAATCCAACAGATGCTAATTTAGTTATTACTGAAGGTAATATTGAATTAGAATTAGGGAATAAAGAGCGTTTTAGTGAGTTAATGAAAGAGGCAATCGCACTAGATCCAAAGAATGCAACTTTATATTATAATATTGGCGTTGTTAGTCAGCAAGCTGGTAAAATGGAAGAAGCAAAGGCAGCTTATAAGAAATCAATTGAATTGGATTCAGAAAATGCAAATTCATATTTAAATCTAGGTTTAGCAATTCTAGATGCTGATAAAATTTTGGTTGAGCAACTAAATAATGAAAATGATTTTGATAAGTATGATGCAATTAATGCAAAAAGAAAAGTTATATTTAATGAGGCATTGCCATATTTTGAAACAGCTCACAAATTAAATAAATCAGATCTTGGTATTATGCAGACATTGAAGAATTTATACCAAAATTTAGAGATGTACGATAAAGAAAAAGAGATAAAAGCGCTATATAATAAATAGAGATTTTATTTAGTATAATTAAAAACCACCTTTTGGTGGTTTTTTTTTGTAACAATAATTACAAATAAAGTGAATTTAATGTCTAACTTTAAAGGATGAAAACTAAACTGAAATCAATATGAAAATTAAAAGAATTTTAGTAGCCAATAGAGGTGAAATTGCAATCCGAATTTTTAGAGCTTGTACAGAAATTAATGTGGAGACCATTGCAGTCTATACTTATGAAGATCGCTATTCTGCACATCGCTATAAAGCAGATGAGTCTTACCAAATTGGTACTAATGATGCTCCATTAAAACCGTATTTAGATATTGATGAAATAGTGAATTTGGCAAAGTTAAAAAAGATCGATGCGATACATCCAGGGTATGGTTTTTTATCTGAAAATTCAGATTTTGCTCGTAAGTGCGAAGAGAATAATATTATTTTTATTGGTCCAGATGTTAAGGTATTAGATTCTTTGGGTGATAAAATCAAAGCAAAAAAGATTGCTACAAATTGTAATGTACCTATTATAAGGAGTAGTGTTGAGGAATTAACAACACTTAAAGTAGCCATTTCTGAGGCTGATAAAATTGGTTATCCGTTAATGCTAAAAGCAGCTCATGGTGGTGGTGGACGTGGAATGCGAATTTTAAGAAATCAGAATGAATTAGAAAAACAATTCCAGTCTTCAAAAAATGAATCATTAAATGCTTTTGGAAACGATACTGTTTTTTTAGAAAAATATGTAGAGAACCCAAAACATATCGAAGTGCAGATTGTAGCTGATAATCATGGGAATATTCGACATTTATTTGAGCGCGATTGTTCTGTTCAAAGACGTTATCAAAAAGTGGTTGAAATGGCACCATCTTACAATTTAGATCAAAAAATATTAGAAAAATTATATCAATATGCCATTGATATTGCTAAAGAAGTTGACTATAATAATATTGGTACTGTTGAGTTTTTGGTTGATGAAGATGAAAGTATCTATTTTATTGAAGTAAATCCAAGAATACAAGTAGAACATACCGTTACCGAAATGGTTACAGGAGTTGATTTGGTGAAGACACAAATTTTTGTAGCTGGTGGTTATCAATTATCCGATACGCAAATAAAAATATACGAGCAAGACAGTTTGCAAACTTTTGGTTATGCAATACAGTGTAGAATTACAACCGAAGATCCTAATAATAATTTTACACCAGATTATGGGAAGATAACAACCTATAGAAGTGCAGCAGGAATGGGAATTAGATTAGATGTCGGTAGTATTTATCAAGGCTCATCTATAAGTCCGTTTTTTGATTCAATGTTGGTAAAAGTATCTGCTCAAGGTAGAACTTTAGACGGGTCGGTACGTAAAATGCTAAGAGCTTTAAAAGAATTTAGAATTAGAGGTGTAAAAACAAACATTCGTTTTTTACAGAATGTAATTTGTGATAAAACGTTTAAAGAAGGAAAGGCAACAGTGAACTTTATTGCTAAGAATCCGTCTTTATTTAAAATGAATAAATCACAAGATAGAGCAACAAAAATTATTAGTTATGTAGGGAACGTGATTGTAAATGGAAATCCAGATATTAAGATAATTGATCCAAATAAAAAGTTTAGAGATCCCAAAGTACCTAGTTTTGATGCGTTTACTGATTATCCAAAAGGAACAAAAGATTTATTAACCAAATTAGGTGCAGACGATTTTGCAAAATGGTTAAAAAATGAAAAACAAATTCATTATACCGATACTACTTTGCGAGATGCACATCAATCTCTTTTGGCAACCCGAATGCGTACTTATGATATGCTAAAAGTTACCGAAAGTTTTGCTAAGAATCATCCCAATACATTCAGTTTAGAAATGTGGGGCGGAGCAACTTTTGATGTTTGTTTGCGATTTTTAAATGAGAATCCTTGGAGACGTTTAAGAGAAGTGAGAAAAGCGGCGCCAAATATATTGTTGCAAATGTTATTGCGTGGTTCAAATGGTGTTGGTTATGCAGCATATCCCGATAATTTAATAGAGAAATTTGTGATTAAATCATGGGAAAACGGAATGGATATTTTTAGAATTTTCGATTCCTTAAATTGGGTAAAAGCGATGGCGCCAAGTATAGAATATGTACGAAATAAAACAGGAGGAATAGCCGAAGCAGCAATAAGTTACACAGGTGATGTGTTGGATGTAAAACGGACTAAGTTCGATTTAAAATATTACCATCAGCTAGCAAAAGATTTAGAAAATGCAGGTGCACATATGATTTCTATTAAAGATATGGCAGGTTTATTAACACCTTATGCGGCGACAGAATTGATAGGAACGATAAAAGATGCGACCAATTTACCTATTCATTTGCATACGCATGATACTTCTTCGATACAATCGGCTACTTATTTAAAAGCAGTTGAGGCAGGAGTTGATGTAATTGATGTTGCACTTGGTGGTTTATCTGGACTTACATCGCAACCTAATTTCAATTCGATTGTAGAAATGCTTAAATTTCAAGATAGAGCTCAAAAAATTGATATTTCTAAACTTAATGAGTTTTCGAATTATTGGGAAGATGTACGCGAGTATTATTATCCGTTTGAATCTGGTTTAAAAGCAGGAACAGCAGAAGTCTATCAGCATGAAATTCCTGGCGGACAATATTCTAATTTACGCCCGCAATCTGAAGCGCTAGGATTGGGAGATCGCTTTGAAGAAGTGAAATTAATGTATAGCCAAGTGAATGAATTATTTGGTGATTTAATAAAAGTAACACCAAGTTCAAAAGTGGTAGGTGATATGTCTATCTTTATGGTAACTAACAATTTAACGCCAAAAGATGTATTAGAAAATGGTAGTGAATTGTCTTTTCCGGCATCGGTTGTGAGTTTCTTTAAAGGAGATTTGGGTCAGGCTTATGGTGGATTTCCAAAAGAATTACAAAAAATAATATTAAAAGATAAAAAGCCATATACCAATAGACCAAATGCACATTTAGAACCGATTGATTTTGATATCGAATTTAAAGTATTTTGTAAAAAGTTTCAAAAAGAATTTCCACGAGAATTAGAAATGGAAGATTTTTTATCGTATTTATTTTATCCCAAAGTATTTGAGGATGCAGCTAAGAAATTCAACAAATATGGAAATGTAGCTGTAATACCAACAAAGAACTTCTTCTATGGAATGAAAATTCATGAAGAAATGTTAGTTGAAATAGCACCAGGAAAAACGATTATTATTGAGTTATTATCTATAGGAGATACAAATGAAAAGGGAATTAGATTGGTGTTTTTTAAATTAAACGGGCAGAATCGTTTTGTAGAAATTAAAGATGAATCCTTAAATATTGAAGTTGTTGAAAATCAGAAAGCTACTATTGACAATAAAAATGAAATTGGAGCACCATTGCAAGGTAGTTTATATAAAGTTCTTGTTAAAAAGGGGCAGAAAGTGAAGCGAAATGAGCCATTATTTATAATAGAAGCAATGAAAATGGAGACAACTGTGGTTGCTAATGAAAATGGAACTGTAAAAAGAATTTATTTAAAAGCAGGTGAATTGGTACATCAAGATGATTTAATTATTACGATGGAGTAGTCGTTAAAACATCTTTTTGAGTAGTCGTAGTTTATGTGTATGTCTGTTGGTTTCCTCATTGTAAATACCGCTTTGGTCTAGACGATCCAAGCGTACTTTTCCGCTAGAATGGATAATGTAATTATTGGCTAATATAATACCAACGTGTGTAATATTTCCTTCGTTATTGTCAAAAAAAGCCAAGTCGCCAGGTTCGCTTTCTTCAATAAAACTAAGT
>Ga0256844_10000623_pt1 | contig 13485 bp, 8 predicted proteins | sample MusselsmetaG_FD_189100 | JGI IMG/M metagenome (GOLD analysis project Ga0256844, IMG submission 189100) | Mussel associated microbial communities from hydrothermal vent at the East Pacific Rise, Pacific Ocean - Mussels | ecosystem: Host-associated > Mollusca > Shell > Unclassified ... | reverse complement strand
TACGGGATCGGCTACGATGTTGAGCAGTGTTCTAGAGTCTAGATTTTCCCAGCCAAAATAGGATGCCGGATCGATAGTGTCAAAGAGGTATTTTTTAAAGGTTTTGTAGACAACGGTGGTGTCACACCCGATGCTGGGTGTTTGTAGTTCCAGTGCAAGCGGCTCTTCAAAAAAAGGCTGTACGATCTCACCAAACCCTCTGACATTGGCAGAGGGATAGTTATGGATAAAAAAGGGTAGATCTGCACCTACTTCAGAGCCAATACGTGCCAGTGTATCAGTATCGATCTTAAGTCCACAAACTTCATTGGCAAGCCGCATAAAGGCTGCGGCATCAGAGCTGCCACCACCCAGTCCTGCCTGAGAAGGGATACGTTTGGTGACGAGCACTTTGTGCTGGTGAAAGAAGTGGAGGAGGATAGGGTTGTCCAGATACTTGTTGAGTGCTACAAAGGCTTTGTAGATAGTATTGGACTCTCTGGCTACACCTTCACAGCCCTCTATCGTGAACTGCTCGTATTCCCCGGGCTCAAAAGTGATCGTGTCGTAGAGATCTTCTACCCGTATAAAACGAGAAAGTAGGGTATGGTAGCCCTCCTCATGTCCTGTGACTTTCAGAAAGATATTGACTTTGGCATGGGCTTGAATACTGTGCATGAAGCTCCTTTAAATAATGAGTTACTTTGGATTATAGCATAGGTGTTCTTCTGCTAAAATAAGCAAAATATTTTTTTCTAAGGGAGTGCTCTCTTGGGCACACTCTCCCCTTTCAGTATCTTCGGTTTTGATGTGCTTTTTCTGAGAAGGCCCGATTTTTTAAATGAGAACCAACTTTTTTTGTTTGTGGTGTTGTCTTTTGGAAAGAGTATCAATCCTGATACCGGAAGTTCTATTCTTTTGATACCTCTTTTATTGATAATGATTCTTGCTCTATAGAGGGCTGTTCCTGTTTCAGTTTTGTTTTCAATAACTATATTTACATGGTATATTTTATTTCCAAAAAGCTTGTGATCATTTACTCGGTAGAGAGGTACCTTTGTCGCATCCATCTTTTTGAGATATTGTGAGATATCAAATCTCATGATATTGTGTATACCATTGATGGTATTATGATATTTTCGTTGGATATTTTTATTATAGAGTGTGACACTCTTCTCAAACTTGATGATATCTTCTTCTAGATAAGGAGAGAGTCTTCTAGGCACCTCTATGAGCCGCGTTTTTTTGATATCATCCTGTAATGTTTTCTTTTTAACAAAGCGCATTCGCTCCTTAATAAAGGCAAATATGAGTTTTTTGTCTGAACTGTATATCTTCTCTTTATAGTCATAGGTTTTGATCGCTATTCTTTTGTCAAAGTAGCCTCTGTATGCCTCTTTGATCCTATCCTTGAACATGTAGCTGATAACCAAAGCAGCAAAAAAGGATGTAGTGAAATTCCCATACTCTTTTTGTGTGGCAAATACAATAAGGGTGGTAAAGACCATAGAAAGACCGGCTGCAATGGCATAATAGACTTCTTTGATACCTCCTCCATCTTTCTTTTTCTTTTGATAAAGATAGAGGATGCTGTAAAAGTACTTTTTTAGGATAGAGTGTCGATAGATGACTTTCTCGTTCTGATATGTATCGTTTGATATGACGGGAAAATGATTCTCTTTGGAAAACTCTATGATAGTATTGATGGTACCCACTATAGTGTTGACGGTATCGCCGTATCTATTCTCATGTGTTTTTAGATGTACATTGATCTCTAATAGACAATTTTGGGCTGCATAGCTCACAAATTCTGATGCAGATAGTACACAGTCTATGATATCGTTACCTTGCCTATCGGATGCAGTTTTGAGCATTATTTTCATCAAAGTGTGAAAATTTTCGACTCTCTGGAGGAAGGTATGGAGCCTTTTGATATGGATATTTTTATGGGCGAACTCTTTGCTGTATTTCCCTAGATAGGAGACATAGGAGCAGACAATGAGCTTTAGTTCCTCTTCAAAAGTACTCTTTCTGCCCTCCTCAGAAATATCAGTGCTCAGTACAGTGATAAGGGTATGAAGTCTTCTTTCTAAGGCACCAAGTTTTCTTTGAGGTGTAATAAAACGAATATAGCTTGTATAATCATTGTAGAAATTGTTACTAAGGTAACTGGTTGAATTTATGTTTAGGCTTTTTGGAATAAAAAAATATATATTTGTATGGTAATCCACTTTTCCAATACTGTTGTCTGAGTGGTAGGGTATTTTTATCTCAAACTGGTTTGGGCTAGTAATAGCTATAAAATCATTCTTATTCATTATAACATTATAACATATTGTAGCTATGGGGTTGCTACGTTTTGCTAGGTCTCATGCATAATCATGTCGTAGTGAATTTTGGAATTCTATTGAAGCGATATGTGACAATAGTGTTAATAATTTCAATAATAGAAAAGAAGTTGGCAGTTTCTATTAGATAAATGCCGTCGTCTTTATTTTCAAAATATGCGACAGAGAGTTTCTTGCCCAGTTCAAGATAGGAATCCTCTCCAGTATAGATATTATGGGGTATGGCAAGATGTATAAAGGGATCAAGTGCCTTTTCATTATCATAATAAAATGCACCTTCATGGAGACGGTGCAGACTTGAAAGCGTGGCATCAATGCCAAGCTCATCTGCGATCAGCGCCCCGAGGCTTCGGATATAGGTACCTTCACTTACTGTTGCTTCAAAATGGACAAAAGGATGGGTGTAGTGTAGAAGTTTGATGTCATAGATGGTGGAGGTAATGGTCTTGAGTGTGACTTCTTCACCTGCCCGTGCGAGGTCATAGGCACGTTTTCCATTGATCTTTTTGGCAGAGTATTTGGGTGGATAGTAGGTGCATGCTCCCTCCAGACCTTGAAGTACCCTTTTGATCTTCTCTTCATCAAAAGGAGTGACTTCTTGGACACTATTCACTTTTTCAATATCCAGTGTAGGGGAGTTGGCTCCCAGCCAGAGGGTGGCACGGTAGCTTTTGGGTGTCTTGTCGAGGTATTGAAACAGTTTGGTATATTGCCCTGTCGCTACAATGAGACAGCCGGTAGCAAAAGGGTCGAGTGTGCCGGAGAAGCCTACTTTTTTTGTATTATACTTTTTCTTGACATACCTCATATATCCATTGGAACTTCGGTAAATAGGTTTGTTGACGACAAATAGGCGGTTCAATGGCAATTACACCGGCTGTACAAACGAGCTCAGTATCTCTTTCTTGTTCCCGCCGAAATTGATCAGCAGCTTATACTCTCTGCCGGATTTGTTGGCAGCCTGTACCCGCCCGATACCAAATATCTTATGCTTGACCAGATCGCCTTTTTTATAGCCTGCCGATTTGGTGATCTTGAGTGCGGTATCGTTGATAAGTCCTGCTTCACCCAGAAAACGGCTCTTGTCCAGCATTTTTCTACGTCCTTTATAGAAACGGCTGTCGACATAGCAGAGGGTGAGGTCAGATTTGGCTCTGGTGATGGCGACATAGCCCAGACGACGCTCTTCTTCCATGTTACAGCCTTCACCAAGCAGTGGGAAGAACTCCTCCTCCATGCCGATCACATAGAGGTGTTCAAACTCCAGTCCTTTGGCGGCATGGATGCTCATGATCGCGATAGTATCCTCTTGGACTTCGTCCTGATCGCTCTGTAGCGAAATATTGTTGAGAAATTCATCGAGCGTGATCTCAGGATTGATCTTGATGGCTTCACGAAAGTATCCATAAAATTCATCAATATTGAGGATACGGTCCTGCCCATCCACCATTGTGTGATAGTATGCTTTGAGTTTGATAGTCTCTTCAAAGAGTGTTACAAAGTTGTAGAGTGATGCCTTGGCCTCGTCCTGAAGCATATGGATATCCTCTATCAGGCTTTTTAGTGAAGTGGCTGCCCGTTTGGTGGTGATGCCTTCCAGTTCTTTGAGAGAGAGTGACTCCACAGTTTGGTAGATGGAGAGATGTTTATCATAGGCAAGTCTATGCACTTTGTCGATAGAGACTTTTCCAATACCACGCTTGGGCTTGTTGACGATCCTAAGGAAAGAGAAGTCATCATGGGGGTTGGAGAGTACTCTGAAGTAGGAGATGATATCTTTTACCTCTGCTCTCTCATAAAATCGCATGCCACCGATGAGCTTAAAGCCCAATCCTTCTTTGCTAAAGCCCTCTTCTAGGGAGCGTGAGAGTGCATTGATGCGGTAGAGGACAGCGATCTCATCTTGATGGACACCGGAGGAGAGAAGTGCTTTGATCTCTCTGGCGATCGCTCTGGATTCGTGGCCTTCATCCAGTGAATGCAGGAGCTTTACTTTTTTGCCTTTGCCTTTATGTGAGGTAAGCTTTTTCCCCAGCCTATGGCTGTTGTGTTCGATCAAGGCATTGGAGGCATCCAAAATAGGTTGAGTAGAACGGTAATTCACTTCCAGTTTAACAATCTTGGTATCTTCAAAGTGCTTATGAAAATCCAGAATATTTCGGATATTGGCACCTCTCCACCCATAGATACTCTGGTCATCATCCCCTACAACACAGAGATTACCGTGTTCGCTGGAGAGATGTTCTAGTAGTTTGAACTGGAGTTCATTGGTATCCTGATACTCATCGACCATGATGTATTGGTAATGAGTGCTTATCTCTGTTCGTAGTTCAGGATTCTCATCCAAGATTTTAAAAGTCAGCATTAAAAGGTCATCAAAGTCTACAAGATTATTCTCAGTAATATTCTCTTCATAGGCTTTGTATATCTTGGCAATCTTCTTATAATCAGGTAGTTCAGCTTTTTCAAGCACCTCTTTGGGAGTAAGTAGGGTATTTTTATATTTGGAGATCTCACTGCCGATAAAAGAGAGATTGAGGTCTATTTTCATCTCCTTGGCAATACTACGGATGAGTCTTTTTTTATCATCACTATCAATAATTACAAAGGAGTTCTTTCGTCCTAATTTTTCGATATGGAATTTGAGAAAGATGAGTCCAAACTTATGGAAAGTACAGAGAAGAGGAGGAGTAGCATAGCGGTTTCCGATGAGTGACAGTGCCCGCTCTCTCATCTCATTGGCAGCTTTGTTGGTGAAAGTCAGTGTCAAGGTGTTGGCTGGGTCAATCCCTACTTCACCGATCAGGTATGCCAGACGTGTGGTGAGTGTTTTGGTTTTGCCACTCCCCGCACCGGCAAGGATCAGTAGAGAACCATCGATATGTGTCACAGCATCCCGCTGGGATTTGTTCAATTCCTCTAACATTTTCCGTTTCCTTTAGAGATTCCCTTTATTTAGTATAATGATTATATCGATAAAACAATAAAAGATGGCTAGGCGTTCTCTTTGCAGGTAAGATGACAAATAGAGAGAGTAAATTTTTACTTATAAACATATAAAATCTTAAATAAATAAGTTGTACTTATGTTTGTATCTGTTATAGTTTAATAAATGGAAAGAAGTAAAAATTTGGGGTAAAAGGATGCAGTGTGTTAAAAGATTTTGTTAAGATGGAGACCTTTCTGACAGTGGTGCGGGAGAGGAGTTTTTCTAAAGCTTCTGCAAGGCTGGGCATATCGCAGCCGGCTGTCACACAGCAGATCAAGTTTATCGAGAATTATCTGGATAATAAGATCATAGAGAGAAAGAAAAATGGTATTCGATTAACAGCTTCAGGGGAAGAACTCTATAAAGTAGCGGTAAAACTGGAGAAGTGTATTCATGGTGCAGAGGGAGAGATGCTCAATATCATCGATAAGAAGATCACCTTTAGACTAGGGGCCTCCTTTACGATTGGGAGCTATGTCGTACCTGGAGACTGTCTCAATACCATGAGCGATGCAATCCATAATGATATTAAGCTACATGTGGGATTGAGTAATGATATTGTAGACAAACTCAAAAATAAGAATCTGGATCTAGGGCTTGTAGAGTCACAGATCATTGACGAATCCTTGATCTCACGCGAGTGGAAAGAGGATGAGCTTGTGGTATTCAGTAATGTGCCGATCCCGAAAATACTCAGACCAGAAGATCTCTACCGTTTCAAATGGGTCTGTCGTGAAGAGGGGAGCCATACCCGACAGATCATGGCAGATGTCTTTGGAGAGATCGGTGTACAGTGTAGTTCATTTGATATGCTTTCTGAAGTGAGTGATACGACAGCAGCACTTCAGACAGTCAAACGAAGTACCAAAGACCCTGAGCATCCGGTAGTCTCGGTGGTTTCCAAGTACGCGATCGCAGATAAGGTACAAGAGGGGACACTCTACGAAGCCAGACTCCAAGGCTATAAAATGCTCAGACATTTTTATATTATGTATCATAAAGACAATAAGCACAATGCCTATGTCAATAACACGGTTGACCATATTCTTTCAGGGCACTGCTAAATCTAAATCTCTATGGGCTTTCTATAGGGGTTGATATGGCATCGACCCCTACAGAACCCTATTTGGCTGTGACCGTTTTTTCTCCAAGATCTTTCCATCCATAGGCTATACCGCCTTTGAGCTCATAGACATGGGTATATCCCATTTTATCAACCAGCCAGTTGCCTACCGCTTTCGTACGATTGGCGTGGGCACAGTAGAGGATAAAAGGGCTTTTTTTATCTTTTATGATCTTATTCAGACCATCTAGCCATGCCTGTGCATGTGCTTGTCCTTGAATATCAAAAAACATCAGTTGATGGGCCCCTTTGATGATACCTGTCTCTTTCCACTCTTGTGGCGTGCGGATATCGATGACCGGGACACCTTTGGCTTGGAGTGCTTTAAATTGTGTGACAGCTACTTCACTAAAACCGCCTGCAAGAGACAGTGAGGTGAGTAGTGCCATAAGTGTTGGGTGTTTCATAGGAGTTCCTTGGGTATTAAATATCAGGAATCATAGTGTAATAAGGTAAACATATATTGTAAAAATGCTGGGATGTTTGAAGTGGTGGCGCTGGACGGAATCGAACCGCCGACACAAGGATTTTCAATCCTTTGCTCTACCAACTGAGCTACAGAGCCACTTCTATTTTAAGAGGATAGAATTATAACGATTCAAGATTAAGAGTTTCTTAAATTTTTGACTGATTCTATAAAAAGCTCCCCTCTTTTGGTATAGGAGGGGAATTGGTCGAGACTGGAGGCAGCAGGAGAGAGAAGTGCCACTTCATTGGTCTGTAGCTGCATAGCGATCGCTTCGATCGCTTTAGCTACCGTATGACAACTATGTGCAGAGATACTGCGTGCCTTTGCCATGGTGCCGAGGCTGTCGTTATTGCTGCCAACGGTGTAGAGTGTGATGGGGAGTGTTGCGATCAAATCCATTAAAGGAGCTAGGTCTACTCCCTTGTCATCACCACCTAGGATGAGGTGTATCTTTTTATCTTTATAGGTATGGATCGCTTGGATCGTGGCATCAACATTGGTGGCTTTGGAGTCATTGACCCAGAGTCTGCCTTGGCCGTCTATCAGCTCTTCTTGACGGTGATGATCCATGACAAAGGTATTCAGCAGAGTATAGTCTGCTTCATCAAAGAGTGTACGTGTCACTGCCAGTGAGAGAAGGGCATCTTGGAGAAAGGCAGCTTTGTATCTGAGCTTGGAAGTGTCTAGATCGAAAAAGTCTTCCAGGAATGTAAGGCTGTCATACTCTACGACCCAGGCATCAGTTTTAGGTAGGTTGAGCCCCTTGGGTACCAATGCCAACTCTCCCTCTCTCATCGTGAGTAGTGGTCTAAGCTTATCTGCTTCATACTGCTCTGATGTGCCATGCCAGTCGAGATGGTCAGGGGTAATAGGGAGGAGCAGGTAGATATCGGGTGAGGCGAGTCTGGTATGATGCAGGGTATAGGAGCTGGATTCGAGTACCCAGATAGGAGCTTCTGTATCGAGATCAGCCAGTGGCACACCGATATTACCCCCATAGACAGCCCCCCGTTTTTCCAAGATATGGGTAAGCATCTGCGTGGTAGTGGTCTTGCCATTGGTACCAGAGATCCAAATGGTGAAGGGCTGGGTATGCTTATGGGTATCCAATGTCGAGGAGAGGATATCTCGACCTACATTGCTAAGAAAAAAATCATACTCACTTACAGGATTTGTTGCCTTTTGTAGCAGTGGGTGATGTGGGGGAATACTGGGTGTTAGTATCTCCATCTGACTCTTGTTTGGATCAAAGTGTGAGGAAGGCAGGATGAGGTTGCTCTCTGCATCGGTATAGGGTTCTGTGCAGTTATCATCATAAAAAGTACAGTCTCCGCCTAGTTTTTTCGCGATTGCTCTGGTGGTGAGACCATAGCCGAAAAAACTTATTGGGGTCTGTTCCTCATTCCTCATTCCTCATTCCTCATTCATTTATCGTATCTTCAAGGTGATCAGTGCCAAGAGGTTCGCCAAGAATGCGATCATCCAAAACCGTACGATGATCTTGTTCTCTGCCCACTTTTTCATCTCAAAATGGTGGTGGATCGGTGCCATAAGAAAGACCCGCTTGTTACGGAGTTTGTAGCTACCGACCTGGAGAATGACTGAGACCGTTTCGATCACAAAGATGATACCGATCAGTACCAGCAGCACTTCACTTTTACCGAGGATCGCCATATAGCCTAGAAATGCACCGATAGAAAGCGAACCAGTATCTCCCATAAAGAGCTCTGCAGGGTAGCAGTTGTACCAGAGAAATGCAAGCAGTGCACCAGAGAGGGCAGAGGAGATGATGATCGCTTCACCTACGCCTTTGATGTTAGGCAGAAGCAGGTAGCTGGAGAAGATCGCATGTCCTGTGAGATATACGATGATCCCTAAAGTACCCATCGCAATGACAGTAGGCACAGTGGCCAGCCCATCCAGCCCATCGGTAAGATTGACGGCATTGCTTGTGGCTACCAGAACAATCGTCCAGAAGAGGATAGACCAGTTTCCCATATCAAAAAGAGGTGTTTTGATAAAAGGCACATAAAATTCTGTAGGGAAGTCGGCCACATAGATCAGTATGACAGAGACCAGCACAGATGCTCCGATCTGTAGGCCAAACTTGCCTTTGGCAGTGAGTCCTTCCAGGTTATCTCCTGAGAGGATCTTTCCTAGGTCATCCTTGAGGCCTATCAGTGCAAAGCTGATGATCGTGACCAGGCCACCAATGATATGCCAGTTACTCATATCAGCGGTCAAGAGAGAAGCAATAATGGTGGCTACGACAAAGACAGCACCTCCCATGGTAGGTGTGTGCTGTTTAAATTCATGGATGGGGACATATTTGTTGATGGGTTGGTTTGCATTTTTCGAGATTGCCCAGGCAAGGTACCTGGGTAACAGGAACATAGTCAGACAAAATGCCAAAAAGAAGGCGATTCCCGCACGTACGGAGATATAGCCGAGTAGATTGATGTCAAAGATCTGATAAAAGTAATATAACATAAGCCCCACATTCCAAAGTAGATTATTAGATAATAAATGGTATTTTACTATAATTATATAAAAACTATCAAAAGATGGAATATTCATGAAAAAAACCAATAAAACCATACTTATTATTACCGATGGCATCGGATGTAAACCGGACAGTGTCTGTAATGCTTTCAAGGATGCAGATACCCCTACCTATGATAGACTTTTTCAGACTGTACCGCATACACTGATCTCTACCCATGGATTGAGTGTTGGCTTGCCCGAGGGACAGATGGGGAACTCAGAGGTAGGACACATGACCATAGGTTCTGGGCGTATCCTCTATCAAGATCTGGTCAAGATCTCACTGGCACTTGAGGATGGGAGCATCGAGCAGAATAAAGCACTGACGCATACACTGAAGCAGAGTGACAGAGTACATTTGATCGGATTGCTGAGTGATGGTGGGGTACATTCACATATCGAACATACAATCGGGCTGGCACAGCTGGCAGCAGCCAGAGGGAAGCAGGTGTTTCTTCATCTGATCACTGATGGCAGGGATGTGAGCCCCACCTCTGCGCCAAAGTATATCGCTCAGATTGAGGCGATCTGTGATAAACAAATATCCATAGCCACGATCGGTGGACGATTTTATACCATGGACAGGGATAACCGCTGGGAACGTGTTGAGCAAGGCTACAGAGCGATCATGGGGGCAAGACCACAGACGGAGTTGTCTGTATCTGACTATATTACCAAGAGCTACGAGGCAGAAGTGACCGATGAGTTCATAGAGCCTGTGGCATTGTCAGGATACAGTGGTATCGCAGAGGGGGATGCGGTGATCATGACCAATTTCCGCTCTGACAGAGTACGTGAGATCACGACCGCATTGGCAGCTCCTGGCTTTTCAGCATTCGAAAGGCATTTTATACCGATCCATCTGGCGACCATGACACGGTATGATGCTTCCTTCCCCTATCCTGTACTCTTCTCCAAAGAGGCACCAAAAAATACACTTGCTGAGCTGATCAGCCGAGCAGGACTCAGACAGCTCCATACGGCGGAGACAGAGAAGTATGCCCATGTGACCTTTTTCTTTAATGGTGGGATCGAGGAGCCCTATATCGGTGAGAGCCGAGTTTTGATCCCCAGTCCGGATGTCAAGACCTATGATATGCAGCCGGAGATGTCAGCCCCTGAGGTAGGCGAGGCGGTACGCACAGCGATGGATGAGGCGTATGATTTTATCGTAGTGAACTTCGCCAATGGAGATATGGTAGGACATACTGGTAATTATGAAGCAGCCAAGCTGGCGGTGCATGCGGTGGATACACAGCTAGGACTCATCATTGATCAAGCCAAAGCACAGGGATACAATGTACTTCTGACTTCCGATCATGGCAACTGTGAAGAGATGAGAGATGCACAGGGACATGTATTGACAAACCATACGGTAGGGGAAGTCTGGTGCTTTGTGATCGCAGAGGGTGTGACTCAGTTGCGAGAGGGTGGAGGACTCAACAATGTAGCGCCAACAGTACTGACACTGATGGGACTAGATGTACCAGAAGAGATGGATGAAGGGCTGATCTGATCTCTGCAATAGCATGGACATAGCAAACATGCCTTCTGCTTTCACAAAATGTAGCAGGAGGCCACTTTACGCCCTCTGCAAGATGTTACAATGCGCATTTTTAAACTTCTTTGGTTATGATAGATACCATCTACCGCTTTATTGTTATCCATAATTGAGAATAGATACCGGGGTGCATATTCTCAATTTTGAAAAGATATAGAGGCAAAAATATCAATCTTGAGGAGGAGTGTGTATGAGTGAAGGATGTTATCCGTGTAAGGAGGGTCTGTATGACCCGGAGTTTGAACATGATGCTTGTGGGGTGGGCTTTGTCGCTCACCTCAAGGGAGAGAAATCGCACACTATCGTAGCCAAAGGGCTGGAGATGCTTGCCAATCTGGAGCATAGAGGTGCCGTTGGTGCAGAGTATAACTCTGGAGATGGAGCTGGCGTGCTGACGCAGATGCCAGATGCCTTTATGCGAAAAGCAGCACGTAAAGCGGGGATCAAGGAGGCGCTTCCACCCTATGGTGAGTATGGCGTTGGGATGGTATTTATCCCGCGTGATCCTGATGCCTATAGTGAGACACAGAGTATCGTCGAGCAGTGTATCGAAGAGATGGGGCAGGAGTGTCTGGGCTGGAGAAAGGTACCGACACAGAATGAGACACTAGGAGAGATGGTCAAAGGAGTAGAACCGATCGTCAAACAGGTGTTTATCAAGAAAGCTGAAGGTATTGATGCTGAAGCATTTGAGCGCAAGCTTTTTGTCATCCGAAAGTATGCACAGGCTCGTGTGACCGCCTCCCCCGTACGAGGGACAGGATATTTTTATATGACCTCTATGTCCTACAAGACTATTGTCTACAAAGGACAGCTTATTACTGAGCAGTTACCACTCTATTTTGCCGACCTCAATGACCCTGATTATGCGTCAGCCATCGCGTTGGTGCATAGTCGGTTTTCGACCAACACTTTCCCTTCATGGGCACTGGCACAGCCATTTCGCTATATCGCCCACAATGGTGAGATCAATACCCTGCGAGGCAATATCAACTGGATGCGTGCCCGCCAATCACTGCTACGCTCCAAGCTCTTTACTGCTGATGAATTGGACAAGATCTATCCCTATCTTATCAATGAGAAAAAAGGAAGTGACAGTTCGGTGCTGGACAATGTTGTGGAGCTACTCACGCTGGCAGGACGCAGCCTACCGCATGTGATGAGTATGATGATCCCAGAGGCGTGGAAATATGAGGATATGGCTCCCAATAGACGGGCATTTTATGAGTACCATGCGACCTTTATGGAGCCATGGGACGGTCCGGCTTCTGTAGCATTTACCGATGGCAAACTTGTCGGTGCAACACTGGATAGAAATGGATTGAGACCCTCACGTTATTCATTGACCAAAGATGATATCCTAGTGATGGCTTCTGAGCAGGGAGCACTGGAGTTCCCGCCTGAGGATATCGTACTCAAGGGTCGTCTGCAGCCGGGCAAGATGTTTCTGGCTGATCTGGAGCAGGGGCGTATCATCCCTGATAGTGAGATCAAAGATCAGCTGGCAGATGCGTACCCTTATGAGGAGTGGATCGCCAAACAGAAGATCAACCTCGATGACCTTCCTCTCAACCAAGAGATCCATCAACCTAACCACGAGACCGTACTCCAGCGTCAGAAGTGTTATGGCTATACGGTAGAGGATCTCAAGACCGTTATCACACCTATGGCAAATGACGCCTATGAGGCAACAGGTTCGATGGGGAACGATGCAGCGTTGGCAGTCCTCTCACATAAATCGATCAACCTCTACAACTATTTTCACCAGCTCTTTGCTCAGGTGACCAACCCACCCATCGATCCAATTCGTGAAGAGTCTGTGATGAGTCTGACCTCCTATATTGGCTCTCAGGGCAATCTCTTTCAAGAGGTAGATGAGGAGCGTAACTTTATCAAACTCTCCTCTCCGATCCTGACCAATGAACAGCTGGTCAAACTCAAGGGGATCGATGCTTTTGATTTCAAAGCCAAGAGTATCGAGATTCTCTTTGATGCTGAGGTTGCAGGAGATCTGGAAGCTTCTGTAGAGCGTATCAAAGCCGAGGCCTCTGGGGCGATCAAGGATGGCTATCAGATGCTCATCCTCTCTACCAGAGGGGTGAGTGACAAGAGGGCACCTATCCCTACACTATTGGCAACCTCTGCGGTGCATCAGCATCTCATCGCTGAGGGTACACGGACGAGCTGTGGATTGATCATTGAGTCTGCTGAGCCTAGAGAGATCCATCACTTTGCGACGCTGATCGGCTATGGTGCCAATGCGATCAACCCTTTCCTTGCTTTTGAGACGATCGAAGATATGCGTACCCGTAAGCTCATCCGAGAGGACCTGAGTCATGACGCGGCAGTGGAGAACTATATCACGGCGATCGGTAAAGGTATCTACAAGATCATGTCCAAGATGGGGATCTCCACGATCCGTTCCTATACAGGGGCACAGATCTTTGAAGCTGTGGGGCTGGGGGATGATCT
>Ga0256844_10000622_pt1 | contig 13490 bp, 11 predicted proteins | sample MusselsmetaG_FD_189100 | JGI IMG/M metagenome (GOLD analysis project Ga0256844, IMG submission 189100) | Mussel associated microbial communities from hydrothermal vent at the East Pacific Rise, Pacific Ocean - Mussels | ecosystem: Host-associated > Mollusca > Shell > Unclassified ... | reverse complement strand
TGGAAGTAGAGTCTCTTCAGAACTTTCACAATATATAAAAGAGAAGGCATTTAAAAATATTGTATACACAAAAGAGATAAAAAATATCAAAACAAATCTAAGCTATATATTAAAGAAAAATCATAAATTACAAAAGTCATCAATATTTTTAAACATGCCAATTGTAAAGTCATCACTGTTAGCTTCACAATTAACGCAATACAATTTAAAACCCCATGTTGTGTTATCAACACAAGTAAATTATAACCCTCTATTGTTTAAGTTAACACAAAAAAAGGATAGAGAATTTTTCTATATTGCCAATTCTATCTTTTATCCCGATAATAATCTAAAAGATATAAATATACTTTTAGGGAATAACCCTGATTTTAGTTGGATTGATTATTCTGCTTCTATCGGTCTTGATTATATATTTTCAAATCAGTTAAAATCTATGAAGGTTTTTGATGAGAGTATAGAGGAAAATCAAATATATTATAAAACTCGTGTTGAAAAAGCTGGTGCATCTAGTTTTGAGCCTATTAGTAGAAGTAGATTTGATGGTTATTGATTGTTTATAAAGTAGTTATTGATTCCGTTTGCTATGCCTTCTGCTAGACTTTTTTGGTAGAAAGGATTAAAAAGTCTGTCGCCTTCAGTTGGATTTGTTATATACCCAATTTCAACTAAAACAGCAGGCATTTGAGCTCCAACAAGTACCCAAAATGGTGCTTCTCTAACTCCTCCATCTTTAGTATTTTTGTATTTATTTCTTATTTTAGAAAGCATCCCTTTTTGTACATCTATTGCAAGTTTGTTTGATTGTACAATTTTTGTTGTATTTAAAAAACTAAGAAGTGTGTTTTTTGACATACTATTTAAGTTTGTTATGGCGGACTTGTTCTCTTTTGCAGCAATCCTTTTTGCTTTTGATGTTTTCGCAGGTGAGAGGAAAAATGTTTCTATACCTTTTAGTGTAAGTTTCTGTGATTTTGGAGAAGCATTTGCATGGATAGATATAAAGAGATCTGCTTTTTTTAGATTTGCAAAGTGTGTTCTTTGTGAGAGTTTTATAAATTTATCGCTATCACGAGTTAGATAAATTGTATATCCTTCTTTTTTTAATAAGTTTTTTAAAAGTTTGGCTATCTTTAAAACAGTGACTTTTTCTTGATATTTTTTATACCCCAATGCTCCAGAATCTTTACCACCATGTCCTGGGTCAATTACGACTATTTTTTTAGACGTGGATATAGATTTTTTATATTTTTTTGTAATTTTTGGTATAGCTACTTTTGTTGATTTTATAAGTTTCTTGTTAGTTTTTTTATGAACTTTATGAGCAACTTTTGGATTTTTTTGTACTTCTATAAAAAGTGTTCCTTTTCTTATGTACGCATTTGAGTATATTTTATTTTTATCTTCTAGAACTAACCTAACTTTACCTTTTCTATTTTGTGCTATTTTTGCACTTTTTACAGTAGGAAGTGATAGTTTTGGTGATTTAAAGTTTAAGTTTGCTTTGAAGTCATAGATATCTTTATATGTTCCATCTCTATTTATCTCAAAAAACAGCATCTTTTTTCTGTCTATTGGTCTATCAAATTTTATGATTATAGTGTTGTTTTTTTGATTAATGGATCTTATTTTGAGTGTAGTGTTTCTATTTGTAATATGGGGTATTTTTACTCTTTTTGGAACATGTTGTTTTACACTTTTTTCTTTATTTGTTTTGATTGTTTTATTTGGTTTCTTTTTAGATATTTCTTTTTTTCTTGTTAATAAATTTAACTCATTTTGATATGTTTTATAGTTTATGCCTAAGAGTTTTTGACACTTTACTATACCTTTTAATGTTTTTATAGTTGCTATTTTGTTTTCATTTACTACTGAAGTAATGTATAGGTTTTCAAGTTCATGTAGAAGATGCATAGTCTCACTTTTAGATGCGTATGGTATCTTTTTACAAAGTGAGTCTATCTCTCTTATTGAGTTTGAACTAAAAAGGAGTGTTATGCTGACTAAAAGTGCCAGCAGAACTTTAGCTACTATAATCCTCTCCGTGTGTTAGTTTATCCATCAACTCTTTGATAGTTATAAGGTTTTTTAGACGGTAACCATTGCTACCTGTAAAGAATAGTCCTGTTTCAGTGTTACCCATGTATGCATCAGAGAGTCTATCTGCGATACAGTATCCAACAGCTTTAGCTTCTATACCGCTTTTACATGGTGCTACACAGTTACTGATACAAGCAACTTTTGGTGCAGTTTTGTTTTCTATGCTAGTTTGAAGATTTGTTTTTACACCACGAGCTGGAAGACCAACAGGAGATTTAAATAGTTTTATATCGTCTGCTTCTGCATTTAAGAGTACTTCTTTGAAGTTTTGATGTGCATCACACTCATATGTTCCTATAAATCTTGTAGCCATTTGTACACCAGTACAACCCATATCTAAAAATTTATCTATATCATCTTTATCCCAAATTCCACCAGCTGCGATAACAGGTATGTCTCCCCAGTTTTTTGCCTCTTCTATAACAGGTGGAACAATGTTTTCTAATTTAAACTCATCTTCATAACATTGCTCATATGTAAAACCTTGATGACCGCCACTTAAAGGACCTTCAACTATAACTGCGTCAGGTAAACGGTTATATCTTTTCCATTTTTTACATATAAGTTTTAAAGCTCTTGCACTTGAAACTATAGGTATAAGGGCAACATCAGGAAAATCTTTTGTAAACTCTGGCATGTTTGTAGGAAGACCAGCACCCGTTATAATCATATCTGCTCCAGCTTCACAAGCGTCAGTTACGATTCTTCCATAGTCATTTGAAGCATAAAGAACATTACAAGCTAGTGGAGCGTCGCCACATATTTTTCTTGTGTTTTTAAATATTTCAAAAAGTGAGTCTCTGCAGTAAAAATTTTCTTCAGTAAAAGGTTTTTCATTGACATTTTTATGAGAAAATTCTTTATTGGCATAATATCCTGTTCCTACAGAACTAACTACTCCTAGTCCTCCTTCTTTAGAAACATTTCCTGCTAATTTATCCCAGCTGATTCCAACACCCATGCCACCTTGAATAATTGGCTTTTTTATGATGTGTTTTCCAATTTTCATCTCATCTCTTTTCATTTTTATCTCCTTTTCAAAGGTTTTATATCTTTGAAACATAATAGTTTTACTTTATGAAACTGTTACTTTCGCAAATTTTCTTTTACCCACTTGTAGAACATATTCACCATTTTCTAGTTGAAGTTGTTCATCTTCTACTTTTACTTGATCTATTTTAACAGCACCTTGCTTTATATCTCTTCTTGCTTGAGATGTTGAGTTTTCAAGTTTACAATCAACCAATACTTTTGCTATCCATATTGGAGCAGTTGCTTTAAACTCATCCATGTCAGTTGGTAGAAGGTTTTGTTTATGTATATTGTTAAATTCTTCTTTTGCTTTGTCTGCACTCTCTTTATCATGGTATCTTTCAACAATCTCTAGAGCTAACTCTTCTTTTGCAACTTTTGGATGTAATTCTCCTGCAGTTACTTTTGCTTTTAACTCTTTTATATCATCTAAAGACTTTGTGCTTAAAAGCTCATAATATCTCCACATAAGTTCATCACTAGCACTTAAAACTTTTGCAAACATGGTATTTGGTTCTTCTGTTACACCTATGTAGTTTCCTAGAGATTTACTCATCTTGTTTACTCCGTCTAATCCCTCTAAAAGTGGCATCATAAGTATAGCTTGTTGTTTTTTTATGTCGTAAATTTTTTGAAGAGTTCTTCCCATAAGAAGGTTAAACTTTTGATCTGTTCCACCAAGCTCAATATCAGATTTTAAAGCTACCGAGTCATAACCTTGAAGTAGGGGATATAAAAATTCACTTATTGCGATAGGTGTATTTGACTTGTATCTTTTTTCAAAATCTTCTCTCTCTAACATACGAGCTACTGTAAAAGTTGTTGTAAGTTCAACTAACCCAGAAGCTCCTAGTTTGTCTATCCATGTAGAGTTAAACAAAACTTCTGTTTTCTCTGGATCTAGAATTTTGAAAACTTGTTCTTTATAACTTTTTGCATTTTCTAATACAGTATCTTTGTCTAACTTTTTTCTAGTTTCACTTTTTCCTGTTGGATCTCCAATCATACCTGTAAAATCACCGATGATAAATTGTACAGTTGCTCCATATTTTTGAAATAGAGCCATCTTTTGTATAAGTACAGTATGACCGAGGTGAAGATCTGGAGCAGTGGGGTCAAAACCAGCTTTAACTGTGTAGCTTTTCCCCTCATCTAAGTATGCTTGAAGTAACTTTTCTATTCTTTTTATATCAATTATTTCAGCAGTTCCTCTTTGTATCTCTTTTAGTGCGTCTTCAATGTTAAACAACTATTTCCCCTATATCTTTTTATAAGCATCATCAAGTGGTGCAAATTCAATTATTTTATATCTATGTTTTAAATCTTTAAGTAATTTACTTTTATTTTTTTTCGGAATCTCTACAACTAGTTCAAAGTAGTCCGTATGGGCATTTTCATTGTGTTCTAGTTTTATCCTCAATAAATCAACGTCTATTTTAGCCAAATATTGTAAAAAGGATGCTAAAGAGCCTTTCTTGTTCTCTATACTAACTAATAGTTCATATCTATCTGGTTTATCTTTTGACCATCTAGCAAATACCATGTGTTCATGGTTATTTATACGTTTTGTAGCGTGTGAGCAGAATTTGTGGTGAACTATAACATCATTTGCTTTTTTAAAAGCTACTATCTCATCTCCTCTTTTTGGATGACAACAGTAGTCAAATGTAACGTTTGAGATAGTTGAAACAGAATTTATGACTATGTTGTCAAAATATTGTTTTTTTAGTTTATATTTTTTAAATGGTTTAATCTTATCTATAAATTTACTGCTTTCTAGGATGGAACTTTTTAGACGATGAATACTATCTTGAAGATGAGCCTCATCTGTTGCTGATCTGTAGACATTTTTACAACTATTTTCCATTGCCATTATTGGTGTTAAAAACTCATATTTTATATTAAAAGTGGCAAGAAGTATATTTATGGCAGTTAGTGTATCTAACTCTTTTTGTTTATGGTTGCAATTTATTCTCATTGAGTTTTTAGCTTTTGCTGTTTTTAGTGAACTTATCCAGCTACATCTTAGAACAGGCTCTTCATCTAATACTATACGTATAATATCACCATTTTTAAGTTGAGTTAATAGTGGCGTTTTTACTTTGTTTACATAGGCACTTCTTGTATGGTCTCCAATTTCTGTATGAATAGCATAAGCAAAGTCTAGAACTGTTGCAGCTCTTGGAAGATGGTAAACATCTCCTTTTGGTGAATATACAGAGATATCTTCACTATATAGATCATCTTTTGCTAACTCATACATGTGTTCTATGTTTTCACCTTCATCACTTTGAATTTTTAGTTCATTTAGCCATTCTAGTTTTGGATTTAATCCGTCGTGACCTTTGTATTTCCAGTGAGAGGCTACACCGTATTGTGCTGTTTTGTGCATATCGTAAGTTCTTATTTGTGCTTCAAATATAGTGGCTTCATTAAAAACTGTTGTATGTATAGTTTGGTAACCATTATCTTTTGGTATGGCTACATAATCTTTAAATCTTGAGAGTAATGGTTTAAAATTTTGATGCAATATACCTAAAACTCTATAACAATCTATTGGGTTTTTTACTAAAATTCTTATAGCCATGAGGTCTAAAACTTCTTCTATTGATACACCTTTTCGGTGCATTTTTAAGTAGATTGAGTAGTAGTGCTTTATCCTTTTTTGTATCTCAAAATCTCCATCTATAAATCCATTTTTAAGCATCAAAGTTTTAACTTTTGATATAAAACCATTTAATTCAAGAAGAAATCTCTGTTCATACTGTGAGATGTAAGTATCAACTTTTTCATACTCTTTGGGAAAAAGATGTATAAAACTTAAATCTTCAAGTGCATTTTTTATAGTAGAGATACCTAGTCTATGAGCTATAGGAACATATACTACAAGAGTCTCTTCAGATATGCGTTTTTGTTTATCTTTGCTTAGTGCATTTAGTGTTAGCATATTATGGAGTCTGTCACAGAGTTTTACAACTAATACTCTAACATCACTTATGGAAGCTAATAGCATTTTTCGAAAAGATAAGGCTGATACTATAAGCTTTTCATCAGAAGTTGAAGGTAGAAGCTCTTCATCTCTTATCTCTATGATCTTAGTTAGACCTGCAACAAGTTCAGCAATCTCTTTGCCAAATTTATCTTCAATCTCTTCTATATCACACTCTGTATCTTCAACTACATCGTGTAAAAGTGCGGAGATAATCATCTGCTCATCCCCACCATATATAGTAACTATAGATGCTACGCAGATTGGATGCACGATGTAAGGCTCACCACTTTTTCTAAATTGGTTTACATGGTAGTTTGTAGCAAATTCTACAGCATCGTTTATATTTTGATTTTTTTTTGTATGAGAAAAGAGCAGTTTTTTTGCATCGTCAATTGTGACAATTTTTTTAATCTGCTCTAGTATTTTATCCACTAAAGTTCTCTTTTTTTATTATTCTTCGGTGATGTTATCAAGTATAATTGCACCTTGTGCAATCTCCATTAGTGCAATATCAGTTAGTTTTGTTTTGTTTTTATCAGCTTTTATCAGTGGCTCTGCACCTTCTGCTAATTCATTTGCTCTTTTTGATACCATGAGTGACAATACATAATTATCATCATTTGCATTTTTTAAAGCATCTGAAATTACTTTTTCTAGTCTCATTTTTTTCCTTTTTTTGTTTTTATGGTTTTTGAACTATTGAACAGTTACTCAAATCTCCATTTATAATTTTTAATAAATTTCCTGGTTGAAACATATCACATACTACAATTGGAAGTGAATTATCTTTTGCAAGTGCTATAGATGTGTCATCCATAACTTTTATATGATCGTTTAGTGCTTGATCATATGATAATACATCTAGTTTTTTTGCATCTTTAAATTTATTTGGATCTTTATCATAAACACCATCAACTTTTGTTGCTTTTATAATCATACTTGCACCAATTTCTACTGCTCTTAGAGTTGCTGCTGTGTCGGTTGTAAAGAAAGGATTTCCTGTTCCTGCTGCAAAGATTACTACTCTTCCTTTTTCAAGGTGTCTTTTAGCACGACGAACTATAAAAGTTTCAGCTATTTGTTCCATTTTTATGGCACTTTGAACTCTTGCATATAGACCATTGTGCTCTAGTGCTTCTTGCATTGCGACTGCATTTATAACAGTTGCTAACATACCCATGTAATCACCACTTGTTCTGTTTATGATTCCATCTTGTGCTGCTGTTACGCCACGAATGATATTTCCACCACCTATAACTATACCTACTTCTACATTGTTTCTTATAAGATTTTCAATCTCATCAGCAATATATTTTAGGATTTTGGTATCGATTCCAAATCCCTCAGGGCCAGCTAGTGCTTCTCCCGAAAACTTAACTAATACTCTTTTTCTCAACTTGTAGCCTTATAATTTTAGGGTATTTTACTGAAAAATGTTGAGAAAGAGATTAATTGATAAGCCTCATGGGATTTATGTGCTTTTCATTTTGGGTAACTTCAAAGGTTAGTTCACGAGAAATTCTACCTAAGATGTATCCTTTTGGAACTTTTTTCCCTACTTTTATCGTAGGAGCGATTTGTGAAAGATGAGCGTAAATAGTATGGATGTTATCTCGATTTTTAATTATCACAACATTTTCTAACATGGATGTTTTGTCAGCATAAACAACTTTTCCATCTAAGACATTTTTAACTCTTGCATTTTTATTGTTAGCTCTTAAAATAACTGATTCATTGAAAATTTTCATCTTATATATAGGGTCGGTGTATGTTCCAAATTTTTGAGATAGTGTGTATCCTTCTAGTGGAGAAATAGTTTTAGCCCCTCTATACTTTACCGTTTTTGAGGCTTGGTATGATGAGCCTATTTGTCTTACAACTGTTGAGTTTGGAGTTGCTTTTATAATAGTTCTTTTACTCTCTTGTTTTGTTATATTTAGTCTTATAAGAGTTGAACTCAAGATTTTACGCTCTTTTTTGATGCGATTTAATTTTTTAAGATATGAGCTTCTATCTTTATCTAGGCTTTTTATACTTTTACTTTTAAGAACTTTTAGAGAATCATATTTTGAAATCTGAACTTTTAAACCTTTTAGTTTATTTTTAATTTTGTCTAGTTCAGATTTTACTACTTTTATGTTTTTTTGTAATTTTATATATCGTTTTTTTGTTTTTGAAAATTTGTTTTTAAGTATTTGACTGTATGAATCATATATGCTTTGCATTATGATATTGTCAATACTTTTTTCATAAAATGAGTTTGTATCATCGTTGTTATTTAATCCACTTGTTATCATATCTAGGGATATCGATTTTGAGAGGGTATCTGTCATCTTTTTGTTGACACTTTTTTCTCTTTGGCTAAGTTGATTGTAGAGGTTTTCTATCTTTCTTAGCTCACCTTTTTTTATGTTTGATTTTTGGCTTTCTTGTTTTATCTTTCTTTTTGTTTTTAAGATACCTTTGTTGATAATGGCTAGTTTACTCTCTTCTTTTGTTATCAATGTAGCTATATCATCAAGTTTTCTTGATATTTTTTTTTCGTACGCTTTTTGTTTTTGTATATCATTTTTTGTAGATTTTATATTTTCATCGATACTAGCTTCTAGAGAAAAGCTTAAAAATAAAATTATAAATAAAAATGTTATATTTTTGTTCATTTGTTTTTTTGCTTTACGATAATTGTAGTAACTGATAAAACAGATATAAGCAATGCTATAAGAACTAGTTTAAATAAATCACCCAAGAAGTTAAAGTTACTCAAATCTATACCTAAGTCATTTTTTATAGCTGTCAAGTTTGCTATGTTTGGTAGCAGTAAAAATGCGATAGCAACTAAAACAGCAGCTATAAGAGCGTCAATGATAACTGACTTATACAAAGATGCACTTTTCATCCAAAATGGGGCACCAAAGAGTCCCATGATGTACATTCGTCTGTTGTGTTCAAGTGACCAGATTTGAATCTGCTTGATGATAAGCATAAGAGATATCAAAAATATAAAAATCGTAAAAAACATTGAAGCCATTTTACTCATCTTTAAAAATTGATGAAATTTGTTAAAAGTCTTTTTAAATGTTTCTACTTTTGTGATACCTTTTATCTTCATAAGTTTTGCAGATATTTTTTTCAGTGTTTTTTCATCTGGTAGAGATGTTAGTTTTATAGTGTAAAACTTTGGTAGATTTGCTTTTAAGTAAACAAGGTCTGCTTTTGTGATATCACTTTTTAGTTTTTCTATATATCTTTGTTTTTCAATTTCTATCAATGATTTTACTTGTGGTATAAACTTTCTAACTAATTTCTCATCTTGTGGAAGTTTAGAAACTACTACAATAGTGTATTCGCCAGTTAAGTGTGCTTCATATTTTTTTATACCACGCTCTAACATGGTTGAAAATTGAATCGCAAATAGCAGAACAAAAAGTGGTATGATAAATGACAAATGGTTTTTAAGTGACTTCATAAATTGTTCCTTCATCTAAAAAGTACTGTTTATAATCTATTCCTAATGTTTGAGGAATTCTGTGGGTTGCAACTATGATAGTACTTCCGATATGTTGTCTAACACTCTTTAAAAGTCCCCATATAACTTCACTAGAGTAGTCATCAAGGTTTCCTGTTGGTTCATCTGCGATGATAAGTGTTGGATTATGTGCCAATGCTCTAGCCATGGCTACTCTTTGTTGTTCTCCACCACTTAGCTCTAGTGGCATTTTGTCTATCTTATGAGAAAGTTTTACATGTTTTAAAAGTTTATGTGCTTGCATCTTGCAGACCTCTTTTGAGTATCCTGCTATCATCAGTGGAAGCATAACATTTTTCTCTACATTCCATTCATGGATAAGTTTATAATCTTGGAAGATAACGCCTGTATGTTTTCTTAGTAAGTTTAGCTTTTTTTGTGTGGTATTGCTTAAATCAAAACCACAAACATTTAAACTTCCACTTGTAACTGGTAACTCTCCATAAAGGGATTTTAAAAATGTCGATTTACCACTACCACTTTTTCCAGTTAAAAAAATAAAATCTTTATTTTTTACAACTAAGTTAGTGTTTTTTATGATAGGTTCGTTCACTTTATATGAGAGTACAAGATTTTGTGCATGTATGATATTAGACATATAAAAACTCTTTTATTTTTTGATGTGACTTAAAATTTTGCTCAATTGGGAGCAACTCTGTTGGAAAATATTGTATCTTATTATCTTTAAATATAAGATACTTGTGTTCACACTTTTCATAAGCTCCTAAAGAGAGTTTTATGACACCTGAATTTTCATCTATTTCGTAGAGTTCTTCAAAGTGTACAAAGAAGTCATCTCCCCTAAGTATAGTGTTTGAAAAGAGTTTTTTTACTTTTGAGAACTCTATGCTTTTTTCAAACACAAGGTAGTCAGTAAGCTTTTTTCCAGCTGAAATTTCTTCATTAGTTAGTGTTAAGTCATAGATATTTTTTTCCATTTTTTTCCATCTATCTTCATACTTACTACTAACTTTTAAATCATAATTTTTTCTTATATTTAAATTGTACTTATTAAAGGCTTGAAAAGTTTCAAATGAGTATGAAAAATACTTTTCACTGTCAGTTCTTAACTCTAATGTTCCACCTTTTTTTAAAACTCTCAAAGACTCTTCTATAAAAGATTTTGATATAACACGGCGATGTGGTTTTTTGTCCCAAGGAACTGGAAAATGTACAAAAATTTTCCCAGCTTTGTTAGATTCTAAGAGTTGCATAAAAACTCTAGCATCAAAATCAGAGACAATTATGTTTTCAATATCTTGAAGTTTACACTGTTTTATAACTTGTTCTATCGAAGGTCTATGGATTTCTAATCCTATAAACTGAATGTGTGGATTTTCTTTTGCTTGATGAAGTATGTGTCTTCCACTCCCAAAACCAACTTCAATCCAAATCTCTTTTTCATAGTCAAACTCTTTTGTAAAGTAAGAAGCTCTCTTTAGTAGACCTAAGTCATCTTTTAGTCTATTGTTTTCACTTTTACTTTGGATGTTTGAAAAGGTTAACTCTAGGTTATGAAGTTCTTTAAACCCATTGAGGGCATTTTGAGTTATGCTAACTGGAGATATTCTAGTTAATTTATCCGCTTTTATAAGATAGTCTGAATCTCTTTGTATGATTTGTAAAAAGAAACTTTTATCACGATAGGTTGTAAATAGTAGCTGTTCACCTCTTTTAGAGCTTGCTAGGTATTTGTATTGATATTCGTCAAAAGAAGCTGGAAAGTTTACTATATCCAGCTTTTTAGTTTTTATATTTGGCAACTTCGTTTTCTACCTTGATTGAATTGATAGTGTAACTTCACGTGAAGGTATAGATTCTATACCATGTTTATCTATTGCGATGACATAGTATGTATATTGAACATTTGGTTTGATTTTTCTATCTGTAAATTGGGTAGCTTTAAAATCTGTAATTTTAATTTTTCTAGCTCTCCAGCCATCCCAAAACTTTTTAACAACAGTATAGCTTCTAGCGGCTCCATCTGCGTTGCTCCATTTTAGTAAAACAGCATTGTTTTGAACAAGTGCTGAGTTTATGATAGGTGCATTACTAGCTCCAACAGTTCTTCCAAGAGTTGGTATGATTCCTTGAGTTGACTCCAATCCATCTGTATCAACTGCGGTTATCTTGTAGTATCTTCTTGCACCATCTGAGTTTATTTTATCTGTGTACTTCATATCTCTAGTTTTTGCTATAAGAGTGTATAGAGTATCTTTCATCGGGCTTGAGTATATATTGTAATGTGATATGTTTGCTGGGGGATTTGTATCTTTCCAGATGATATCTATTCTTCTTGCTAAGTTATCAGTTGCTTTTATCCAACTTATAGCATTTGGTAGTTTTTTTGAGTAGCCAAATAGAGCTTTTGACGGAGGTGATATGATACCATCATAAGTTCTAGCACGAATCCGATAGCTATATATTTGTGCTGGTACGACATCTTTATCGATGTACTCAACAGTTAGTCTATCGTCTAAGTCGATAAGAGCTTTAAAGTTTCTTTCACCTTTTAATGCTCTTTCTACGATATAAGAGTTTACTTCTTTGTTTTTATGAACATTCCATATAAGTTTTATTCTATCTGGATAGTTTTTTGAAATTTCCGAAAGATGAGGAGCTAATAGTTTGTGATTTGATGCTCTTACACGTTTAAAAGCAGTAGCAAGTGATACTCTGTCATCTGTAGTATAGGTTGAAATTTTGTATAGATAGTTATAATTTGGATTTATATTTTTATCAGTGAAATGCGTTTTGTATCTATCATCAATTGTTTTTATCAATTGATATTGACCATTTTTATCTGTTCTAAATATCCTATATCCAGCTATATTACTTTTCAAAACTGGTTTCCATTGTAAACCTACTTTTGAAATATCTTGAAAAGTTTTTAAGCCATCAACAGTCGGAAGTGATCTGTCTAGTTTTTTCTGCGTAAATGTTGGTAGTTTTACACCACCTATGTTGTAACCTTTACCACTACACCCACTAAAAAGAGATACTAAAATTGTTAATAATAGTATTGGAAGATATCTTTTCATCTATTGTCTCCATGTTGAACTTTTTGGTTAGAATACCTTTAAAATCCTCAAAAAGTGGTGCCTCTTTTATAATTAGTTTTTTTGTTTTAGGATGAATAAAGTAAATAAGATAAGCGTGTAACATAACTCTTCCTTTTTCACTATTTTTACCTTTATATCCATATGTAAAATCATTTAAAACGTGTCTAGATAGTGATTTTAGATGAACTCTTATTTGGTGTGTTCTTCCTGTAAAAAGTTTTGCAGATATCAATTCTATCGAGTTGTCTTTTGATGAAGCTATTTTTAAAAATGCACTTTTTGCTTCTCTTCCATCATGGGAAACAGTCATCTTTACTCTTTGTGTTGGGTGTCTTGATATAGCTTTTTCGATAATTATATTTTCTTTAAGTGGTTGATCTATGATTGCAAGATAGTATCTTCCCATGCTTTTATCTTCAAGTTGTCGAGAGAGTGCTATATGTGATTCGTTATTTTTTGCGATAACAAGTGCTCCGCTTGTCTCTTTATCTATACGATGAACTATACCATGTCGCTCTTGTGCACTTAGAGTTGAAAGGGATATGCCTTTATATTTTAGCCAATCAACTAGCGTTGCTTCTTTTACTGATGGGGCAGGGTGTACTATAAGATGTGGTGGTTTGTTTATAATTAAAACATCATCATCTTCATATATAATTTCAACATCAAAATCAATCTCTTTTGGAGTCTGCTTTTCTAAAGTTGGTAAAATAACTTCGATGTTTTCTCCACCTTTTAGTTTAAAGCCACTTTTAAAAAGTTTTTTCCCATTAACTATAAC
>Ga0256844_10000621_pt1 | contig 13515 bp, 11 predicted proteins | sample MusselsmetaG_FD_189100 | JGI IMG/M metagenome (GOLD analysis project Ga0256844, IMG submission 189100) | Mussel associated microbial communities from hydrothermal vent at the East Pacific Rise, Pacific Ocean - Mussels | ecosystem: Host-associated > Mollusca > Shell > Unclassified ... | reverse complement strand
GATGATACTTTTGAAGATGTATATATTGATAATGCAGAAGAGAGTTTAGAAGAGCTAAAAATATTTGCAAAGAGTATTAAAAAAAGTTATTGGAGACGTTTTACATCTGAGCTGTTTTGGATTGCTTTTTATATACTATTAGCGTCTTGGACTGGGTGGAATATGATTTGGTATTTTCTTCTTGGTTGGTCATCTGTCAGGATGTTTAAACATTATTTAAAGTATCTAAAAGAGAATAAGTGGCTTTTAAAAGCTGAATCATTTATAGTTTCACAAAATGGAAACAGGGAAGAGAATAAGCGTGAAAGTGAAGATAGTACCTTAAATGATGTACTGGCTTTTAATGCTTTTATCTCAAAAGAAGAGAATGCTCATTGGAGTATTAAAGTTTACGATACAGTAGCAAATTTATTTACAAGGAAAAAATAATGTCAAATGATATAGATGAGACAATAAAAAAAGCAGAAGAGACTTTATCAGCTCTTGATGAGATGATGAATACTCAATTAAATAATGCAGAGCAGAAGATTAAAAAAGGTATTGTACAAGGGATTATTGGGGTTTTATTAACCGTTGTTATCTACTTTATATGGGGAACTCCATGGTTCTTTTGGGTTTCTGTTGGACTTAATGTTATAACGATAGGGGGTATTATTTTTGCAAAGGTTATGATAGCCAAGGCTAAAAATAAAATGTCTCAAAGTAATACATCTGATTATGATTTTGATGCAGATATTTTAGAGGAAGAGCCAGTAGAATACACAGAAGTTGAAAGACATTTAGCGACACTGCTTAACAGACTAGAAGAGATAGGTGAAGAGCATGAAGAGATGTATGATACTGAGTGTAGAGAAAAAATGAGTGAAGCTCTCTTTACCTCGTTTGTTTATAATAAAGAGGGTTATACCCTTGCAACAGATTTTGGTTTTTATGAAGCAGAAGGAAATAAAGAAGTAGGTGAAGCACTAAGAGTTTATATAGATGTAATGAAGATTTTAACTATAGAATCAACAGAAGAAGAACGTATGGATATGATAGAAGATTATGAGGTAGAATCAAATGAGGGACAAACCTTTGATGATTTCTTTGGAGAAGTGGATGACTTTGAGTCTTATAAAGAGGCTTTAGTACGATAGAATTTGTTGGAAAACCTTAAGTTAAATGGGAAATAAGTTTACTTCACTATAATTAAAATTAATAATTAATATAAATTTTAACAATAGGTTTTATATGAAAGAATATGTAGTAAATACAATAACAGATCAAAAGATTTATTTACCAAAACCCACTGAATATGAAAAAAAATTTGATGGTGGAGTGATGATTACGGAAACCGATAAACGAGGTGTTATTACTTATACTAATCAAAAATTTAGAGAGATGACTGGTTATTCTAAAGAGGAATTGATTGGTTCACCACACAATATTAATCGACATCCAGACATGCCTAAAATGGCATTTAAACAGATGTGGCAAACCATTAAAAGTGGTGAATACTGGAATGGACATGTAAAAAATATGTGTAAAGATGGTAGCTTTTATCTGGTTGAAGTATGGATTAAAGCACGGTTTGATTCAAACAAAAATATTATTGGATATATTGCAGGGAGAATGATTCCTAGTAAGTTAGACATGGCAGACTCATTAGTGCTTTATGAAAAGTTGTTAAAAGAGGAGCAGGAGAGAGACTCTCGCTCTTAATTTTCATGAAATTTATTGGAGACTAAGAAGCTTTATGGTTTAGTTATAGGAACAGAAAAAAGGTAGCAGATGATTGTTAAAAAAAATGAAGCAAAAAACATTACCCAACTTATAGCTGATCTATTTAAAGAGCATGGTTTTGAAACAGAAGAGCATGATGGATGGATTATTCCTGAGGGGAGTGACTATGCCATGAAAGGCTACTGGTATCCTGAGGCGACTGAAAGTGTAGGTCAGTTGAGCATTGAGCTTTTTGTGAATTCTGAACTGATAATGGTAGAGAGTTTTGCAGGTATGGGAGAGGGAGAAGTTATACGTTTAAAGAGTGCTTTCTCTAGTTTTATTCACCACTCTTTTCATGTTTTTTTGTTTGCCATTTGGGGAGTTGACTCAAAAGAGGTTAAAGAGGAGAATTGGTTAGTCGGGGGCAAAGAGTATCGTGCTTATCTTGGTAATCAAGGCATAATGAACTATGACAAAGAGAATAAATTAGAAATTCCTAGCTCTTTTAATGGTAAAATTAAAGAGCTTATCTCTTCTGAAAATTTAGAGAATGAGTTTCATTGGTTTACGATTTTTTATGCCAACTTGAATGGGCTTGATACCCATGCTGAAATTTTAAAAGAGAACATTAAATGGAATGCAGGAGAGAAGGTTTTAAAATCTCTCGATTGGAAACGAAGTAATCACTACTATGCTGTACGTCAGTTTGTTATTTTGCAAAGAGTCTAAAGAAAGTATCGAATCCAAAAAACAGTATGGGTTGATGAACAAGATAGATAAGTAGAGAGTTCTGTCCCATAAATTTTAAAGCTTTGTTCCATGAAAATTTTGAGTTAAAAAAGTTGTGAGTAAAGATTTTTTCATGTACTCCGTAGTTGATAAGAACAGTTCCTAATAGTACTACAGAAAACCAAGGTGTCAAGGGTACTAAATCTTCTGAGTTTAGAGGAGGAAGATGTAATAATGGTTGTAAAAATGAGAAAACTCCATGCATATGTAGTAGCTGCGTAGCAGAGCCAAGAAGAATAATAAAGGCTGTAAAAAGGGCTATTTTAGGATAGTTTAAAAATGGCAATGCTAAAAATGATGCAAGTAAAATAAAATGTAAAATTCCAAAGTATATCCAAGAGTTTGGAAACTCCACATAAGTAGCAATGCTTACAAGTGTAGAAGAGACACCCAAAATAAGTATACGTTTTCCTATCGCTTTCCACTTAACACCTTTCTTATGCGCTAAGGTTAAACTCATACCTACACCAAGTAAAAACATACTCATGATGGTATAACGACTGATTAAAAATTCTAAACAATGGTTCATATCAATCGCTATGAAGTGAAAGTGATTTAGGTCAAATGTAAAGTGATACAGGACCATGAAGAGTATTGCCCATCCTCTAAAAATATCTAGCCCATCGATTCTTTGTTTTGTCATGAGATACCCCTATCTAGTTATAGTATATAATACGTTATAATTCTTTAAAAAAGAGTTAATATATGTCACTTGCCACCCTTGGGCTCTCCAGCAAAATTTTAGAAGCGTTAAAAGATAAAGGTTATGAGTCTGCAACACCCATTCAAAAAGCACTTATTCCGAGTATGTTACAAGGTCATGACATTATGGCAGGAGCACAGACAGGAACTGGTAAAACAGCAGGTTTTGCACTGCCAATACTGCATGAGTTGTCTCGTGACTTTCAAGAGGGTAAACACCACTTACGTGCGATTATTATTGTTCCTACACGAGAGTTAGCACGACAGGTACATGAGAGTGTAGAGGCTTACGGAAAGCATTTGCCTTTAAAGTCAGTTGTTCTCTATGGTGGGGCAAATTTGACCTCTCAAGCCAACAGATTGAAGTTAGGGGTAGACATTATTGTCTCTACTTCTGGAAGACTTTTAGAGCATATTGGGAAGAAAAATATTAACTTAGATGCTGTACGTTATTTGGTTCTAGATGAAGCAGATACCATTTTAGATATGGGTTTTGTACATGAGGTAATGCAGGTTATAGAAGTTTTACCTAAAAAACGACAAAATGTTTTGGTCTCGGCGACACTCTCAGGTGCTGTCAAGCGTTTGGCAGAAAGCATTTTACATAAGCCAAAACTTATTGAGGTTGACAGTATGGGAACTTCAGCTTCCAATGTTGCATTGGTGGTTCACCCTGTTGTTAAAGAACGAAAATCTGAACTGCTCTCTTTTTTAATAGGTTCTAAAAATTACAAGCAAGTTTTAGTTTTTGTCCGTAAAAAACAAGAGGCTGATGAGGTAGCAGAGGAGTTAAACCTAAGTGGTTTAAAAACTTCAGTGATTCATGGAGACAAAAGTTCAGGTGTACGTTCTCGTGCATTAGAAGCTTTTAAAGAGGGGAAAGTAAGGGTACTGGTGGCAACCGATATTGCTGCTCGTGGTTTGGACATTCCAAACTTGGAAGTGGTCATAAACTATGATATTCCCCATGTAACAGGTGACTTTGTTCACCGAATTGGGCGAACGGGTAGGGCAGGTAAAAATGGTCTTGCACTTACATTGGTCTCGCCAAAAGAGGAAGTTGCATTAAAAGATGTAGAGCGTCTTATGGGCAAAGCAATTGAGCGTGTAGAGATTGAGGGGTACACTCCAAAAGTTGAAAAAGTACAACGTGGAGCTAGAAAAACGGTAGAGAAAAAAAAGAAAACCGATGGTGCTTTTGGACGTAAAAAGAGTTCTGAAAAAACACAGAAAAAACGGAAGACAACCAAGCGAGATGGCTTTAAATCTTTTGAGAGTAGTAAACCTAAAAAAGATAAAAAGAGAGAGAATAAAAAACGACGTTAAGCTGTTTGTGTTTCTCTGATTGCTTTTAGAAGTTTCTCTTCGCTTACAGGCTTAATAATGAAGGCATCTGCTCCAGCACTTCTGATCTCTTTTATTCTTAAATCATTAGAGGAAACAGCAATAATAGGTATTTTAGGAAGGGTATTACTGTTGAGTTTATATTGCAATAAAAACTCAACACCATCCATTCTTGGCATCTCAATATCTAGTAAAATTAGTTGAATATCTGAATGCTCATAACAACTCTTAAGTGCCTCTTTCCCATCAGAAGATTCTAAAATTTCTACTTGATAGAGTTCTTTTTTTAGAAGAGATATAAGAAGTAGACGATTGACATAGTCATCATCTACAATTAGAACTTTGAAAGCCATAGTTACACCCTTCTGTATTTTTTAATTAGTTGTTCAATCTTTTCACGTTTAATAATACCAATATGTACCTCTTTTATGAGGTTGGTGTTAAAGTACTCATTGTTAGGTTTATTTTGAGAAAGAACAATAATATTCATTGCTGAATGTTGTTTTTTTAAGATAGATTGATTGAACTGCTCAATCTCTTTGTCTATTAGTAAAATATCATATTTAGAGTTTTGTATGAGTTCCGTTAGCTCTTCTATCTGATGGACAATCTCAATCTCGTAATTTAGATTTGCGATAACCTTTGAAAGAATTTGTGCTTCAAGTGGATTCTTTTTTACAATAAGAATCTTTTTTACTTCATTTGTACTTTCACTAACAACTTCAACAATTTCATTTATTTGCGTAGGCTCATCTAGAATGAGTTTTATAGAAGAGTCATCTTTCTCAATTTCTTCTTCTAAAATCATAATACCATCGGTATTTTTTTCTATTCCAGCATTAGCAATTGGTTCAAGAATAGTTTGAGTTTTTTTAGTAATGTTCTTTTTAACTTCTTCTGGCTTTGCTGTTAGAAATTTTTTCAAAATGTAGAGTAATTCATTTGTTTCAATAGGTTTAGGAATATATTCATCTAATCCTTCAGACATAAATCGTTCTCTATCACCATTAAGTGCATTTGCAGTAAGGGCAACAATTGGAATGTGTTGTAACTCCTCTTCTACTTCATAGTTAATAATTTCATGAGTTGCTTCAACTCCATCCATAACTGGCATTTGAATATCCATAAAAATTAGATCATAGGTTTCACTTTTTCTTTTTTCAAAAGCTTCAAGTCCATTGTTTGCAAGTTCAACAGTTACTCCATACCGAAGAAGTACCTGTTTGATGAGCTTCTGGTTAATAAAGTTATCTTCTGCTACAAGAATATTTCCTTGAAATTGAATATTTTTAAAAGGTGATGCTTTTGAAATATCTAAGGTTTTTTCAATTTTAATACTATTGCTTGCATTTAATCCTTGAATCACTTTAGTTGGTGTAATTGGCTTATAGAGAATTTTTGCAACATTAATACCTAAATTTTCTAATTTATCACGGTTTGAGAAGCTTGAAAGTAAGATGATTTTTTGAGAATTTATCTTATATATTGTTTTAAGCAAATTATCTTCAGTATTATCAACGTCGATCCAGATACTTTTTAAATTTTTATCTTCGTTACATTTTTTTAGGTCTGATGCTGTATTAAAACCTGAGTGTTCAACATTAAAACTTTTAAAATATTGAGATAGATAAACATCTTGTTGTACAGGTAAGTCATAATTAAATTTACAGATACTCATATCTTCAAACTTTGGAGACATAGCTATTTCTGTACTCTCTAAAACTTCTTCAAAGACAATATTGAAATAAAAACGTGTTCCTTTTTCTTTTTGACTTTCAAGTTTTAGTTCTGCACCCATAAGCTCTAGGAACTTAGTTGAAATGGTAAGACCAAGACCTGTTCCACCATATTTACGAGTAATAGAGACATCGGCTTGTGTAAAGGCAGAAAATACATTGAGCTGTTGCTCTTTTGTCATTCCTACACCATTATCTTCAATGGAGAAAGCAATTTCAGTTTGATTTTCAATGGTTGAGACTTTTTTAATCTCCACTTTGATTTTACCACCTAAGTCGGTAAACTTAATGGCATTACTCAGTAGATTAATCAATACTTCTTTGATTTTTACTGAGTCACCAAGAAGTTTTTTGTCAATTGCTGGGTCAAGAAAAAAGTCCAGTTCAATGTTCTTCTCAGATGCTCTGATACCATAAGTCTCTACAGCATTTTCAAACTCAACAATTGGGTCAAAAATAATAATGTCAAGCTCTGTTTTGTTACTTTCAATTTTAGATAAATCAAGAATGTTGTTAATAATACTTAAAAGATTTTCAGAACTTTTTTCAACAATATTTATAAATTCTTTCTGCTCATCATCTAAGTTAGTACTTTTTAATAGCTCTGTAAATCCTACAATACCATTGAGAGGAGTACGAATTTCATGGGACATATTTGCTAAAAATAGTGACTTTGAAGCATTGGCTTCAATGGCTTCAATTTTATCTGATTTCGCATTTTCAATGAGTGTCTCAATAAGCTTATAAGCATTTCTCATGCCTTCTTTACTTTTTAAATCAATATTTTTGTAAAGACTCATTTCTACTTCATCGTAAACATCATCACCATCAATAATGGAGTTAGAGAGCATCTCTTCTAAATCATTAATATTATGTCTTAACTCTCGAAAGGCGATAAATCCCATAATACTAAAAATAAGACTTAATGCAAGAAGAAAAAGTGAAACATATAAAATTATAGATTGATTAGTATTGTAGGCTTCTATCTTCTGCAATAAGGTTATTTCATTTTTCTTTATGAGTTTTTGTATATGGTCAATTTTTACACTGTTTTCATTTATCCAACTTCCAATACTCACATTATATTGTCCATCATTAAAATTGTTTTGAACCTGAAGAAATAGCTGTTCAGCATCTTTAAAGCTCTGTTTCTCTTTTATTGAATTTAAGTAGAGTTTTGTATCTTCTCGTAGTTGAGTATTTGTAATCTTATCAGTATTAAAAACAGTTGGTTGGTGTTGAAAAAGACTAAGCATTTCATTTGATGATAAAGCTTGATTCTTGGCAATAAAGTATGATAAATAATCTCTTTGGAAAGTATTGTTTTCAAGATTTTGATATAACTCTTTAATGAGTGTACTTATTTCATTTATCTCTGGGTTAAGTGAAATGGTATACTCTTCATGTGCCTCTTTAAAAAGTGGTGTTAAAATTGCATTAGAGTAAACATCATAAAAAAGTTCTTGAAAATTGGTTTGTCTCTTTTCTATTGATAATCTAATACGTTTTAATGACTGTAACTTATTTGAATTAAGTAATGAAAAATCATTTTCACTTATATGCGTTGAGAATACTTTTGACTCAGCGTTCTCTGTTGCAATTAATGAGGAAGCTAATGCTCTCTCTTTTGATAACTGAGAAATGAGGGTACTCTTATGCTCATTCTTCTTAATGTTTTTAATAATATCTTGACTTTTTGAAACTTGTGTATAGGCTTTATCAGCACTATACGTAGCTATTAAAAGTAATAGTAAAAGAGGAAATAGGCTAATTAGTTTAATTTTATTATTCAGTTGCACGTTTAACTTCCCTCTACGCTTTATTTAATTGTTTCATGAAGTCTTCTAATGAAAGAAAATGCCCCCAATAGCTAGAAATTAGTCCACCTAATTTATCGTGTTCTGTACAAAATTGAACCTCTTCAAGAATATCTGCTAAATCATTAATTCGTAGATTGCTGGCAGCACCCTTAAGTTTGTGTCCTAATTCATGAATATTATCCATGTCTTTTTGGTAATAAGAAGCAAGTAAATGGTCAATATCATGACGTGCTTGTTCAATAAAGTCCTCAACAAACTCTTCAATAAGCTCTACAGGTAGATTAAGCTCATCAGCAGCTGTTTGTGGATTATAAGAAATAGCTAAAGGTGAAATTTTATCAAGAGCAATCTCTTTAACTTCAGTAGAAGAACTAATATGTTTCTCTGTACTAACATTAGTAGGGGTATCTATAGCAATTTTATTATCTGTTTTAAGATCTATAAATTCATTATCTAATTCAAACTCATCTTTACTTTGTTCATCATGCTCTACATTTTTAAGTAGGTCAGTGAAACGTGCATTTAAAATCTCTTCTTTGTCATTCTTATCATCATTGTCATTTTCAAAGATATCTTCAATCTCATCATCATAATAATCTTCAGGTTTGTCAAGTGTTAAAAGTGCTAATTTCATATAGTATTCGTCAATTAACGGCATTCTTTCACGTTGAGAAAGTTTTTGTATCTTGAGTAGTAAAATATTGATTTGAGGTATTTTTAATGTTAATGCCAAATTTGAAAGGTTTTTAACAACTTTGTCATTTCCTTCAAGTAGACGTTTTTCATCAATAATAGATTGGTCAATAAAACTATCGAGATAGAGTTTATAGTCACTAATACTAAGTCCAATATCTTCAGATATTTTATTTACATCAAGATAGATTGCTTGATAGTTTGTTTTTAACTGTTTTGTTATGGCTGTACCATTAAGTTTTTCTACTTTTGCATTATGAAGTTCTACTAAATAGAACTCACCTCTTGTTCCATACATCTCATGGTGAGAAAAATCAGAAGTAGTAACTTGATTCTCTTGTGTAATGGTAAGTATTTTATTATTGAGCGTTAGATGGCTCATAATATTAGACTTTGTCAGTTCCCCAAATGAAGGGTAGCCCAAAAGCTCTATAAACTCTTCATCAGCTAATATAAGTTCTCGATCATTATTATATCCGTAATACATCTTTGCCTCGCTATTGTATATTATATTGAGCATATCGCTCGGTTTCTTCTTCTATATTTAATTTAGACGTTGGTTTGTGAACAATAATAAAGCCAGATATCTCTGAATCATTATCATACTTTACTGTGCAATGTACATCGGTCCAAAAATACATGCCATCTCTACGCATATTTTTTAAGACTGAAAACCACTGTTTTAACCGTTTTTTTGTTGACCATAAGTTATTGTACATATCATCTGGAACATCTGGATGTTTAAAAATTGAATGGTCTTTTCCAATAAGTTCTTCTCTTCGAAATCCAGTTACTTCACAAAAGTTTTGATTTGCATAGGTTATAATACCATGTAAATCGATTTCATATATGAGATTTTTGTCAAATGTATACTCTACATCTAGCGCTATTGGATGGTGCACATAATTCCTTTATTTGATATGGTATTAACTACGTGAACAACTTTATTATAAAAAAACTAAAAGTAAATTTAAAATAATCTTATTTAAGTAAATTAACTTTTTTATGGAAGTTATACATTACAGTAAATAATAGAGTATGTTCTGTTATATAAATTATTATTACAATTTAACATTATCTGTTCGTAAAATTTTAGCAATTTTTTCAGAAGATGCGACTGAAATTTCTAGATAAGAGGCTTTTTCAATGGCTTCAAAAGTACCAAAATAGTTTAATAATTTTTTGATACTTGCAGGACCAATACCTTTTTTTTGAAGTAGAGAGTTTTTTGTGTCATCTTTACGTTTTTTATTTTGATGGTAAGTAATAGCAAATCGATGGGCTTCATCTCTTTGCCGTTGTACCCATTGCAAACGTTTGTCAGTTGTTTTTAGTGTAAAAACAGATGATTCAGTGTAAATAATATCTTTTGCTGCACCTTTAGCTCTATGTGCTTTTGAATCAAGCTTCTCTTTTGCAATGGCAATTACATCTAAACTTACTTTAGATTCATTAAGAAGTGAAACTGCTAATTTTCTTAATGTCTCTCCTCCATCTAAAATCCATAAATTGGGAGGAGAGTTTTTTTCAAAACTTTCTATTCGTCTGCTAATCATCTCTTTCATTTGACCATACTCATCTTTTGCTTTTAAATCATATCGTCTGTAGTCATTTTTTGTCCATTTCCCTTCGTTCCATACGACCATTGCTCCAACGGTAGCAACGCCCATCATGTGAGAGTTGTCAAAAGTCTCAACTCTATATGGCAGGCTACTTAGCTCAAAAAGTTCTGCAATTTTAGGCTCAATATCCTCTTTTATTTTTTCTCGTTTTAAATTCTCATGAGCATTTGTAAGGGCGAGTGTTATTAGTTTTGCTTTAGAACCTCGCTGAGGATAAATAATCTCAATCTTTTTGGAGAAGCGTTCCGAGAGTAGAGTAGAGAGTTCCTCTTTGTCCTCAAAAGCGTGTGCAACCAATATATTTTTTGAAATATGGGGCATGTCAACCGTATAGAACTCCAACAAGGCTTGTTTGTAGGCTTCATTTTCATCATAAATCTCTTTGGCTCTAAAGGTAGAGATGGCAGAGGAGATAACTTTTCCTTTACGCATAAAGAGTTTAACAATAACCCCTTTTGTCTCTCCATTTACAATGGCAAAGATATCCAAGTCTTCATTGTTTGCAAAGTCAATGTTGGAGCTAATGGTCAAGGCTTCAATGGTCTTAATGTTGTCACGCATTGTCGCAGCCTCTTCATAGCGTTCATTCATCGCAAACTCAATCATTTTGTCATTAAGTTCTTCAATGAGAATGCTACGTTTTGAAATTGCCTGTTTTACGTCATTAATTATTTTTTTGTACTCTTGGCTACTAACTTTACCTTCACAAGGAGCTAAGCATTTTTCTATTTGGTGAAAAAGACAGGCTTTCCCCTCTCGAAGACAAGATTTTTTTTGAACCAAGGGAAAGAGTTCATAGAGAGTGTTTAGTAGTACTTTTCCCCCATTTGGGAAAGGACCATAGTAGGAGATATTTTTTCCTTTAACCACCTTACGGGTTATCTCAAAACGAGGAAAATCTTGTGACTCATCAATATAAATATAGGGGTAGGTTTTGTCATCACGCAGTAAAATATTGTATTTTGGATTGAGTTGTTTAATAAGTGAATTCTCTAAAATTAGGGCATCTGCTTCAGTCTCTACCACAATGTAGTCAAGTTTAACAGCCTGTTCTAACATTCGTAAAATTCGTAGACTTTGTTTAGGGTTTGGATGCAAGGTTGGTGTAAATCGCCAATAGGACTTAACACGATTTTTAAGGTTTTTTGCTTTTCCTACATAAAGTAGTTTCTCATTTTCATCAAAATATTGGTAAACGCCAGCTTCACTGGGTAAGTGTTGAATGGTAGATATTAGCATTCAGGAATATTATCACTATCACTTGCATATTGTAATGAAAACTGGAAGAGGTGTGGTGTCCATCTCTCTTGATATCTCTCTTTCATTTTTGGACATATTTCGATAACTACTTTTTTAAACTCTTTACTATCATAAATATCTTCCCAGTCCTCTTGTGTATAGTTTTTTGCAAACTCTTCTCCACCCATGCCACAAGGAACTTTTAAACGAGTTTTAAAAATGACAAGACCTTTCTCTACTGAGCCTTCATCCTCTTCTTCAAGCTCTTTTGTATTGTTTTTGTCTATAGAATTCACTAAAAGTTTATTTATTGAGGCTGTAAGGTTTGTCTCTGTAATATCAATGATTTCTTCAGCAATAGCTCCCCCTACTATTGTTAAATTTTTTTCTTTTTCAATAGTCTCTATATTTGTAGAGTCAAAGTTTTCTTCTTTCATAAGTTCTGAAAATTCTGTTTGTAATACTTCTGTAGCCATAGAGGCTTCTTTTATAATGGTATCGACATTATTTAGCTCGATAGCTTGTATAAGGTTGCTGCTGAGAAGTAGAGCAATACTTAGAACAATTTTATGAGAGAACATGTAAAAATCCTTTTTTCGATATTGCTTAATTATAATCAACTAATATACACAATATGTTTAATCCATAAATATAAAGTTTTTCTTATGTTATAATATCTTAAAAAAGAGAAGAGATACAAGTGACTATTATTGATAACTTTATAAGCTTGACAAAACTGCCTCATTGTAGCAAAAATGCTCAGGCACTATTTGACTTTATTGTAAGCTTTGCAGAAGAGAAAAACTACACGGTTTTGAGTGATGATGCTAAAAATATACTCATACGAAAAGGAGAGCCAAAACTGGCTATTCAAGCTCACTATGACATGGTTTGTATGGGAAAAGCACCCCATATTGAAACCTATGTAGAAGAGGGTTGGATGTACGCAAAAGAGTCCTCTTTGGGTGCAGACAATGGCATGGCAATTGCGATGATGATGACACTTATGGAGAGAGGGGAAGCGTTAGAGTTTTTACTCACTTCAGATGAAGAGATTGGGCTAGTTGGAGCAGGTCAACTTAACTTTGATTTGTCATCAAAATATATGCTCAATGTAGACTTTGAAGATGAGGGAATTGTCTGTATTGGTTGTGCAGGTGGTGCAGATATTGTAGGGCAAAAAAGATTTGAAAAAGTAGAAGCAGACAGGTTTTTTTATGAACTCTCCATTAGTAGTTTAATGGGTGGTCACTCTGGTGTAGATATTGACAAAGGGATTCCCAATGCCATTAAACTATTAGCAGACTATTTGAAAGATAAAAAGGTAAAGATAGGGAGCTTTACAGGTGGTGAGAGAAGAAACTCCATTCCTGCAAATGTCTCTGTTCTTTTAAGTACAAATGAGTGTTTAGAGGCGAGTGATGTGGTTAAAGTAGAACGCATAGAGGAAGCTTTAGAGGTTTACGAAAGTAAAGTGTTTCTAGATTTATTAAATGAATTTAAACATGGAATTCATGAGTTTAACGAAGAGTTTAATCTGGCTGACACAAGTGTAAATCTTGCCATTGTCTCCTTTGAAAAAGGTGAAGCACGGGTAGAGTGTAGTAGCAGAGCCATGAATGCAAGAGGGCAGAACTCAATAGATGAAACAACTGTAAAACTTTTTGAAAAGTATGGTTTCTCAACTGAAATAGACGAGAAGTACTCCTCTTGGAAACCAGAGCTTAATGAGTTTACTTCAGCTGTTAATGATGCAATGACTGAGGTATTTGGTTCAAGTAAATATGAGGCAATTCATGCTGGGCTAGAGTGTGGGGTGATTTTGGAGCGATATCCTGAGATTAAATTTGCTTCCATTGGTCCAAA
>Ga0256844_10000619_pt1 | contig 13590 bp, 11 predicted proteins | sample MusselsmetaG_FD_189100 | JGI IMG/M metagenome (GOLD analysis project Ga0256844, IMG submission 189100) | Mussel associated microbial communities from hydrothermal vent at the East Pacific Rise, Pacific Ocean - Mussels | ecosystem: Host-associated > Mollusca > Shell > Unclassified ... | reverse complement strand
CACAAAACACTACGGAGAAGTGGGAGAGCTGGTTTAATCCGCGCCCCTGCTAAGGGCGAGTGGGCTTTATAAGCTCACCGAGGGTTCGAATCCCTTCTTCTCCTCCATCTAACACAATAGTTAATCCTAAAATTTCAAAAATATGTCAATATACAATATTTTTATAAACCTTTACCATTTTACACTATACTTCACTCATGTTTCTCCATATAGATATAGACTCTTTTTTTGCCTCAGCTGAGCGTAGTGTTGATGAAAAGCTCAAAGGCATAGCTATGTGTGTAGGTTCGCGTTCCAATTTGGAGATATTTAACAAAAAACGTACGAACATTAAACTTATGAATGAAAACTCAGGTGCTTTTGTCACCCCTGTGTTTTACTCTGAGAAAAAAAAGACCTTTGAAAACTACTTTGTAGATGACATAGATGGACGTAAAAAGATACGGGGTATCGTTACTAGTGGCTCTTATGAGGCACGTGCAAAGGGTGTAAAAACTGCCATGCCTTTAGCTCAAGCTTTACAGCTTTGTCCAGAGATGGTTGTAGTTCCTTCAAATTATCCACTTTACCATACGATATCTCATAAAATGCATGACTTCATGCATGCACACATACCAAAAGTAGAACAGTTTAGCATCGATGAGTTTTTTTGTGATGTAAGTGGATGGGTAGACGATGAAGATGTATATGATTTTGCCAAAGAGTTACAAGAAAAAATACTAAAACATTTTGATATCCCTGTCTCAATAGGCATCTCCAAAGCCAAGTGGATAGCCAAACTGGCAACCGAGTCCGCAAAACCGTACGGGGTCTATGAAGTCAAAGACATAGATGCTTACATAGAAGACCTACCCATCAAAGCTTTTCCTGGTATAGGAAAAGGCTTTCAAGCAAGGTTGGCAGGGCATTACATCAAAACACTAGGAGACATTAAACGTAATAAAGACCTTTTTTACTCTTGGAAAAAACCTGGTATTCAACTCTATGGAAGAGTAACAGGCACAGATAATGAAGGCATCAATGCAAAAACAGATAGAAAGTCCATAGGCATAAGCCGTACCTTTGATACGATACATGATAAAGAAGAGATACGTCGTCGTGTTATGATAATGGCGCGTCATATTGTCTATATGGTTATGAAACTAGGGGTAAACCCTACTACATATTATTTGAAAATAAATTATGAGTATGGGGTAAGTGCTAAACAGAGTATGACTGTAGACAGAGTTTTTTCAGAAACACTCTTTAAGTCGCTACTCTCTACTATGTATAAGGTGATTGCTTTAAACAAGGGAGCTATTAAATTGTCACTTAATGTTTCTAATTTTACCAATCAGCATAAAAAGACCCTCTCACTTATGGATTTAGATGACGATATAGAACAAAATAAACTTAGTATTGAGTTACAGAAGCTTAGAGAGCGTTTTGGATTGGATATTATTAAAACGGGTGATGAACTCTAACTAATATGATGTATACATGCTTTACTTCATAAACTTTTATGTATACTATGAATATGAAGTTTACTAAGTTATTATCAAAAATTAAAGCATTCCAATATATCGATGATTCTGTCGTTCAAGGCTTGTATGTACTTTCAACAAGAAGTTTTTTAGTAAATATATCATTGGGAATATTGGTCACTATTGCTCTTTATCCAATTATACATTTTCAAATTTTTATATGGTTTATGATACTTTTTATTTTCCTAATGTATAGAATTTATACGACTTATCGTTTCAATAAAAATCCAAATCAATATACAATGGGACACTGGTATAAAATATTTATTGTCTCTGCCATTTTTACTGCGACGATTTATTCTTCTCTTGGTTTTTTCTTTCTTCATACTTTGGAGCCTTATTATCAACTCTTTATTGTGAGTGTATTATTGGGTTTATCTTCTGGCTCTGCCTTTGCTTTATCTCAAGATGTACGACTAAGTATAGTCTATATGGGAATACTTTTAATACCTCTTATCATTACACTTCTATTTCTTCCAGATTTGCCACTACATACTATTCTTTCTATGGCATTATTCATATATTTAATAGCTCAAATGACAATAATCTATAAAATCCATACACAGAAGAAACAAATAGATAGTTTAGAGTCACGACATACATTGCTGCATAGTCTCTTTAAAAATGCACCTCTGGGTATTTTCACGTATACAAAAGATTTAGAAGTAATTGATTGCAATACGGAACTAGGTAACTTATTTAATCATGAATTGAAAAGTATCATTGGTATGAATTTAAATGATTTACCAGATTCACGTCCTTTGAATATATTCCAAAATTCACTTATTCAAGGTTCTACCTCATATGAAGGACCTTATATTTCTCTACAAGGAGATCATTTTTGGATAGAAGCAAAAGCATTTCCTTTTAGTGACAAAACAAATAGTACCTTCGGTGGCATAGGTATTATAGAAGACAAAACCAAAGAACATACTGCATTACAAAAACTTGAGTACTTGGTTGAACATGATGTTCTTACGGGGCTACTAAATCGTAGAGGATTTACAAACTATATAGAAAGTCTTGTACACAATGTCCACCATCAAAAATATTATTCTATACTTTTTTATTTAGATTTAAATCAATTTAAAGCCATAAATGATTCACTGGGTCATGCTGTAGGAGATGAAGTTTTATTGGCTGTTTCTAGGCGTCTAATAAATGTACTAGACAAAGGTTGTATGGTAAGTCGTTTAGGTGGTGATGAGTTTATTATCATAGTGCCACACACTTCATCAGATAGAGGAGACGCTAACTTAGAGGCACAAAGATGTTCAGAAAAAATACAAAATGTCTTTTTAGAACCTTTTATTATAAAAGAGATGCATTTACATATTCAAGCCAGTATAGGGATTGTACTTGTTGAACCTAAATATACAAACACAGAAGAAATTTTACGTTATGCAGATCTAACAATGTATCAAGCCAAAAGTTCAAATAATCATATCTCATATTATGATCCATCACTAGATGAAAAGCAAAAAGATTTGTTTATGTTGCAACATAATCTCGCGTATGCTGCAGAAAATAATCAACTTGAGCTCTTTTTTCAACCTATTGTAAAAATGAAAAATGAAACTTTACTTTCTGCAGAACTTCTCATCCGTTGGGTTCACCCAACAAGAGGTATGCTTTCTCCTGAAGAGTTTATTCCTTTGGCTATAAAGGCAGGATTACTCTCAAAAATAACATGGTGGCTTGTTGATAGTCTCTGTCAGCAGATAGCTCAATGGAAAAAAGATGGACAATGGAAACTAGAATATATTTCTATCAATATCAACCCTCAACAATTGATAGAAAATCATTTTGCAACAGAATTTTTTCAAAAGTTAAAATTATATGGTATTAAAACAAATGAAATTATGTTAGAAATTACAGAACGTTCTCTTATAGATAATTTCACAAATGCACAAGGTGTAATTAATGACTTAAAAAGCCATGGTGTAAAATGTGCGATTGATGATTTTGGAATAGGGTATTCATCGCTTTCCTACTTAAAAAAGCTCTCTTTTCATACACTCAAAATTGACAGAACTTTTGTGAAAGATATAGGACAAAGCCCAAAAGAACTGGTTTTAATCAATACAATTTTAGATATTGGTCGACAATTTGATTATAACATTGTTATAGAAGGAATAGAAAATGAACAGCAGAAAAAAGCACTTCTTGAACTTGATGAAGAGTTGAGTTATCAAGGGTACTTCTATAGTAAACCTATAAAAGCCGATGAATTTACTAAAAAGTTTTTAGCCTAGTTGTTTAAAATACAATCTGACCATCATTTTGCATACGTTTAATAATCCCCTTAGCCATTTCATGTCCTTGATAAGCTGCTTTTCTACACCATTCAATGGCTTTTTCTTTATCTTCTTCACATCCTAGACCCATGTCATACAATGCCCCTAGATTAAACTGTGCTTTTGCATTGTTCTCGTTGGCTGCTTTAGAGAAGAGTACAAAGGCTTTTTTATAGTCCTGTTCTACACCACGACCTTCTTTGAACATGGCTCCTAAATTATTAAAAGCATCAATGTTTCCGCGTTTGGCTGACTCTTCGTACCAGAATGCTGCCTCAGATTCATTCTTCTCGCAGCCTTCAGCATTTTCAAGCATAAGTGCTACTTCAAACTGTGCCAAAGGAACTTCCCGTGTTGCAGCTTCTAAGTAGTAGTCAAAGGCTTTTTTAGTGTCCTGAGCTACGCCATGTCCTCTAAAATAGAGGAAACCTAGGTAGTAGTATGAAGTTGGTTCTTTTTTAGCTTCTAAGGCTCTGTAGAGTTCTAAGGCTTTGTCGTACTCTTTTGCTAATAGTGCTTTATATGCTTCTTGTATCATTTTATCTCCGTAGGGTCGATGAAATCGACCTTATAATTATTCTTTTGTTTAGTCTTGGTCGATTGTATCGACCCTACGCGTTAAAGCCTGCTAATTCTGCAGAAACTTTAGCCATCTTGTTGTTTGCATCTTCAAGTGCTTGTTTATTCTCAGCGATGACTGCTTCAGGAGCATTTGCTACAAAACGTTCATTGTTCAACATACCGTTAAGTTTAGCTATCTCTTTTTCAAGCTTCTCTTTTTGGCGTGTAAGCTTTGTAATGATAGGTGTCATATCTATCTCACCTGTGGGTAAGTATACTTCAAGGTTATCAGATACATCGGTGATAGAGTCTGCTACTTTGGCATCTACAAATTCAATACTTAGTACTTTCCCTAGTTTTTCAATAAATGGCTTAGCCATTTCAGTGTCTATCTGAGAGTCTAACTTAATGTATGCTTTGTCTATCTTAGAGTTACCCATATCTATGATCACTTTTGCACGGCGAAGGGCAGTGATAGACTCTTCGATGATAGCGAACATCTTTTCTGCTTCTTCATCTCTCTTTATCTCTTTAGGGAAGTTCATTATCATCAATGACTCTCCCTCTTCAAGTGTAGTCCCTGAGAGTTTATGGTAAAGGTGGTCAGAGATAAATGGCATAAATGGCGAAACCATTCTAAGTGTCTCTTTAAAGATAGCACCTAGCTCTATAATGCTTTCACGGTCTGCTTTAGAGTACTCAATACCCCAGTCACAAAACTCATTCCATACGAAGTTATAGAGTGCCTTTGCTGCGTCAGAGAAGTTGTAGGTATCTAGACTATCTCTAACTTTTTCAACTGCCACTGCTAAACGACTTTGCATATAACGTCCAAGAGGTGTGATTACTTCGATATCTGCTAGGTCTTTAAACGTTGCATGATTGAGCTGAAGGTAATTCGTTGCATTATAAAGCTTGTTGGTAAAGTTTCTAAACTGCTCTAAGTTCTTTGCCCCTAGCTTAATGTCACGTCCTTGTACTGCGAGGTAAGCAAGCGTAAATCTGATGATATCTGCAGAGTGTTCTTCCACCATATCTAGTGGATCTATAACATTTCCTTTAGACTTAGACATTTTTGCACCATGCTCATCACGCACAAGTGCGTGCATATAGATATCTTCAAATGGAAGTTTGCCTTGGAAGTGCTCTCCCATCATCATCATACGTGCGACCCAGAAGAACATAATATCAAACCCAGTAATGAGTAGTGAGTTAGGGTAGAAGTCTGCCATATCTGTATCGTTGTACGTATTAGCCATTTTACCATTGTTTCCCCAACCAAGAGGAGACATTGCCCATAGAGCAGAGGAGAACCAAGTATCGAGTACATCTGGGTCTTGAGTCATCTTTTTTGATGCACATTTAGGACAACCATCAGGCTCATCGGCTTTGTCTGCCCATGTGTGTCCACAGTCATCACAGGTAAAGACAGGGATTCTATGTCCCCACCAAAGTTGACGAGAGATACACCAAGGTCTAAGCTCATCCATCCACGCAGTATATGAGTTTATCCAGTGAGGAGGGTGGAAGAGGCTTGAACCTTTCTCACTTCTCTCTTTTGTCTCATCTTTCGCTTTCTGAATAGAGTCTTGTGCCATGTCTGAACTCAAGAACCATTGCGTAGAGATAAACGGTTCAACGATGTTCTTACATCTGTAACAATGACCTACTTGGTGCGTATGGTCTTCTATCTTCACGATGTACCCAGTAGCTTCTAGGGCTTTTACTATGACAGGACGTGCTTCAAGACGCTCTAACCCTGCGAACTCTCCACAGTAGTCATTTAAAATGCCTTTTTCATCAAACACTTTAATGAATTCAAGGTCATGTCTTTTTCCTACGGCGTAGTCATTTTGGTCATGTGCGGGGGTTACTTTTACGACTCCTGTACCCACTTCCATGTCTACATGTGAATCTGTAATGATTTTTATCTTTCTATCGGTAAGTGGTAGCAGAACTTCTTTACCTACGATGTCGGTATAACGTGTATCATCAGGATGTACCATGATAGCCGTATCTCCAAAGTAAGTCTCTGGTCTAGTAGTTGCCACTTCAAGCTCTCCAGAACCATCAGCAAATTTGTAAATCATAGTATAAAATTTACCATTTACTTCTTCGTGTTCTACCTCGATGTCTGAGAGTGCACCATCATGTGTACACCAGTTTACCATATAGGTGTTTTGTGTAATGTGCCCATCGTTAAAGAGCGAAACAAAAGCCTCTTTTACTGCTTCTTTAAGCCCTTCATCCATCGTAAAACGTTCACGTTTCCATGCAGGAGTAACACCAAGTTTACGCATCTGATGGACAATGTTTCCGCCACTTGTCTCTTTTTGAAGCCATGCACGCTCTAAAAACTTTTCACGTCCTAACTCTTCCTTGGTTGTACCTTCAGCTAAGAGTTGCTTCTCTACGATGTTTTGCGTAGCAATTCCTGCATGGTCAGTTCCAGGCTGCCAAAGTGTTTTAAACCCATCCATACGTTTATAACGGGTGATGATATCTTGCAGTGTAAAGGTAAGGGCATGACCGATGTGTAGGCTTCCTGTGACGTTGGGTGGTGGCATCATGATGGAGAAGTTTTTACCGTCCTCTTGGATGTTCTTGTTTCCATCTATCTCAAAATACCCACGCGCTTCACAGAGTGCGTAGTAATTGTCTTCTACTTCTTTTGGGTTGTATGTTGCTTTCTTCTCTACAGTTTCGCTCATCAAACTATCCTACGTTATTATATATTGTCGCGATTATAGCGTAATGGTGCTTTTTGTTTTATGGAGGAGAAATTATTATAAAGGTACTCTCTATATTTCATTAAATAAATCTAAACAATTAATCATGAAAGGAAACAAAATGATTATGCATAACCTTGTGGATGTATTACCACACCAATCTCCATTTAAATTCGTTGATGAGATTTCTCATCAAGACACAACTCTTTTTATTGCAAATAAAAAAACATCTGAATTAAATAAATTTTTTAATTCACTCAACTTTAAATCACAGTATTATCCTTTATCTTTACTTATTGAGCATGCTGCGCAAACAATGTTTTTACATGCATACCATATAGGAATAAAAAAAGAATTATGGGATGATACATATAGCCCTGTAGGCTTGTTAACAGGGATAGAACATACAAAATTTCATGATACTAAAATAAGTTACAATGATAACTTGATTACCGAAACAATTCCTATAAAATATAATGAAAAATTTCTATATTTAAAAGTTAAAGTTGTTATTAAATCAGAACAAACAAATAAAATAATTTTTACTGGAAATATCAATGGAATGTTTTTGCAGCATGAAAAAAAAGTACAAAAAGAGAATAATCAATTCTTAAGTACATATAACAAATTACAGCATACACATTTAAACTTTATAGATAATAACAATAAAATTTCAACATTTAATAGTACATACTGGTTTATAGATGGACATTTTCCTCAATTCCCATGTATTCCTGGTTGTTTTTTACTGCAGGGATACATACAATCATTAGGAAAAAAAGGATTTGTAAAAGAAATCATATCTGTAAAATTTAAAAGTATGGTTACCCCTAATCATAATTATATATTTAAAACATTAGAGATAAAGGGCGATGTATATGTATTTGAAATATATGACTCTAATACTATGGAAATTTGTGTGACTGGCTCAGTCATTATATGAGTATGAATATTAGGTTTTTTTGACATTTAGCTAGCTCTTGTGATATTATAGAATAATACACATAGAAAGATTTCTTTTAAAGGAGTCCCAATGACCTATCATAAAAGTATGAAATACTATAAAAAAGAAGAAGCTAAAGAACGCATTATTTGTTTACTTTGCAGACATGCTTGCAAACTTAAAAAAGGACAAGTGGGTATCTGTGGTGTCAATAAAAATGTAGAGGGTGAACTCAAAACTTTAGTATACGGACACCCCATAGCACTAATTGTAGACCCTGTAGAGAAAAAACCCCTCTATCATCTCTTACCAGGGAGTAAAGTACTCTCTTTTGGTACGGTGGGGTGTAACTTCAAATGTCCATTTTGTCAAAATTGGGATATTTCTCAAGAACACAGTGTCAATGAAGAGATAAAGGTAAGTCCAGAACAGATGGTAGAATTGGCACTCAAAGAGGGTGCGAGTGCCATAGCGTATACCTATAATGAACCTACCATTTTTTACCCTTATGCCAAAGATATAGGGGTACTTGCTAAAGAAAAAGGATTAAAAAACATCTTTGTTAGTAATGGTTTTGAGTCTAAAGAGATGGTAGAAGACATGGCTACATGGGTGGATGCTGCAAATATTGACCTTAAAAGTTGGGATGACAGCTACTATAAAAAAGTACTCAAAGGTGGACTAGAAGAGGTAAAGGATACGCTTCGACGTATGGTAAAAGCTGGCATTTGGGTGGAAGTCACCACCCTTCTCATAGAAGGTGACAATGACAGTAATGAATCACTAGAAGAGATGGCAGCTTTTATAGCCAATGATTTAGGATCTGAAGTGCCTTGGCACTTAAGTGCATTTAGCCCAAACTATAAAATGTTAGACCATGATGCTACAGGACTCGATACCCTACAACGTGCACAAATGATAGGTGAGAGGGCAGGTTTAAAACATATCTATCTAGGCAATGTACCTGTTGCTGGAAATACCTATTGTCCTGAGTGTGATACCATACTTATAGATAGAACGGGTTATAGCGTCACAACCAATAGACTTAAAGATGGACTTTGTCCTTACTGTAGTAAACCTATAGCAGGAGTATGGTCATGAGTACAAGAGAAACATCAGTGTCAGGAAAGTTTTACCCTTCTAACGCTAGTGAAATCCAATTGACACTTAAAAAATATAATGAAATACTTGATACATATTTTAAAACCCACCCTAAAGTGAGTCAACTTAAACCAAGAGCAGTTATTGTTCCTCATGCCGGGTATGTCTATAGTGGTTTTACTGCCAATGTTGCACTTAGATTCTTAAGTCATAGTGATATTAAAAACATTGTAGTCATTGGTCCAAGCCACCGTGTGTATCTTAAGGGTACAAGTATTTCTATGTATGATAGTTATGCTACACCATTGGGAAATTTAACTATAGACAAAAACCTTGCCCAAAGACTCAAGGAAAAGTTTTCACTCTCTTTTGTCCCTGAAGCACACCATGAACACAGTACAGAAGTGCAAATGCCCATCATCAAAAACTATGAGCCTGAAGTCTCCGTGATAGAATTAGTCTATGGAGAGGAAAAGCCTCAAAATCTTGCAAAAGTTATAGAGTATCTATTGGAACAACCTAAAACTGCCGTGGTCATTAGCACAGACTTGAGCCATTACTATGATATAGACAAGGCAAACAAGCTTGATGCTATCTGTATGGATGCGGTATTAAATCTAGAAGTTAGTACATTACATCGAGGCTGTGAAGCATGCGGTAAGATAGGTGTGGAAGCGATGATTATTGCTGCTAAAAGTATAGGCTTAGATGCTAAATTACTTGACTATAGAACCAGTGCAGAGGCAAGTGGTGATAAATCTTCTGTGGTAGGGTATATGAGTGTGGCGTTTGTAAAGAAAATAGCTAAAGAAAAATCAGAAGAGAAAGAAGCAAAAGTGCTTTTAGAACTTGCACGTGCAAGCATTGCTAAGGCAGTGGGTGCACCATATAAGTATGATGAGAAAAAAATACTAGAAGAAAATCCTTGGCTTCAAGAGAAGGGAGCCGCTTTTGTGACCTTAACCACGAAAGGAGAACAACTTAGAGGCTGTATAGGCTCCCTAGTGGCACATAGAAAACTCTATGATGATGTGATGGAAAATGCAAAAAATGCTGCTATACATGACCCAAGGTTTGTGGCATTAAATGAAGATGAGTTTCATGCTATAAGTGTAGAAGTATCTGTTTTGACGCCTGCCATGCCTGTAGAATATAGTTCTATAGAAGATTTAAAATCTAAGATAAACGTAGGTATAGATGGTGTGGTATTGAAATATGGCAAATACCAAGCAACATTTTTACCACAAGTATGGGAACAGTTACCTAATTTTGAACTCTTCTTTGAACACCTCTGTAAAAAAGCAGGGATGGGGCAGGCATGTTTATCAGAAAAACCAGATATATCACTCTATCAAGTGAAGAAATATAAAGAGGATAAATACTAATTTTTAGTTTTTTTCGTTGCCATTTTTAATATGATATAGCCCATCACTCCAGAGACTAGAGAGCCTAATAATATAGCTAGTTTATCTGCATAATGAAACATCTTTGTATCGTTATAGGCTAGGCTATCTACAAATAAGCTCATGGTAAATCCTATACCTGTAAGGACTGCCACACCATAAAGTGTCACCCAATTTGCATCTTTAGGAAGTTTAGCAATACCAAGCTTAATGGCTATCCAAGAGAATCCAAAGACACCTACTTGTTTACCTATAAAAAGACCTGCCATAATACCTAAAGGGACAGAACCACCCATCTCTTCTAGTGAAATACCTCTTAAATCTACACCTGCATTTACAAAAGCAAAAAGAGGGAGAATGAAGAAGGCTACCCAGTAGTGTAAACCATGTTCCATATTGTGTGCCATTGAAAAATGTTTTCCCTTTTCATCTGTTGAATGTAATGGTATCATGAACGCGAGTGCTACACCTGCGAGTGTAGCATGTACACCTGACTTAAGTACAGATACCCATAGTATGATTCCCACTAAGATATAGGCTGCTTGTCTTGCTACTTTGAGTTTATTCATAACAAACAGTACAAGAAGTGAAACTCCAGCTATGCTGATGGATATAGTAGAGAGTTCCGAGGTATAAAAGAGTGCGATAATAATAATAGCACCTAAGTCATCAATGATGGCAAGTGCCATGAGGAAGATTTTAAGTGAAACAGGTACACGGTTACCAAGTAAAGATAATATTCCTAATGCAAAGGCAATGTCTGTGGCAGTGGGTATAGCCCAGCCATTCATAGCAAACTCTGCACCATTATTAAACGCAACAAAAACTAGTGCAGGGACTACCATACCTCCAACTGCTGCAATGCCGGGTAGGGTAATTTGTGACAAGGAAGAGAGATGACCTTCCATAACTTCACGTTTGACTTCTAACCCTATGACAAAGAAAAAGATAGCCATAAGACCATCATTGACCCACAGTAAAAGTGGTTTTGCAATGTGCAAGTGTCCAAAGCGTATTTCAACAGGGGTATGAAGAAAACTTGTATAGATATTTGAGAGTGCCGAGTTTTGTAAAATCAATGCCAATAAGGTTATAAATATCAGTAACATACCCGATGATGAGTCTTTTCTAAGAAAGTCTTTAATGGTGTGATTCACGGTTGCTCTCCTCTTCATTAATTGAAATAATAGTCTATCTAAATTTTGTTAATGATACACGCGTTGACAATTTAATGATAATGAACTAAAATAAGGTATAGTAAGCTATAAAGGATTTAACATGGAACAAAAAATAGAAAAAGCGGTAGAAGAGATAAAAAAGTCTACACATATTGATGAAGCAGACAAACCAGCCATTATAGAAAAGATAGAAGAGTGGAAGAAAGAGAAAGCTGCTATTTCTGACCTTACCAATACACTAGAAGCATGGTGGTTAAAAGTTGAGCCTATCTTCGCAGAAATAGGTTTAGTATAAGCAGTGGAACTTTATACCCAATACACCTATGAAAAAAAATGGACTAAGACGTCTACTAAAGAGGCACTACGTATGATAGGTGAAGAGATGCCAGAAACAGATGCAGAAGGAACACTCACCTATATAATGTCAGAGGTTAGCAAAGGTAAGACGATTACGCTTGGTGAGTGCCGGTTTAAATCTTAGGTTAATACTATTTACACTACGGAACGCTATAGTAACTTTTATCATTCGCAAACTTCAAACTTCCCTTATAGTACTTTCTTATCTCTCTTTTCGTTTGAGATTCTTTTCCTAATGTTCTTAACATTCTATGGGAGAGTACCAGTTTTTTTGGTTTAGATTTTTCAGCTATTTGTCCTATAGTATTGGGGGTCATATGTAGTTTGGCAGCCACACCTCTAGCACCTTTAGGTACTGCGTTGTGTGCCACTAAAATATCTGTTTTCCATGCCAATCTCTCCAACGTATGATAATCACCATTCATATCACCAGAAAAGGTAATACTTTTATTTCCTACATTAACCCTATATGCTACAGCTGGGATAATACCATGATGTACACTTACCGCTGAGATTTTGATGCCATTTTGTGCATAGATGACTTTTATTTTTCTACTTTCATCCACATTATGTGCTTTAAGTTGTAGTTGTGCATCACCATTAAGATGGTCACCTAAGTATTGCCAAGCACCTTTACCCTCTTTAAAAAGACGTTTAACAAAACTTTTGGTACTTGGCATAAAGTCATTCTCCTCTGGTCCATAGATGTGTAATTTGCCTGATGCTCTCGTAAAAAAGCTTGACTTTAGTAGAGCAGGGAGATCGGCGGTATGGTCTACATGTAAGTGTGTGAGGAGTATTACATCTAAGTCAGCTATTTTGGCATTTACTTCCTCGAAACGAAGTGATGCACCACCACCAAAGTCTACAAGTACACGGCTTTTACCATCTATCCATATAATGTAACTAGTAGAAGCACGTTTATCGCCACTCTCTGGACCACCAGAACCCAATACTTGCAAAGAAACTGTAGATGCCAGTGAGAATAGAGAACCAACTGTTAAGAGTAAAATAATTTTTAGCATGAAATTTATCCTTTATAGAGTGCATAGAAGCTACACAAAAGATATTGTATAATATTTATATGTAACATCTGTGTAGAATAGATTACTTTATCACTAAGGGAGAATAATAATGCATACACTTAAAAAAATAATGGGAGAGATTTCCGTTCTTTTTTCTTATCCTAGAAATCTTATCACCTTGGGTGTACGGTTTGTATTGGCATATGGGTTTTCAACACCTGCTTTACTCAAAATAAACAACATACAAGGTACAGAAAAATGGTTTACTGAGATGTCTATACCATTTCCAAGCCTTTTTGCATATCTTGTTTCTGGCATTGAGACTATTGGTATTATACTGTTGGTTCTAGGACTTTTTACCCGTTATATTTCAGTATTACTTGCCTGTGTTATGCTTGGAGCCATTCTTTTTGTACATTGGTCTCATGGCTTTTCTATTGCCAACAATGGGTTTGAGCTTCCACTCTATTATT
>Ga0256844_10000618_pt1 | contig 13637 bp, 15 predicted proteins | sample MusselsmetaG_FD_189100 | JGI IMG/M metagenome (GOLD analysis project Ga0256844, IMG submission 189100) | Mussel associated microbial communities from hydrothermal vent at the East Pacific Rise, Pacific Ocean - Mussels | ecosystem: Host-associated > Mollusca > Shell > Unclassified ... | reverse complement strand
CTACCTATCCTCTCGTTGATGCTAGTTTTGTTATCGCATCTCTATTTAACTCATCCATGTGGCTTGTCATCACTTTTTGATACATCTCTACTAATCTATTTGCTTCTATTAGATTTACCATCTCTTTTACTGGATTTACATTACTCATCTGTTTATAACCTTGTCTTACATAACTTCCCTTATCCATGGATACTATATTGTCTTCAATTTTATCTAACTTATAAAGGTTATCACCCTCTTTATCAAGATTTTTTAGATTTTTAACTCTAGCGATAAAAACTTTTCCAATTTCTGCTCTATTAGAGTAAACAGTTCCATCTTCTGCAACTTTTATCTCTCCATTTTTAGGAATTATGATATCTCTGCTTGCAGAGTCTCTAAAGTTAGTTTCTAACAATTTATAACCATCTTTTGTAGTTATAGCTCCATCAGAATTCAAGACAAAAGAACTCTGTTGTGTTAATCTAACCCCATTTGGAGTCTCAACTGCAAAAAACAAATCACCATCACCCAAAGCAAGGTCTAGAGGATTTCCCGTATGTTTTGTAGGTGCTGCACTAAAATCTATATGTTTTTGAACAATTCTTGGAACTCTGTTTATAGTTCTATTAAAAAACTTAGAACCCTCTTTTGTGTTATTTTCAAGTGGTAAGATATCTCTTTGTTCTTGAAATAATCTCTCAAAATCACCTATAACTACTTGGTCTCTTCTAAAACCACTAGTGTTAACATTTGCAAGATTGTTTGTTGTAACATCAAGTTTATTGAACTGTGTGACCATAGCACCAGTTACTTGATAATATCCATTTTGCATCTTTTAACCCTAACTTTAAAATTATATCTGTACAAAAGGTAGCAATAAGTGTGCCAATCAAATTATTTTAACTTAACAAAAAGTTCTCTATGTGATTTAAAATTAACTTTTTAAAATATTATTAAGAATTTTTGGGTATAATACCATCCTTAATTAACTTAGGTATAAAAAATTTAAGTTTCTCACATGGGAGTGTATATGTCTGCAAAAGAACTCAATTTAGCTTTAGAAAAACTAGCAACCGATAACAAAGGTGCTTATATCACTTATGAAGAACTTATGAGTATATTTCCAAAGCAACCAACGGCTGCAAATGCTAAAAAAGTATTATCGTTACTAAACAAACATAAAGTTGACTTAATTTCGTCAGCTGAAAAAGCAAAACTTAAAAACATACAAGATGCTCAAGATTTAGCAGAGGAACGCCAAAAGCTACAAGATGAAGCATTGGAAAATGAGTTTAATCTATCAAAAGAGAAAGAACTTTTAGAGTGGTCAAGATCTGATTCTCCTGTAAGAATGTATCTTAGAGAGATGGGATTAGTTGCACTTTTAACAAAAGAAGAAGAGATAGAGATATCTAAAAGAATTGAGCTTGGTGAAGATATAATTATCGATGCGTTTTGTTCAGTTCCTTATCTTATAGATTTTATACTTGATTATAAAGAGGCACTTATAAACCGTGAACGTCGTGTAAAAGAGCTCTTTAGAAGTTTTGACGATGAAGAGAACCAAAACGCTGACAACTCTGATAATGCAGAAGATAGTGATGCAGAAGAGAGTACAGAGAGTGAAGTTCCTGTTAAAAAGAATGATAACAAAAGAGAAAAGAAAGTAAACGAGAGTTTTAAATCACTTGAAAAAGCAAAAAAAGAGTGGATAAAAGCATCTTCTTCAGAAGAGCAAACAAACAGCATGAACAATGAACAGAACATGCACCACTCTCTTATACTTGCGTTTAAGAAAAAGACTTTAAAAGAGAAACTTATAGACTTAGGACCTACTAGTAAACTTATAAACGAACTTGTAAAATCTATGGAAACTGCACTAAAAAGTGATGGTAGTTTTGATAAAGAGTTAAAAAAGTTAGAGTACAAACTTCCACTATTTAACGATATGTTAAAAACAAATCATCAAAAGATATTAGACAATATCATCAGCATGACTAAAGATGATGTTTTAGCATCGGTTCCAGAAGCTACGATGGTTTCAACATACATGGAGATAAAAAAACTTGTTCAGACAAAAGAGGCAAGTAAAGATAGTTTTGATCTTGAACCTGATTATCTTAAAGAGATTCTTGAACAGATAAAAAGAGGTAAAGCTATAGCTGATAAGTCAAAAACTAGGATGGCAAAATCAAACCTTAGACTTGTTGTTTCTATCGCAAAAAGATATACAAACCGTGGTCTTCCATTTTTAGATCTCATCCAAGAGGGAAATATCGGGCTTATGAAAGCTGTTGATAAGTTTGAGTACAAAAAAGGTTACAAGTTTTCAACTTATGCAACATGGTGGATACGTCAAGCAATTAGCCGTGCCATTGCAGATCAAGCAAAAACTATCCGTATACCAATACACATGATAGAGACTATAAACCGTATAAACAAAATTACAAGAAAACATCTTCAAGAGTTTGGTAGAGAACCAGATCTTGACCAAATAGCTGAAGAGGTAGGTTTGAGTGTTGATAAAGTTAAAAATGTTATCAAGATAACAAAAGAGCCTATAAGCCTTGAAGCACCAATAGGGAATGAAGAAGATGGAAAGTTTGGTGACTTTGTTGAAGATAAAAAATCAGTAGCACCTATAGAGTTTATGCTTAAAAATGATCTTAAAGGTCAGATAGATGGAGTTCTTGAACAACTAAACGATCGTGAGCGAGCTGTTGTTCGTATGAGATTTGGTCTGATGGATGATGAGAGTGATAGAACTTTAGAAGAGATTGGAAAAGAGTTAAGCGTTACAAGAGAGAGAGTAAGACAAATTGAAAACTCAGCGATAAAAAAATTGAAGCATCCAAAAGTCGGTCGGAAATTGAAGAATTATATTGAAGAGTAATAGATTCTTTAGGTAATTAAATATTTTTGTGATGCAAGAAAGAGATACAACAAGTTGTACTCATTTTGCATCGGACACCATTTTTTGAAAAAATGGATAAACTTTTTATTATTTGTCTTTTAGAAATATCGATAGAAAAGCCACTAACGGCACAACTGCTAAACCAGTTAAAAATCCTGCTATATTTAAAATACCATGTCGATTTAGATAGAGAAAAGATAGAAATAAAACTGCATATCCACCAAGTCTAAAAAGAGAAACTGCTCCACTTACTGACTTTCCTAGAGTTGTAGCTGTGTTTTTTAAACCACCTATTTTTGCTCTCTCTTCTTCTATAACAGTTTTTAAATCTTTCACATCACTATATAAATCATGCTCATCATCAAGAATGTCTAACTCATCTCTATCCTCTTTTGGGATATCTCCTGCTTCTAGCCGTTTTTCAACCATCTTTTTATAACCTAAAAATGAGCCTAAAGTTACTAAAAGAGAAGAGGTAAAAGCACTTTGGGAGCTTACAAGCCAATTATTTCCTTGATACAACGAATAGGAGATAAGAGCGATATCTACAACAAAAAGAGAGATAGCTACTTTTTTAATACTTATCATCATCCTCGTCATCATCATAGTTTTTATTTGCATGTCGATATTTTGGATCATTTTTAAGTTCATCTAAATCAGCAACTTGTTTTTTATAAGCACGTCTAAGATTTAACCCAGCTGCAAAAATACCCCAAAACACACCAACCCATAAAAGCCAATCATATCCAATATACTTTTTCATCAAAAGACCAAGCCCAACTCCTATGAGTATGGCTACAACTATAGATATCCCAAGAGAGAGGTTTTCAGCCCCCTCTACAAAACTTTTAAACTTTGGTTCTTCATTTTTCATTATAATTCTTTAAAAACTTTATCAGCAACTTCTATAACTTCATCTATCATCTTATCATCCATGACAGTTGAAATAAATCCAGTTTCAAATTGACTACATGCTAAGTAGATACCATTTTGTAACATCTTTTGGTGAAATATAGCAAATCTATCAGTATCACTTTTTAATGCATCATCAAAGTTTTTAACCTCATTTTTGTTAAAAAAGAAACCAAACATACTACCTCTATAATCAACTTGTAAAGGTATTCCAGCATTTTCTGCTGAAGTTTTAAACCCATGCATAAGCTTTTTTGCTTTTTCTTCAAGGTTTTGATGTAGATTTGGTGTTGTTTTTAATTTTTTTAGTGACGCTAATCCTGCATTCATGGCTATTGGATTTCCACTTAATGTTCCTGCTTGATAGATTGGACCATCAGGAGATAATTTATCCATGATTTCACTACTTGCAGCAAAAGCACCAACAGGCATACCTCCACCTATAACTTTTCCAAAAGTTACGATATCAGGTTTTGTATCATAAATCCCTTGTGCACCTTTTAAAGAGGCTCTAAATCCACTCATTACTTCATCAAAAATCAAAAGTGCACCATTTTCATCACATATAGTTCTAAGTTGTTGCAAAAACTTGGCTTCAGCTGGCACTAGTCCCATGTTCCCTGCTATGGGTTCTATGATGATACAAGATATATCGTTTGAATTTTCAAAACATTTTTTTACACTATCTATGTCGTTATATTTTGCTAACAGTGTATGTTTAGTTAAATCTGCTGGAACACCAGGTGAACTTGGAGTTCCAAAAGTAACCGCTCCACTTCCAGCTTGAACTAAAAGAGAGTCACTATGACCATGATAACAGCCTTCAAACTTTACGATATCATCTTTATCTGTAAACCCACGAGCTAAACGAATAGCACTCATAACAGCTTCAGTTCCACTACTTACAAATCTAACCTTATCGATAGTCTCAAACATGGATACTATCTCATTTGCTAGTAATGTCTCAACTTCTGTTGGTGCTCCAAAACTAAGCCCTTGTTTAACTGACTCTATAACAGCATCTTGGATATCACTATCACAATGTCCAAATATAAGAGGTCCCCAACTTTGTACAAAATCAATATATCTATTTCCATCTATATCAACAAGATAAGCACCCTCTCCTTTTTGAATAAATATAGGAGTTCCTCCAACACTTTTAAACGCCCTAACAGGAGAATCAACTCCTCCTGGAATAACTTCTTTTGCTTCTTCAAAAGCAGATTTACTTTTTTGACTGTTTTGCAATTTTTTCCCCTTGTTTGTTTTGTTTTTGTAGATAAAAAAAGAGATATGCTTTCTCTTGTTTTGTTAAAAAATACTCTGGCATAAGTCTTTTACCCTTTTTAAGGGCTTTTAAAAACTTCTTTTTTGAAATATTGTTTATTCTAGGGCCAATGAGTGATAATTTTTGATTTTTTGAGATGTATGAAGATATCACTTTACCCTCTCCTCTTTCACCATGGCACTTATTGCAGCCTATTCCTCTAGGATTGTTATAAAGCATTTTTGCGTATTCATCATTTGAAATAAAACAATCTTTAGCAGATAAAGAAGTTAGATAAAAAATAAACACAAGAAATCTTATATGCATTTATACCCTTTGGAAGTTTTGTACGATATAATATCTAAAATTTTATAAAGGTTATTGATGCAGATTTTAGATGGAAAATCTCTCTCTGTTAAAATTAAAAACAAAGTTAAAGAAGATGTTAATACTCTTAAAACTCAAGATATAACACCTGGTCTTGCTGTTGTTATAATAGGTGATGATCCTGCTAGTCAAACTTATGTTAAGATGAAAGAAAAAGCTTGTGAAGAAGTTGGAATATACTCAATCCTTCATAAAATGCCTTCAGATATATCAGAAAACAAGATAATAGAAACTATAGAGATGATGAATAAAAATCCAAATATAGACGGAATTTTGATACAACTACCACTACCAAAGCATGTAAATACAACAAAGATATTACAAACAGTAACTGCATCAAAAGATGTAGATGGGTTCCACCCCTTTAATGTTGGAAAACTAGCTCTTGGTCTTGATACATTTACTCCATGTACGCCACTTGGGGTTATGAAATTGTTAGCAGAATATGATTTAGATCCAAAAGGGTTAGACACGTGTATAGTTGGAGCTAGCGATATCGTAGGAAAACCTATGATGAACTTGCTTCTAAATGCAAACGCTACTGTAGATATTTGTCATATATATACAAAAGATTTAAAATCTCATACAAAAAGAGCAGATTTACTGATAGTTGGAGTTGGAAAAGCAAATCTTATAACAGAAGATATGATAAAAGAAGGAGCAATTGTTATCGATATCGGTATCAATAGGCTAGAGAGTGGTAAACTAGTAGGAGATGTTTCATATGAAGATGCCTCATCAAAATGCTCATACATAACACCAGTGCCAGGTGGAGTTGGTCCTATGACCATAGCCATGTTACTCGAAAACACAATTAAAGCAGCAAGGAATAGAATAGAATGTTAAAGAAATTATCAAATTTTGCAAATAGTTGGACTGGAACTATAATCATAGTCCTTTTAGTTATATTTTTTATAGCACAAGCTTTTGTAATACCTAGTGGATCTATGAAGCGATCTATGCTTATAGGAGATCATCTTTTTGTTAAAAAATTTGCTTACGGTATACCAACACCTCACATACCATGGATAGAGATTCCTATAGTTCCTGATTTTAATGGAAATGGGCATCTTATAGAAGGTAAACGCCCACAAAGAGGAGATATCGTTGTATTTAGATATCCTCTAAATGAAAAAGTACACTTTGTAAAAAGGTGTGTTGCGGTTGGTGGAGATATTATAACTATAAAAGATAAAGTACTATTTTTGAAGCCTCATGAAGGAAATGACTTTGTAAAAGAGAATTATCCAAAAGAAAATATCGTTGACATGGGTGGAGAACTTTGGGTTAAAAATCCATATAGAATAAAATACGCTGGTATTCAAAATGATGAAAATATAAAAGATGCTGGTATCTATCCTGAACAGATTTTTAACTTTGCACCAATCCAACTTGAAGATGATTTTTTCTTTATGATGGGTGACAATCGTGATCACTCAAATGATAGTAGATTTTGGGGGCCAGTTCCATATAAGTTAGTAGAGGGTAAACCTTGGTTTATCTACTTTTCATGGGATAAAAACTATGAGATAAGATGGAAAAGAATAGGAAAATTTGTTGATACAGTAGTTAGTGATAAATTTTATATAAATAAAAACGAATCGTTGGACTAAAAATGGATGAAATTCAAATAGTTGATATAGCTTCTATTATAGTTGCTCTCGCTTTTGCGATAATAGGTCATGAGATTATGCATGGTTATGTTGCATACAGATATGGTGATGATACAGCAAAATCACAAAATAGACTAAGCATAAATCCGATAGTACATATAGACCCAATAGGAACTATCTTAGTACCTGCGATGTTATACTTTTCTGGTGCTGGGTTTTTATTTGGATGGGCAAAACCAGTTCCAATAAATACTCATATAGTAAAGAAAAATGGTGGCTACAACGCACTCATCGCTGTTAGTTTGGCAGGAATTGCTTTTAACTTTACAATTGCTCTAATCGCAGTTACTTTACTAAAATTTATACCTGCTGTTGACTCACTAGGAACTCTGTTTTTACAAAAAGTACTTTGGTATTCAGTTATATATAATGTTGTACTTGGTGTTTTTAACCTTTACCCTATCCCACCACTTGATGGCTCCCATGCAATATCTTATCTTTTTTCAAAAATGGGAATTTACCAAGTTGAAGAGTTTTTTAACAAAATTGCCCAATACGGAATGATACTTCTTATGGTTATCATAGCTACGCCAATCTCTTCCGTCATATTTAAACCTATAAGTTATATACTCTCATCCATACTTCAGTAAACAGATAGATATAATTATCATTCTCTCCCAACAGGTTATAACCTGTTGGGAGAGAATTTTTGTTAGATGTTTAGCCTATTAATCTCAAACTATTTATGATACTTTTTTCAAGAAACAGACATAAATCATCATTGTTGCCTAAAGCTTTTAAATAATCATCTCTATGCTCATTTTCGATAAGTGGGGGAATAATATTGTTTTGTATAGCTTGATATGCCATTATTAATCTTCCTACTCTTCCATTACCATCTGCAAATGGGTGTATTTTTTCAAATTGTATATGAAAATCTGATATTTCTAATAAACTCATATTATTACTTTTTATTTTGTATAATAAATTTTCAATATCATTTGAAATCATATTTGGTTGTGATAGTTTTATATCAATACCTTTTATGTATATCTCATCTAATCTATACGCTCCGATAGGTTTTGAAACATATTCAGGTGCTACTTTGAGTGCATCTTCAAACATAATTGCATGTATATCTTTTATAAAACTACTATCAATGATATTTTCTTTATTTGTAGCTTCACGAACTATAACATCATAAGCTTTTGCAAAGCCTAGTATTACAAGTTGTTCACCTAGTGGTTTATGTCCTGCTGTGTGTCCTAATTCAAGTAGTTCTTTTGTTTCACCAAATGACAATGTCGTTCCCTCCATTGCATTTGAATGATGAGTGAATGAAATTCTTAATTGTCTAAAAAGTTCTTCTCTTTGCTTTAGTGTTAATTCATTCAATTTTTTCACGCAACTACTCCATAAAATTTATTTTTCTAAAGCACTTCACATACTAAGTTAGTATTTTAACAGATTCAAGATAAACATTCATTGGTTTTTTATAATCTGATGATTAGTTAAATCTCTTAAAATAGTATTATGGATATAGCTTTTTACTCCTTCATTTAGAATCTTTATAGTTCTGTCATCATTGATATAAACATAGTTATCATCTTTTAGAACTTCTGTTATAGGTATCGTACCAAAAGATATTTCCTATGTCTTTGTGTTACAACTATCTACAAAAATTAACTTTTTCAAAGATAATGTAAAAAAAACATATCCAAATGTAATAAAATATAGTATCATTGTCTCATAAGGAGTCAATATGCACTATCAACACTTAACAAATTTTATAACAAATAGTATCAGGAAAAATGATATTTATGTACCTTCTATGATACTATTTTTAGTAAAAAATGGTGGTTGGGCTACAAAAGAACAAGTAGCAAAACTTATCTATATATTTGAAAACAAACACACATTAGAAGATTATGAGACAATTGTTAGTAATTTTTCAGCAACTATATTAGAAGATTATAATGTTATCAAAATAGAAGATGATATATATAAACTTCAAACATGGCCACTAAACAATGAAGAGATCGATAGTATCATCACACAATGTACTAAAGTATCTAATGGATTTTTTACAAACTTACACATCTATAGTGATGAGAAGATGGCTAGTTAAGAGCCACTTTATCAAAATTGCCAAAAGTCTGTTTTTGCAAAAAGATAGCTTTAAACAGACTGTTCCAAGCTATCTTCTTTTCATTATAAATTAGTTGTTTAAAATTTTTTTCGTTAAATGTTAAAAAATTAGTTGGATTTAAAACATTTTTTATATATTTAACTTCATAGTGAAGATGAGGGCCAGTTGAAACACCTGTGTTTCCAAGATATCCTATCACCTCACCTTTTTTAACAAAATCACCTTTTTTAACTTGTAAATTATCTAGCATGTGACCATATGCCGTTTTGAACCCAAAGTTATGACTTATGACTACAAGGTTTCCATAACCTCCTTTGTTAAAAGCTGCAAACTCAACTATGCCGTTTGCAGTGGCTACTATAGGAGTTTTTATCTTACCACCAAAATCAAGTCCGTGATGAAATCTTTTTTTCTTTAAAATAGGATGCATTCTATAGCCAAAATTTGAAGTAACTCTTCTTGATTTTGAAGGATAACCAGATGGAATAGAATTTACAATCAACTTTTTTGAAGATTTGCTTATATTTTTTAGAAGTTCTTTTATATTGTGGTTTTTATTTGAATTGTTACTTGATATAAAGCTCTCTATCTCTTCTATTTTATCTTCAATCATCTCATATTCTGCTCGTTTACTATCTAGTTTTTTTGATAAAATCATATTTGATTTGATTAGTTTTAACTGTTCTTGTTTTATCTTTGCAGCTTTTGAAGTATAAAAAGTAGAAAAAAGAGCCACTATAACAAAACTAAATGCGACAGTAGAAAGTATGATGATACCTTTATCGTGTTTCATATCCATGATGATTTAAAAACTCCTCTACAACTGTAAATGAACCAAATACAAGATACTCTTCATCAGCTTTGATGTTATCAAAAATTTTAAACTCTATTTCTAGAGAGGATAAAACTTTTTGTAAAATATCAATTTGTTCAACTCTTTCATTTAATATCGGCAAAAGTTCAACTCTTTGAATGATAGGCTTCAAAGTTTTTAATATTTGTTCATAATCTTTGTCAGCATAAGAGTTATAAATGAGTACAATTTTTGAGTTTTCAAAGTGTGACAAAAGTGCGATGGCAGCGGCATTATTATGTCCTACATCTATAGTTACATTGTTTGAAATCTTTTGACATCTGCCAACAAGTTTAAAATCTTCAAATTTAGAAAAATCGATATTAAAACCAAAAAACTTAGCTCCAGCCATTGCTAAAAGAAGGTTATCTACAAAAAAATCAGCCATGTTAAGTTTAGATATACTCTCCTTAGCCTCTTCAATCTCATCAAAACCAAAGAAGAAATCATATCTAAAACTCTCAATTTTTTTATCACGAGATAATTTTTTTGCTACTTTATAAACCTCTTTATAACTCTGTTTCCCAATAACTGCAAACTTTCGTATAGCATTTAATTTTGTTGTTGCTATTTTTTTAATACTATCACCCAAAAAAGCTTCATGGTCAATAGATATAGGCGTTACAAGTGTTAAATCACTTTCAAAAACACTAGTAGCATCATACTCTCCACCAAGACCAGCTTCAAGTACGATATAATCACAATCTTGAAAAACTATCATAGAAAGTAGAGTTGTATACTCAAAATATGAGAGAGAATCTTGAAAATCTTTAGATAAAATAGAGAGTAATTTTAAATGGCTCTCTTCTAGAACTTTATCTGATACATCAGCACCATCAAGCCAAATTCTTTCGTTAAATTTTAATATATGAGGAGAGGTATAGTGTCCTACTTTATAACCATTTTTATAAAGAAAATGTGCTAAAAATCTTCCTGTGCTTCCTTTTGCATTTGTACCTATTACATGGATGATTTTGGGAAGTTCAAAATACTTCTTTACACTCTTCCAAGCTCTAGGCATACGAGTATAATCTATCTCTTTATAATATAGTGGTTTTTTCTCTAAAAATTCTTGTAACAATTATAACTCTGGCATAACTCTATTTCTGCCACCCTCTTTTGCTGCATAAAGTGCTTTATCCGCTGATTCAATCATCTCTTTTTGTTCCTTAAATTCACTACAATGTGCAACACCAACACTGATAGTAACTGGTACTTTTTTCTCTTTATATACAAAAGCATACTCTTCTACAGTTTTTCTAACTTTTTGAGAAAATATTATAGCACCACTAAGTGGGGTGTTTGGCAAAATTGCTAAAAACTCTTCTCCGCCATAACGTCCAACTATATCAACATCTCTTTTTAACTCTGCAAATATACCGCCCAATCTTTTAAGTATAACATCTCCTGCTTCATGACCAAATGTGTCATTTATCTTTTTAAAAAAATCTATATCAAAAAAGCATATTGAGTATTCAATTCCATATCTTTTGAAGCTCTTATCAACTCTATTTAACTCTTCATCCAAACCTCTTTTAGATACAAGTGAAGTTAAAAAATCTTTTTTACTCTCTTTTTTTGCAACACTCAAAGCAGACTCTAGTTTTTTTATCTTTAACTGAAGTGTTTTTACAACTGCATCTTCTTCTTGCATCTTCTTACCAAGAAGTCCTGTTTCTATCTCTAAAGAGTGTGCTATGTTGATAAGTTTTTGTTTAATAGCTTCAAAATCTAACTCTTTATGATTAACATTTTGAAGTTCTTCTTTTATTTTTACTATTTTGCCATGGCTTAAATTACTATTGTCAACAAGGTTTACAATTTTTTGTGAAACATTTCCTAAAAGCTCATCAAGTGATAAAATTCTATTTTTTACCTCTTCTTTGTCTAAAGCAATTCTCTTTTTTACTATATCTTTAATTCTTTTTCTAACATCTTTCTCTTTTAAAAGATGAGGGGCATTTTTAAGCTCATAACTTAAAGTTGAAAGCTCATCATCTAAAACATCAGTCAAAGAGGGGGTTAATGAAGAGATGATTAAAGAAGTCATAGCCTCTGTGGTATCTTCTTCTTCAACTGTTTTTAAAGCTTTAATAATTTCGTTTATCGTTGCATCTAAATTATTTTTTTGTACTGATATATAAGGATTAAGCTCATCTAAAAAACTATCATCATACTCTATAGCAAAACTTGCCCATTTATCTTTTATAAGTTCAAAAGTATTATAATCAGCCAAATGCTCTATTCTTTCCAATGAAGCACTTGCTAAACTGCTTGCCTTTTTATTGTGAAGAGTTGAGATACTCTCTAAAAGCTGTTTTACCAAGGTAACTAATATCAAGTTTTGTCTATTTTTCTCTTGTCCAGTTATACGATTTAGTGTAGCTACAAGATAAGTTAAAAGTTCAGAAGTTGTGTTTACATTGTATTTTGAGATATCCTCTTTTACAAATGGGCTTAGTTTTGAGATAAATTTTGTTGTTTGGCTACAATCTGGAAAGTCTATATTTTTTTTCTTAGCAATTTTACAAAATATCTCTTTATAATTGTCTGGAGTTAAAGGTGTTTTAGTTAAATTTAATGTTTTTAATGTTTCTCTAACAATGTCACTTACCGTCATCTTTTATGCTCCTAATGGCTATTTGACTCCTTACCATGTCAAGAGCTTTTTGACTTGCAAACTTAATCGCTTCAAATCTTTTTGCATCTGAGATAAGAGAACTAGATTTTATAGGAAAATCATAATCCCCTTTAGTAAAGATATCATGTTTCTTGCCATTAATATCGACATATTTTGTTTTTAGTCCAACGTAAGTTTTGTAAGCTACAACATAACCATTTTTATCATACTGAATAGGCATAAATTTAACAGAATTTAGTGTTATATAAAACTTGGAAGTAGCTTCTTGTTTTGATACAATTTTAGATCTAAGTTGACTAACAATAGCTTCATTTAGTGCATCTTTTATCAAAACACTATTTTCAGGGTCATCTAAAGAGATATCAACTTCAGCATATATTTTCTCACCTAAAACTTCTTTTGTATAAACTGAACTTGGCTTATACCCACAAGATAAGAAAGTTAAAATGATAATTGCAAAAATTGATACTCTCATAACATTTACTTTACAACTAAATTTACTAATTTGTTTGGTACATAAATCTCTTTTATGATCTCTTTGCCCTCAATCCATTTTAAAGCTCTCTCTTTAGAAATAGCCAAAATTTCATCTTTTGAGAGTCCAGTTGAAAGTTCTATCTCATCTCTTTTTTTACCATTTACAGTAAGAGCTAAAATTATAGTATCAACTTCAAATACCTCTTCTTTTATCGTTATCTCTTTGAAGTTAGAAAAAGAGAAAAGTTTTTCACTAAGCTCCCATGATATATGAGGTATGATAGGCTCTAATATATGAAGAAGTATAAAGTACCCCTCACTCCAAACATCTTTATTTTTTTGAGCACTTAAAGCATTAAGAGCTTCCATACAAGCTGCAATAATAGTGTTAAAACTAAAGCTACCTTCATATATTTCATTTGATTTTTTTAGTGCTTCATAA
>Ga0256844_10000617_pt1 | contig 13639 bp, 7 predicted proteins | sample MusselsmetaG_FD_189100 | JGI IMG/M metagenome (GOLD analysis project Ga0256844, IMG submission 189100) | Mussel associated microbial communities from hydrothermal vent at the East Pacific Rise, Pacific Ocean - Mussels | ecosystem: Host-associated > Mollusca > Shell > Unclassified ... | reverse complement strand
CTACAGATTGAGCATGGATTAAATTGAAATCAAGGTTCGCGCAGCGACCCGTAGGGCTTGACCTTTAATTCAATTTCATCCATGCTAATTGACGCTTTTTACCCACAGATTCGTTTAAAGAACCTAATGTTTTAAGGTGTCCCTTCCATTTTGGGTTCAAACGTTTCAGTTCCGTATTTTTCTCCTTTACCTCGCGTCCGGCCATGACTCCGGTGTCTTCACTATCTTCAAAATCTTCTTCACCAGCTGCAGCAAACAGGGCTTGCAACTCGGCCAGACGATCTTGAGCATTTTCCATCTCTTCCAGCACTTCCGGGAACTGGCTTTGCAGGATCTCCTGATCAGGGATCAGTTCCGGCCCCCAACCGCTGGCAGCAATGGATTTAAAATCAGCCTTGAGCTGGTTCACATAGTTGGCAAAAGCGCCCCGCACCTGATTCGGAGTCAACAGCTTCTGTCCACTCAGTGCCTCAGCAATACTTACCAGCAGGCTACGGCGCATAAGATAGACATTGCCGGAGTTTTCACGCTGATTTTTAGGGTCAGGAGCCAGGGCTTCGACAATGGGCAGGTTAGCCTGCCACCATGCTTCCAACTGATCCATAAAGGTTTGATGACGTTTTGTTACGCCGGGGTGGGTGGTCACAAAGTCGGCAATGGAGCGCTTATCAACAGTGGCTTCGGCAAAGTCCAGATAGGTTTCATCCCTCTCAACAAAGCAATCTTCTCGCAATCCTAGATAATTGCTCCAGAAATGTTCCAGTCTATCAACCTCGACAATGGGAACACCGCCATGGAGATGGGCCCGTACATCATGGGGTTCGGGCGGTGGTGCATTATCGACATAACGACGGATATTGCAGTTGTAATCCTCGGCAGCAATCTCAGTCACCGGTACTCTGCGGGCATAGGCAGGGATATCTTTTCCTGCCCGATAGGCATGGACGATCTTATCAATATCTTCCGGGCGCAGATGATTCTGGGCCTTGCCGGCCCGGTATTCACGATCTCCATTAATAAACAGCACATGGTTGCGATCTGCTGCGCCCTGTTTATTCATCACCAATAGACAGGCGGGAATGGGGGTGCCGTAAAAGAGATTACCGGGCAGGCCGATTATGGTCTCAAGGTAGCCCCTTTCAATAAAGTGCTTGCGGGCGTTCTTCTCTTCGCCGCTACGAAATAAAACACCATGGGGCATAACCGTGGCCAGGCGGCCATCGTGTTTGAGGACCGAGAGCATGTGCTGAACGAACATCAGATCGGCTTTTTTCCCTTTTTCCGGCATCATCACCGGGAAGCGGCCGGGGAATTTGAGATTGGTTTTACTGTAGTTCTGGCTGAAGGGCGGATTGGCTAGCACCCGGTCAAAACGCATAAGTTCGTTGGTTTCAGCGTCGAGGTGCTGCGGGTCTCTGATGGTATCTGCTTGGGAAATTTTAGCATCTGGAATGCCATGGAGAAGCATGTTCATTTTACAGATCGACCAGGTGGTTCCAATTTTTTCTTGCCCAAATAAAGAAATTTTACTGGCATCACCACCGGATTCACGCAAATAGTCGCGTGCTTGGATCAGCATACCACCGGATCCTACTGTTGGGTCGTAGACCCTCATACCTTTTTGAGGATTACAGATCTCTACACAAATCCGCACCACCTCGGCCGGAGTATAAAATTCCCCAGCCTTTTTACCGGCAGAATCAGCAAAGAACTTGATCAGCCACTCATAGGCTGCACCCAAGAGATCGGGAAATTCAAAGTCTTCGTCCCGCAGGGGAATTTTATCAAAATTCTGGACAAAGTCGGCCAGGGTATCATCATCCAGAGTGCGCTGACCGATTTTACGGTTGAAGTTGATCCCTTTAAGCACATCCTGCAGGGCATCGATATTGGCATCTTCAATGGCTTCCAACGCCTTGTTCAAGGTGGAGCCGACGTTCTCTTTCACATGTTTCAAAGCAGGATGATGGATGATCTTAGTTTCTTTTTTCCCGGTTTCTTCGTTTTTCTTGGTGACCTCCTCATCCCATCCCTGATTCCAGCGAGACTGCTTCGGAACAAAGAAATATTTGCCAAAGTATTTGTCAGGGTCAATTAAGTCTTCGGCAATATCTTCAGGGCTCATGCCTTTCGCGGCAAGTTCGGTCTCCAGCTCGGCCCGGCGTTGATCAAACAGGTCACTGGCCCGCTTTAAAAACAACATGCCGAAAATATATTCTTTATACTCACTGGCGTCCATACTGCCACGCAGGTCATCACAGGCGGTGAGTAGGAGGCTTTCTAAGCGAGAGAGGGTAAGTTTTGGTGGGTTCATAAGTTAGTATTTAACCCTTTTGCAGGTTTGTTTTGATGAGATTGTCTTGAACGTTTGCACCAGGCATTCCGAATCTTTTTGAGCAGCGTTGTTCCTAAGGTTGTTCATTAGACGCTTATTAATTGGATTTACAGAAAGAATCCCACATTCAATAAATAAATATCTATATACACCATCAGCAAAGAGAAAGCTCATGGGAGAATCAACAGTTAAGAATCATCCCTGAGAGAAAAATAAAACAACCCACTGATAGCAAACACAAAAAAACCCGCCCAGATGTATGAATCACATCTGGGCGGGTTGGCTAAAAAATGGTGGAGGCGGCGGGAGTCGAACCCGCGTCCAAAAATGCTCCCCTCTCGTATCTACATGCTTAGTTCCGGGCTTTAAGTTTCGCGAAAGCGGCCCCGCCGGAACCAGAGTACACTGACGCTATTCTACTAAATCTTATTCTTTTGCCGGTAGACGCAGCAGAAGAACCAGCCCGTTAGTCGGCGCTCCGATCCAGCCTTACGGGCGAAGGCCGGGGGAACGGCACAGCAGTCTAAGCTGCCAGTGCGTAGTTATAATCGTCGGCGATTATAATTAAGTTTCCATCAGTTTTACGAGCAGATAGAAAGCTCGGCATGCAACGAATAGCTTACACATCCCTGTCGAATCCGTTTCGCCCCCATAGTTTATAAGAATGTTCATCAGTACGCCATCTTCGATCATTCAGCTCTCGCCGTATAGGTCTACTATTACGGCAAGAGCTGAATGATCGAACCTGACCTACTGCTAAACATTCTTTTATTTTGTATCCTATTTTTAGTGGAAAAAAATAGAAAGATTAATAAGTTAGTTGGTGTTTAACCAATTTGGCCATGTCTCATGGCGCGCTGTAGTTCCCGGTTACTCTGTTTTTCTTTTAGAGATGCCCGTTTGTCATACAGTTTTTTACCGCGTGCAAGGCCGAGCTCAATCTTGGCTTTGCCGTTTCCAATAAAATATATCTTTAAAGGGATCAGCGCAAGTCCCTTTTCCTTTAATTTTCCTATCAGCTTCCGCAATTCCCGTTTATGAAGCAGGAGTTTACGTACCCGCATTGGTTCATTAGGGTTGTGGGTTGCAAAGCTGTACATGGAAATATGGACATTATGAAGATAGAGTTCGCCACGGGAATCGATCTGGGCATAGCCATCACGCAGGTTGGCCTTACCAGCTCGCAGCGATTTTACTTCAGGCCCGCGTAATACCATGCCCGCCTCGTACCTGGTGTCGATATGGTAGTTGTGGAAGGCCTTTTTGTTTTTGCAGACAACTTTGACAGCCTTGTCTGTGCCCTTATTTCCCATTTTTCCGTCTCTTAATCAGCGGTTACCCGCATGGCTTCTTCGTAAGTCGTAATTCCAGCTTTGACCTTTTCCCAAGCGTCCTCCCGTAAAGTAGTCATTCCTTCGCGGATTGCAAGTTGTCTTAGTTCCTCTGTACTATTTCCAGCAGAGATCATCTTTTTCAGCTGTTCTGAGAGAGGGAAAATCTCGAAAATACCACATCTTCCCTTAAAGCCAGTTCCTCTGCATCTTCTGCACCCTTTACCTCGTTTCAGTGTGTATGTTTCTTTATCTGCCACCGGAAAGCCGAGTTTTAAGAGTTCGCTTCCTTCGATATCAAAAGATTCTATACAATGGGAGCAGATGGTTCGTACCAGCCGCTGGGCAAGGGATCCGAGCAGGGTGGAAGAGATAAGAAATGGTTCCAGCCCTAAATCTCTCAAACGTACAATGGAGGAAACCGCATCATTGGTATGGAGTGTGGAGAAAACCAGATGGCCAGTCATGGCAGCTTGAACCGCATGAGACGCGGTATCAAAGTCGCGGATCTCGCCGATCATTATAACGTCTGGATCCTGTCGCAGGATATTGCGAAGAATGGTAGAAAAAGTGACATCAATAAGAGGCTGTACAGAAATCTGATTAAAAGCTTCGTACACCATCTCCACCGGATCTTCCACGGTAACAATATTTGTTTCCGGTGTGGCGATTTTTTCCAGTGTGGAATAAAGGGTGGTGGATTTACCGGATCCTGTGGGGCCGGTAACAAGCACAATCCCATGGGGAGATTTGATAAAAGAGTTATAAACATTACGATCCCGTTTGGAAAAGCCGAGTTTATCCAGATCCTGAAAAATCACGTCAGGGTCAAGGATACGCATGACCACTTTTTCTCCAAAGGCAACAGGCACGGTGGAAACACGAACTTCAGCTTCTTTATCGCCACTTAGTGAAAGTTTGATTCGCCCATCCTGCGGTCGGCGTTTTTCTGCAATATCAAGTCTTGCCAGAAATTTTATTCGCGCCACGATTGCTGCATGGACAGCTTTTGGAAGGTTGTATATGGTGTGAAGAGCACCATCAATCCGAAACCGAACCATGCAGGTATTCCGTTTGGGCTCTACGTGGATATCACTTGCATTTTGATCGAGTGCGTAATTAAAAAGGTGGTTAACAGCTGATTTAATATGCTGATCTGATGAAGAAATTTCTTTGGCAGAAGATACCTTAACAAACTGTTCCAGGTTGCCAATATCCACAGATCCGCCAACACCCGGCCCGGCAAACTGATCTTCTGCCGCACTGATTGAGCGCTGAAAACCAAAAAACTCGGATAGAATTTTTTTGATATCAGTTTTAGGAGCCAGATAAGGTTTTATCTTTACCTGGTTTGCCTGCTCAATATCTTTTAATACTGTTTCATTGTCGGGATGATAGACAGCAACTTCCAAAATACCATTCTGGAAATTAAACGGTAATAGCAGATGCGTAATGGCAAAGTTTCTTGGAATGGTTTTGGTGACAGTGTTCATATCAAGCTTGAGGGGATCAAGTTTTTTAAACGGAATATTACAGGCATCACTCACTGCCCGAATGATACTGTCTTCATCAAGGGTGATTCCCTTTCTTCCACCGGAATCCAGCTTGAATGACACAATGACATCCACAAGATCTGGAAAACTTTTGTCAAATTTTCGTTCCGAGCTAAACTGCTTGAGGAGTTTGTTGCGCTGTTTTCCTTTCTCAAGGGTAATAAACTGGCGTTGTTTCTTGGTTATCAGTCTCTTTTTTGAGAGGATATCGAGGAGGGCGTCGCTGTTTAGTAATGGCATAATAGTGTACGATGCTAAAAAAATGCTAAGGATATTGGAATAGTACTTCCGCTATTGTCTTCTTTTTCCCATACTTTATCAAGAAACTTTTAACTCTGACTTCTATCTGGTATAAACTGAGTGCTATGAAGCCTTAATTTATATGAACATTCATTTATATTTCAGGAATTATCCATGTCATTAATTGTCAGCCAGTTATACCGAAAAATTGATGAGAGTTGTGAATATTGTTTCAATGTCGAATCCAGCCATCCGCTGTCAGAAGAGGAAAAGAGCCGGTTACAGCTTATTCTGGCAGATGGTTTTCTGGCAGATTCTGTGACAGAAACGCCTTTACTTACGGGTGATCGGGTGGTGGAGATGGGGCCACGGCTTAATTTTGCGACGGCTTGGTCATCGAATATGGTTTCTATTTGCAATGCCACAGGGCTTGACTGTGTTTCCCGTGTGGAAAGATCACGCAGGTATCTTGTGGATGCAGGGCAGGATCTTGAAACTTTTGTTCAGGATAATCACGATAGAATGACAGAGTGCCCTTATCCGGAAGCGCTTTCCACTTTCGAAACAGGGATTAATCCGGAAGCCGTGTATGATGTGGATATGATAGCTGGAGGGCCGGATGCACTTCTTGAGATTCCCGGAATTTCCATGGACGAGCGGGATCGTAACTTTTATTACGATTACTTTGTCACAAAACATGATCGTAATCCCACCATTGTTGAGATTATGGATCTCAATAACGCCAACTCCGAACACTCACGACATGGCTTTTTTCGTGGCCATCAGGTGATTGATGGCGAGAAACAGGACTCAACTCTTTTTGAGTTGGTTATTGAAACCTTAAATAAAAATCCCAAAGGAAGTCTGGTAGCTTTTAAGGATAACTCCAGTGTGGTTGCGGGGCATGATATCCATACCATTATGCCGCAGACACCGGGGACTCCCTGCGCTTTAAAAGAAAGTGATGCGCGTTATCATATGCTGCTCACTGCCGAGACCCACAACTTCCCCACAGGTGTTGCACCTTTTCCCGGTGCTGAAACAGGCTCAGGCGGGCGTATTCGCGACGTCCAGGGAACGGGAAAAGGCGGCTTTGTGATCGCTGGTACCACCGGTTACTGTGTGGCAAATCTTCATATCCCCGGTTATACCCTTCCATGGGAAAATTCCTACCAATGTCCTGAGAATCTGGCTTCAGCGCTCGATATTGAAATTGAAGCCAGTAACGGTGCTTCCGATTACGGAAATAAATTTGGAGAGCCTATGATTCAGGGCTTTACCCGTTCTTTTGATCTTCGTCTCGAAAATGGTGAACGTTGGGGCTTTTTAAAACCTATTATGTTCACGGGCGGTATCGGTCAGATTGATGATCGGCACACAGAAAAAGATAAAGAATTAAAAGGAATGAAGATTGTTCAGGTGGGTGGCCCTGCCTATCGGGTTGGTTTTGGTGGTGGTGCAGCATCTTCCATGCTTCAGGGTGAAAATGCTTCAGAGCTGGATTTTAACGCCGTGCAGCGAGGTGATGCGGAGATGGAGCAGAAGATGAACCGTGTCATCCGAGCGTGTAATGAGATGGGTGATAAGACTATCATCGATGTAATTCATGATCAGGGAGCAGGTGGTCCGGCGAACGTCTTAAAAGAGCTTGTCGAGCATTCAGGCGGCTATATCGAAATCCGTAAAATGCGGGTTGGCGATCCCACCATGTCTGTACTTGAAATCTATGTCGCGGAATATCAGGAACGAAACGGTTTTCTGATCAGTCCTGAAAATATTGAACAGTTTCAGGCAATATGTGATCGTGAGAAAGTAGGCTGTGAAGTACTGGGCGAAGTAACCGGCGATTTGCAATTTGTGGTACGTGACGAGCTTGACGGTTCCACACCGGTGGATATTGATCTTTCAGAACTGCTTGGTGATATCCCGGTAAAAACCTTTGAAGATAAGCGATCAAAGCCGGATCTGAAACCTTTGGAACTCCCTGATGATCTGAGTGTGGCCGATGCTTTGCATGATGTGTTGCGGCTGGTATCTGTTGGTTCAAAACGTTTTCTTACCAATAAGGTGGATCGTGCAGTTACCGGACTCATTGCCCAGCAGCAATGCTGTGGCCCATTACAACTCACTGTGAGTGATGTGGCAGTGGTTGCCCAGTCTCATTTTAGTATAAGTGGTGGTGCTACTGCCATCGGTGAACAACCCATTAAAATGCTGGTTGACCCTGCAAAAGGTGCCAGAATGGCAGTTGGGGAATCGCTCACCAACCTTGTCTGGGCCAAGATAGATGATCTGGAGCAGGTGAAATGTTCTGCTAACTGGATGTGGGCACCAAAACTTCCCGGTGAGGGTGCTGCACTCTTTGATGCAGCAAAAGGCATGTGTGATGCCATGATCGCTGTGGGAATGGCCGTTGATGGCGGAAAAGACAGCCTTTCCATGGCTACCATGGTGGGTGATGAAACAGTAAAATCTCCCCGTGAACTGGTCATATCTGCCTATGCGGCGATGAGCGATATCAATAAGGTTGTGACACCTGATTTGAAGCGGGATGGCGCGTCATCGCTACTTTTTATAGATCTTGCAAATGGAAAGAACAGATTGGGTGGCTCAGCACTTGCCCAAACCAGATCCCGTTTAGGCAATGACTCCCCGGATATGGATGATCCCAAAGCTGTGAAACATGCATTTCTTGCAGTTCAGGAAGCCATTGGAAAAGGATTGCTCACAGCAGGGCATGATCGAAGTGATGGTGGAATTATCACCACTGTTCTGGAAATGGCATTTTCTGGAAACTGTGGTTTGAAGATAGATTTGCAGTCAACAGATTCTCCATTAGCCACCTTGTTTTCTGAAGAATTGGGGCTGGTGCTTGAGTGTGCTGATGACAATCTGAACGATCTACAGCAAGTCCTTGCAAGTCACGATGTGGCCTCTGTGGTTCTTGGCAAAAGTGTGGAAGAAAAGCAGATCCAGATTCGAATTAATGGCGAAACAGTACTGGACGAGGATATGCGCAAGCTACGCGCAACCTGGGAAGAGACAAGTTATCAGCTTGAACGGCTCCAGGTGAACCCGGATTGTGCGGATCAGGAAAAGAAAAACTGCTATGATAGAAAAGGGCCTGCCTATAATCTCAGTTTTACTCCTGAGCCTGCACCCGCTGAGCTCTTAACAAAAACAGACAAACCAAAAGTTGCCATCCTTCGGGATGAAGGCTCCAACTCCGACCGTGAGATGAGTTCAGCCTTTTATGCAGCCGGTTTTGAACCCTGGGATATCACCATGAGTGATCTTCTTGCGGGCCGAATAAACCTTGATGCTTTTAGAGGTCTTGCCGCAGTTGGAGGCTTTTCCTATGCTGATGTACCAGAATCCGCCAAAGGATGGGCCGCAACCATCCGCTTTAACGATACCTTGAAAAAAATGTTCCGTGAATTTTACGAGCGCCCTGACACCTTCAGTCTCGGGGTTTGTAACGGTTGTCAGCTCTTTGGCCTTCTTGGTCTGGTTCCATGGCAGGATATAGAGGCTGAGAAACAACCTAGGTTTATTCATAATCTGTCTGGTCGCTTTGAGTCCCGCTGGAGTACGGTAAAAGTTGGAAAAAGCCCGTCACTTATGTTGAAAGGCATGGAAGGTTTAGTGTTTGGTATCCATGTTGATCATGGTGAAGGGCTTCTTGCATTTCCCGATAAAGCAGTAAAAGAGCGGGTACGTGCAGAAAATCTGGCACCACTCTGTTATGTGGATGATGAGGGGAATGCAACAGAATCCTATCCTTTTAACCCAAATGGCTCTCCTGATGGTTTGGCAGGGCTCTGTTCTCCCGATGGACGGCATCTTGCCATGATGCCGCATCCTGAACGGGTTTTCCTAGCCTGGCAGGCACATTATCTGCCAGAAGATATGAAAGACTTAAAAGTGTCACCATGGATGCAGATGTTTCGTAATGCCTATGATTGGTGTGTAAGTTAGTAGCAATATAAAATATTGCTTGCTGCGTAGTCTACTTTATGAGACTACGCAGTGTGGCAAGATTATCCCGATCTTCCTGCAGATCTTTTCCTTTTGGAGTTTCAAGTGTCATAGGGTGGTCTGCAAAACGGGGATCGTTCAGGAGATTTCGGAAACCCTCCAGCCCGATCTCGCCTTTACCAATGTGTTCGTGCCTGTCGACCTTACACTCAAGACCCTTTTTAGAATCATTCAGATGAAAAAATTTGATTCGCTCTATTCCCACTAATCTGTCAAATTCAGCCATGGTTTCCTGATAACTTTCAGGAGAGCGAATATCGTATCCGGCTGCAAAGATATGACAGGTGTCCACACAGACGCCAAGTTTTTCCTGATATTTGGAACCCTCAATAATTGCTGCAATTTCCTCAAAACGACTGCCCAGCCCTGTTCCTTGCCCTGCTGTGGTTTCAAGCAGCACCATGACCTGATTATCTGCAAGCTCGAGTGCAAGATCCAGATTTTTAATAAACCTTTCAATACCAGTATCCACCCCATCTCCGCCATGGGATCCGGGATGCATAACCACAAAAGGAATATTTAGCAATGCACTGCGTTTTAATTCATCTGCAAAGGCCGCGATGGATTTTTTAACAAGATCGGGTTTTCCCGATGCCAGATTAACAAGATAGGATGCATGAGAGGCAACAGGCATGTTTGCAGATTCCTGCCAGGCATCGGCAAAGAGTTTTCGCTCTTCCTCTGTCACAGGGGCAGGGTTCCATTGCCGCTGGTTTCGGGTGAAGATCTGCAAAGCATCGCCGCCTGCCTCTTTTATGCGGTCAAAGGCAAGGTGTATGCCACCTGCCACAGATTCGTGGGCTCCTAATAATGCCATTGGGTGTGTCTCCTGCGTTGTGCCATTAATTTTCTGTGTTTTTCTCTGGTTCGATTGGTCGATATTTTTTGTTATTGAATTTGTTAATTTGCGCCTGGTAGTATTCACCCTCTTGGGGGTCGGCAAAGATTGCCTGCTTTTCTGTTTCAATCGCCTTTTCTATAAAATCGTTGGCCCAATAGGCTGTGGCTAAAGTATCCAGAACATATCCGGCAGGCACCTGCACTGCGGCAAGACGAGCCAGTTCAAGTGCTCTTGCAGGATCGCGTAGTGTGGGATCATCGCTTGTGAGGAGCAACCATGCCAGATTGTTGAGCAGTTTCGGGTTTGATGGTTCCAGCTCAAGGGCCTTGTCGTAGGCAGCAATAGCCTTTTTCTCCATTTTTTTGTGTTGCATCAAATCGCCTGCAATTCCAAGCCACAAGGCCTTGTCAGGTTCCCGGAGAAGCTTCTGGTCAAGGATGAATTCCGTATATTTTTCCTCATACCCCTTTGTCCAGGTTTCCGTTGGTAAGAGGTTCCGGCTGAAAGCCGCGATAACAATAATGAGGAGATAGGCAGCAAGGCTTAACCACACTTTTCGGTTGTGACGTGTAATCCAGGATTTGTCCTGTTCGCATTTTTCAAGGTACTCTATTCTTTGGCCAATACCAAAATGATGCCAGCTTGGTAAGTCCCTGATGTTTCCTGAAAGAACAGCAATTTTTTCAAATGCTGAAATTATGGAATGGCTGCTGCCAATGGCTTTGAACACATGGAGATCGGCCTGGCGCTCGAAGTTCCTGATAAAGTAGCCAAAGAAAAACCGAAAATAGAGCAGCATGGCAATAAGAATGGTGACAGCCATGAATACTGTGAGCAGGTTTTCAGCCGTGAGTCCTGTGAATCCAAGGAGCGCATAAAAGCTACTTCTTGAAAGAAGAAAGAAGGTAAATGGTTCAAGGATAAAACCTGTCAGAACGGAGAATCCTGAAATAATAAAAAGGTAGAGCAGCATATGCTTTTTCTTGATGTGACCAATTTCATGGGCCATCACAGCGTCAAGCTCTTCCAGTGACAAATTTTCAAGTAAAGCGGGTGTGATTATGACATAACGCAGGCCAGGAAAAATCCCAAGAACAGCAGCGGTTATGACTCTTCCCTCAAAAAGCGGCCAGATAAATATCTTTGCAGTAAAGCGCTGGCTTTTAAAAAAACTTTGTAGATGATCAAGTAATTCACCCTTTGGGAAAGGGGTGCAGCCCCAGAGTCTGCGCACCATGGGTGGGAAAAAGATAAGCAGCAGGATGAGAAACAGTATAAAGGATGCATATTCGCCAGCTTCAGAATGGAGAAAGGTTTTGACTGCTGGAAAGGGAAGCAGGCTTAGAAGATCATTGGCCAGCGAAAGAAAAACCCATGGGAAAACAATGGGAAGATTTGCTTTGGTGTTGGTGGAAAGAAAGGCGGTGCTTGTATATTTTCGGTTAAATATCCTTTCGTAGGCAGGTTTTGCACGTCTCCACATCAGGAGCAGGAAGAGAAAAAAGAATGTAAGGCCTACAATATTGGTAAAGGAGGGAAATAGCCCATCTAAAGAGAGCGGACTTAGGTAATAGTGGATATCACAGGAAAAAAGAGTGCCTGCATAGAAGAGTAAGGCCAGTAATGAGAGGCGTTTTTCAGTATCAAAATATGCGCCGGAACCATTTCCGCTAACTCTTGTGTAAAAACGTTTGGCAATTCGATCAAAGATGAAAAGAAGTACGGAAAAAATCACCATTGAGCCGGGAAAAGAAAGCTGGGGAGCCTCGGTTCCACTGGTCATGGTAAACAGGAATATGGCGACAAGAAAGAGAAGAAGATTATTATAGATCATGGGCTCGTTATATCTTGAATGGGGGTATCTTTCAATCAGTGAAGAACAAAAGATGGGCTGTAGCAGAATAAAAAGCATCGATTTCCTGAAAGGAGAGTGCTTTTTTTGTTGACAATTAAGCGCAGCTGTTTTTATATAGTAGGTTTTGATGCCGGAGCGGGCGCATAGCTCAGTTGGTAGAGCCACCGGCTCATAACCGGTCGGTCGTAGGTTCAAATCCTACTGCGCCCACCATTTTACATATAGAATCTGCACAAATGACCAGGTTCCTTGAATAGACTAAACTTTTTCTTAGACAGAGAGAGGCCAGCTGCCTCACCCTCCATACTCGCTTTTGCTGAGGCAGGTACGCAAACCTGTTTTAAGAAGCCAGAAATCCAAAGGTACATCCCACAAGGGCTGTACCTTTTTTTTATGTCTGATCCCAAGCAATTAGGTGAGGGCTTCTAATGGCTGTCAAGATAACTGAACTCTTAAATAGCCTTGATGCTATCGCACCATCAAGGATTGCTGAAAGCTGGGATAATGTGGGCCTTTTGATTGGCGACCCCCAAAGTGAATCCCATTCTGTTCTTCTTGGCCTTGATCCAACCTTGCCACTCCTTGAAGAAGCCGTCAGCCGTGGCGCAGATACTCTAATTACTCACCATCCCTGTATTTTTCACCCCCTTCCTTTTGTACATACCAGTTCCCCAGAAGGTGCATTTCTTGAGCTTGCATTAGCAAAGAAGATCAATGTTATTGCCTGTCATACGAATTTTGACAATACAGCTCCTGGAGTAAGTGATGCTTTGGCCATGCTTCTGGGATTAAAAGAGTTGTCACCTCTGCGCAGAATGCCTTCATCGGAAAATAAAAATCATGGGTCAGGGCGAATTGGAAGCTACGCAAGTCCCCTCTCTTTTGAAGAATTTATGCAGAAAGTGTTTGCTGCTCTTGATCTTAAGAATGTGATGCTTGCAGGGAAGCCGCCGGAAAAAGTACAGACAGTAGCCTTATGCGGAGGGAGTGGTTCTGATTTTGCCGAGGAGGCGTTCTCGCAGAATGCAGATGTGTATCTGTCTGCTGAGATAAAGCACTCAACAGCTCGCTGGGTGGAGGAAGTTGGGTTTTGTGTGATTGATGGAACACATTATGCGACGGAACGTCCGGCTCTTGCTTTACTGGAAAAACAAATAGTTGCCCGAGTATTGGAATTTAACTGGGATTTACAAGTACTGCAATCTGAGTCGGAAAAACCGGCTTTTACAAATATTTATAAAAATGATTTTTAATTAAAATTATAAACAAGAACAAAAAATAAATTATCAGATAATTAGCGACAGGAGAAGAATCTTGAACGAAGAAATTGCTCAACTAACCGTATTACAGACCATTGATCACATTATAGACAGCATTGATTCCGATATTCAGAAAGAACAGGATGCGCTCGACACAAAAAGTGCAGAGCTTGCAGACAGAGAGTCT